>VOFI01002508.1_pt1 | contig 21534 bp, 31 predicted proteins | sample 5384131 | NCBI WGS metagenome assembly VOFI01 (sample SAMN12384728, study PRJNA508395) | human gut metagenome | isolation source: healthy gut H | host: Homo sapiens | reverse complement strand
AGTCAATTAGCGAGCTCGAGCAGTTTTTAACGTTCAGTTTTTTGAACGTGGAAGTAGCGGTGTCAGGCCGACTCAGGCTGGTCGCAGCTTTTATGCCAAGGCCTCGCCCCGCCGTCGAAGCATATCGCGAGGTTGAAAACTTTGACCCGTCTTGGATGCGACCTGACCCTCGTCGGCCTCTGGTCCGCAAACGATACCGGAACTCTCGATTGGCCTGTGCGCCCCCCGCATTCGATAACGAGGATAAGCTATATGGCTATCTGCGCTTATCATGCGGTGTGCGCGTGCGGGTGAAGTTCTTGCACTGTGCATCCCGAGTTGCCCAGCAGGAGCTCGAGCAGGGAGGCCTCGATGCCTTGCTTACGGTGGGTACATATGACAATACCAATGATGACTGCGAACAGCTGGGAACCCTGCCCACGGGCATTTTCGTCGCCGCCGACCATCCACTCGGCAAGAGGCCCTTTGTGACTGTGGCTGATCTGAGCTCCTATCCGGTGGGATACAGTCGACTGCGTTCGATAGCGCTTCTTTAACAACTCGATTTTTGGCAGTACAAGCCGCGATGTCCTAGGTGAGACGCGTTATCGATAGCCCCGCCTCAAGTTGGGGCAATTTTGCGGTCGAGCGCGGCTATTTCTTAAATGCCATTCTTCCCGTTCCCGGTCAGGTCGCTAGTGGGTTTGAGATTGTTCCCATAGTGGGCGAAGGGGCCCTGACGGTTCCGTGTGCTTAGTTTCCCTTTTTAAAGATGAAAAGTCCCAAGCTTATCACGTCGTAGAGAACTACTTTGATCTCTGCATGGTGGGCTGTACCAACGGGTCTGCTGCTCGCTAGCACATCTCGTTGACGCGCTTGCCGCCGCCGGCCTCGGAAGCTGTCTCTGGCATTATGCTGTCGACGTTTTCGTGCCGTGGCAATCGAGTGAATGCAAAGACTATCTGACCAGGCCGCCCTCCGTTTTGCCCGCTCGAGAAAACGGAGGGCGGCTTTCGCGCGCAATCTGTGCAGGCGGGTCAGATACCCTAGCTCAGGCGCTCCTGGCTTTCCTTTTTTAACGCGGTTGGGCGAAAAACGAAGTACACGGCACTTTACGACCACGGCGACATCGTGGCGTTGGAAAGCCGACTCCGCCCAAGAAGGGCCTGGAAAGCAGCAGGCTCACAACGGCGCATACCAGGCAGATGATAGCCCAGACCCAAACGACACCAATCTTGCTGGGGTTATTTGAGGCGCGGATGCCCAACACGGCAGCGCGATGATTTCGACGATGCCCATCACGATGACGACAACGCTGTAAACCGAGAGATCGCCGCTGGCGTCGCCCGAAGCCGCAGTGAGAACGCGCCCGCGGCGCGATGCTAAAAATAGATAGATGATGGACATGACCTTTAGGACTTTACGGTTGTTGCTCATGTTCGGTTCCTTTCCCTGAGAGTCCTTAATGGCACCGTGCGGGTGTTGCCCGGTGCCATGAATTACTGATTGGTAGGTTCGTTACCCAGGTCTTGCGAAGCGAGTTTGTTCTTCGCTAAACTCGTCCGCTTCGGCGAGTTCTTCGGCGGTAGCTTGGAGCGGACTCGTCGGCATCGCAATGATCGAAAACGAGTTGATAGGGGGCGATGTCGCGGCGGGAAAGCATGAGCTTTACCTCACGGCGCAAAGAACGCATGACGCTGCCGCGATCGGTCTCCTTGCAGGCGACGACGCGAATGGTCATAGCGGTGCTGCTAAGGTCAACCACGCCCCCTTGTAGAAGGGGCCATCGATAATGGCGGGAACGCGGTCATGCACGCTTTTTGAGCTCGTCTTTAAGCACCTTTTTCGACATAGGGTAGAGATTCTCCCACCGGGATGGTGATGTCTATGCTGGCGTAAGAATTAAGTTTGGTCATGTTGGTGACATTCGAAATCGAGCTGTTGCGTAGGAGCAGAACATTGCCGTTGCCGTCATTGATCTTTGTGGTTCGCACACCAATCTCCATAACGGTGCCGGTATTGCCGCCAACCGCGATGACGTCTCCAACGCGGAACTCGCCTTCAAAGATAATAAAGAGCCCGCATAAGATATCCGTGATGAGGTCTTTTTGGTCCAAAGGAGACGGCGAGCGTGATGATACCTGCCGAGGCTAAAAGCGTTGCGGGTATCGACGCCCAAAACACCGAGGCACCAATAGAGCATAGCGATGAGAGTCCCGTATTTTGTCAGGCTCGAGAGAAGTCGACATATCGTCTCGCCGCGCGCTCCAAGCACATTGGACAACATGCGAAGAAGCGCCTGAGCGATTGCGCACACTGTGAGAGCCACACAGGCGTACATGATTGAAGCGGTTAGCGCGAATATGTTGAGACCGTGCTGCCAGTCGTTACCCAGGATATAGGTAAATACCGAACGCGGGCCAAACAGAGCGTCTTTAAACAAGACGGCCAAAAAGACGATAAACGCCGCGATGCCGATAAACCATTTAAGGACTGTGCCGAGTTTTTGCTCGGGGTTTTGTCCTCCCATTTAAAGGGAGATGTTGAGCCATCGGCTAATGGCGCTTTCTTGCCAGTTTGACACGGCCGTCGGACGTCGTGACGGTGATGTTTTGCCGTCTTGTCGCGAAATCGTCTTCGTGCTTTCGAACGCTTTTCTTCGACTTTTTAGGGTGTCGAGTGTCAGCAACGGGTAGATAAGGGCAAAGCAAATGGCGGCGACAATTCCGGTTACGATGGTGAGCGGAACGCGCTGGTGCATAAAGGAGTCTTCGGGCCGCGACGTAAACGTAATAGTCGCCAGTCTCCAAGCAGGAGGCGTAGAGTTTTTGGTTGTCGATGTAGACGAAGTCACTAAAGCCGTCTGCAAGCTGCTCGTCAGTCAGTCCTATTTCGGATGCTTTTTCCCCAAAAAAAGAAGGTCGTTGGGATGATATGCGACGGTACCGTCTTTTTTCTCGATTGCAAAGGCGAAGCCTCCGGCACCCGCCTTGATGCCATCGAGCACTGCGTCGATCTTGGTGCTCTTGAGCATTTCTTCTAAGCGCATGGGGCGCACGGCAATCTGCACGATTCCGTCTGCAATGCCATCTTGATCGTAGAGTGCGACTCCGATGTACTGATATGTCTCGCCGGTGGTTCTGTTGATAGAGAGAGGCTGTATATATTCATCCTTGCCGCCCAAAAGCGAGCGGAACTCGTAGGAGGAGTCACCGTACTTGGTCGAAAGGCTGTAGGTGATCGCTGCGACGTGCTCGAGCTCGTCATATTGCCGTCGCCGTCGTAGAGATAAATTGACTCGATGTTGAGCGTTTTTGCCATGCTGTGCAGGTCGGCTCGCGTGGCGAGCTCTGGATTGTGCTCAACGATGTAAGCGATAATGTGGCAGGCAGTGGCATAGTGCTCGCTATATTGCTTCGTAAGCTCATCATCCTCGCGCAGCGCATTATTTTTGAGTTGCCTCGATCAATCTGCTCTAAGCGCTCCCGGTTGACCGTCGCCTGGCTCGAAAGGGCAAAGAGCGTTTGCATATAGAAGGTTACTGCCAAAAGTAAGACGAGTCCTGCAATGGACAAGGCTGTTGCGCGCCTGCCCACGGAGGGGCTAAACCGAAGGCCGCGACCGATCTTGACGTATTCGTGTGATGGTCGGTCGTCATGTTCGTCATCCGCTAAGACAAACAGATCATAGAGTGCCACGGCGGCGACGATTGCGATGAAGGCAAAGAGGATGACGCCCACGGTGATGTTGCGCGCGGAGGCGGTATCGCTTTCGGGAATGGCGAGAATGTAATAGGTGTCATCAACCAACTTGACGCGACAATACAGACTTGTGTTTTGACGGAAGTGACGAATGTCTTGCCGTCCTCAAGATTGCCCACGTCGATGCCGCCGTTGTCGAGCGCATCGGTACCTATCATGTTCTGATCGGGATGGTAGGTGATCAGGTGCGTTTTTTGCCGATACGGCGAGAGACATATCCGTGGCTGCCGAGCGAGATGTTCTTGAGCATGCTCGGCCGAGCCGGTGTCCTTTGACAAGGGCGTGCAGCTCTTGGGGATTTTGCCTACGATGACCATGGTGTCGTCATCGATTTTGGCGGCATAGTATCGCATGAGCCAGTTCTTCGATCGGGAAGACGACCTCAACGGGATCGGAGGGCTTGCCGGTTTCGAAGCACTGACGTAGCTGGTTGAAGCGGGCGCGGCTAAAATTGGCTTTGGTGTCAGCCGCTTTGGCGATGATGGAGCCGTCACGTCGGGCAATGAGAACGTTATCGACCTTGAGCAGGTCCTTGAACTCGGCCATTTTGGCATCGGTCGCTTCATAACCGGCATCGTTGGCCGCCATAAATGCGATGCTTGCGGCACGCGTGCGATACAGGTCGTCAAATGTTTGGGTGTTGTCTTTTGTTTCCGACTGGGCCGTTTTAACGAGATCGGGGAGTTCGGCGGCAACCCGACGAATTCCAAATCGTAATCCTTCTTGCGATAGACGCGTTTGCATCGAGGCGAGTAGGAGTCCCATCGCTAACGTGCAGACGGCTACGGCAATGGCAAGCGCCACGGACTTCTGTTTTAGTCGCTTGGACATGGGTGGACTTCCTTAGTTCCATTTCTCGATGAGCGTATCGATTGTTTTGTCTTTGAGCATTGAGCGTACTTCGGCGGCAACCTTGGGTGAAAGTTCAGAGCCCTTCTGCGTTGCGACGGCGTAGCGCTGTGGGTTGATACCAAAATCGGGCAGGACGGTGCGCTCGCCATCGAGATAGGTTTTGGCAATTGCGCCATCGGTCGCCATGGCGTCGACGTCGCCGGCTTCCAATGCGCAGGAAAGCTCAGCGTAGCTTGCATATTGGCTCAGATGCCATGTGTCGTAGTCAATGTTGCCGCTCTTGGCATCCTGCTGCTGGGGGATGCCGTCCGAAAGCCCCAGCTCCAAAAACTTCGCGGCAAGTTGAGGTGCAGCGTTTGTTCCGGATACCGTGCCAATTGTTCCGCCTTTTAAGCTGGGAGAAGCGATTGAATGAGCGATGTATTTTCGACAACAAGAATTACCGAGTCGGTGTAATAGGCGGCAGAGAAGTCAAACAGCTTTTTGCGTTCGTCGCTTATCGAGTAGCACGCGATCAGGCAATCGACTTTTTCCGACGAAAGCATTTCTTCGCGTGTCTCGGGCGTTACGGATGTAAACGAACAGCCTCCATAGCCAAGACGGTTTGCCAATTCGTTGGCCAGGTCGATTTCGAATCCGTAGTATTTGCCGTTGTTGGGATTACGCCTCGCTAAACCCGACGATATCCGAGCGGACGCCTACGTTCAGCCTGGCCTTGCCGGACATGCCGGAATTACTGTTCGAGCAGGCTGGCAGCACCACAGCTGCCAGTGTGGCTCCGGCTGCCGAGATTGCCAACCGGCAGGCCTTTCGGCGTGTGACTGAATGGTTCATTTGCATTCCTCACGACGAATGTTCAGTCCTTTAATGATACGGACGGGCAAGAATGGAATGGTCACGAAGCGGTAGGTAAACGGAGAGTTGAGGTGGAGGGCAATACCTGACAGGATTTGGTACTTTACCGCTAAATAGATGCCCGCATTCTGCGATGGGCGGTGGGCCTTGTCGCATGTGGGACAATAGCGGACGGTTGGGTGCCGACATAAACGGCGCTCACGTATTCGTTTTGCTTGTTAAGGAGTACCCATGGGCGTCGTCGATCCCTTTTCTGTTGCTCGGGCCGCGGGGCTTGAGCTGATCGGGAAGTCCGAGGGACTCACGCTCACCGACGGCACGATGGAGCTGCGTGCCGATTTTGGCCGCATGCTTCCGCGGCTCAAGCAAGGCCGTCTGCAGCAAGAGCTGCTGGTAAAGGCTGCGCGCGCAAAAGGCATCGAGCGCCCATGGGCGATTGATGCCACGGCAGGTTTTGGCGAGGATTCGCTGCTGCTGGCGGCTGCGGGCTTTACCGTCGATCTGTATGAACAGGATTGCGTGATCGCGGCGCTCCTCAAGGATGCCTTGGATCGCGTGGCAGATGATCCGGCGCTTGCGACAGCCGTGGCGCGCATGCGCTTACATGCGGGCGAGGACAGCATTGCCGGCCTTCGCCATACAGCTGAGCTGATCGGGCAGGGCGAGCTCACCGCTCCCGACGTGGTGTATCTGGACCCCATGTTTCCCGGCGCACCAAGAGCGCGGCGGTGAAAAAAAAGAAGTTCCAACTCTTGCATCATTTGGAACAGCCGTGCGCCGATGAGGAGACGCTGGTCGAAGCTGCGCTTGCGGTGCACCCGCGCAAGGTCGTTATCAAACGACCGGTGAAGGGGCCACTGCTTTGCCGGCGTTAAGCCGAGCTATCAACTTGCGGGCAAGGCCGTCCGCTACGATGTTTTTGGTGCCGCCGCGCCCGTAGCTTGCGTGCGATGGCTGGCGCTCCGTCAGTGCCGTGCCGATGCGGGTCTATTTCAAGGATGCGACGTCAGATGCCAGCCGCCGCAGTACTCGCATTTGTAGCAGGCCAGCCCGCGCCGCCCGCGGTTTTCGCAGTCGGCCATAACGGCCTCGGCCTCGGCGCGCGTGTCGTAACGGTTTTTTCGCTCGCACGACTTGTAGCGCCAGGCTTCATCGCGTTCGGCGTCCAGGGCGTCGCGGCGCTCGTCCTCGCGCGCAAACAGGTCGCTCATATCGCCGCCGGTGGCAGCGCCCAAAAACTCGCTTTTGGCCTTTGACCAGGCGGCTCGCTTTTTGCTTCCCATCTGCATCGTGCCCCTCTCCAAACGTTGGTATGATTGCTCAATCAAAGTGATACCAATAAACGTGAGGTCGCCGCGTGATGATCAGAAAAACCCTCGATACCGACATTCCCGCTGTCATGGCTATCTATGACGCGGCCCGCGCCTTTATGCGCGCACATGGCAACGCCACGCAGTGGCCCGAGGGCACGCCTTCTGCCGAGCAACTGGCTGCCGATATTGCCGCTGGTGGCAGCTATGTGTGCGAAGTCGACGGTCGCGTGGTGGCGACGTTTGCCTTTCTGCCGGGGCCAGACAGCTCCTACGATCGATCGAGGGCGGCCAGTGGCACGGCGACGCCCCGTATGCTGTGCTGCACCGCGTGGCATCCGACGGCACCACGCATGGCGTTGCAGCCGCTGCGATGTTTGCCTTTTGCCAAGGAACGTATCGACCATCTGCGTATCGACACGCACCAAGATAACCTGCCTATGCAGGGAGCCATCGCCAAGGCCGGGTTTAAGCGCGCCGGTATCGTATATGTGTCGGACGGCACGCCGCGCGTCGCGTTTGATTGGCTGCGCGAGGCATAAAGGCCGAGTCACATACCAGCGATTTCACCGAAATGAAAATGGCCCCCGAGTGGGGCCATTTTTGGTAAAACGCGTTGTTGGGGGCTCGCGTTGTTATCGCCCCAGATGAGCCCGGGCAGACAAAAAGGGAGGTGCCGGCTTTCGCAAAGGCGCGAACCTACGAAAATCGCCGCGCGGCAACGCGGGGGCGATGAGCTCGGTCGGGGATAGGGCCCGCTTCGCCCGCCGGCCCGTAAATTGTATCATCCAGTGTGAAGCGTGAACGCCCGTTGCCGCGTGCGATGGGCTTGCAATAAGAGGAGAGCCATGTCGAAGCAAGCGGTCGTTGGAATCTTGGCGCATGTCGATGCTGGCAAGACCACGCTGGCCGAGGCCATGCTGTTCAACGCGGGTCGCATTCGCAAGCGCGGCCGCGTGGACGATGGCGATTCGCATCTGGACACTGACGAGATCGAGCGCGAGCGTGGCATCACGATTTTCTCGTCGCAGGCCGTGCTCGACCATGGCGATACCCACGTCATGCTCGTGGATGCGCCGGGGCATGTCGATTTTTCTGCCGAGGCGGAGCGCACATTGCGCGCACTCGACTATGCGATTTTGGTTGTGGGCGCCAACGACGGCGTACAGGGTGGCATACCGAAACCCTGTGGCGTCTGCTTGCACGTTATGACATCCCGACGTTCATCTATATCAACAAGATCGATTTGGAGAATCCCGGCCGCGATGTTTTGCTGGCACAGCTTGGGCAGCGTCTTTCCGAAGGCTGCCTGGATGCCAGCGAACTGCTGGCGGGCGGGGCCGTTCAGGAGGATGCTGCTGCGTTGGACGAGGCGGCGCTCGAGGAGTTTCTTGAGGCGGGCGAACTTTCTGTTGCAACGCTGTCGCGCATGGTTGCCGAGCGCAAGCTCTTTCCCTGCTTTGCCGGCTCGGCGCTCAAGGACCAAGGCGTGGACGAGCTGCTGGATGGCATATGCGCGCTGATGCGTGAACAGGCATGGCTTCCGGAGTTTGCCGCGCGCGTCTATCGTGTCAGCCGCGGGAATCGCGGCGAGCGCTTGGCTTGGGTTAAAGTGACCGGCGGCACGCTGCATGCCAAGCAGATGATTGACGGACGTTCCGGCGCCGAGGCATGGGAGCAGAAGGTCGATCAGGTACGCATCTATAACGGCGAAAAGTATGAGCTTGCCCAAGAAGTTGCTGCTGGCGGTATTTGTGCCGTGACGGGTCTTGCGCACGTTCGCCCAGGGGACGCCCTGGGCGCGGAGCCTGCGGGCGATGCGCCCGTCATTGCGCCGGTCCTCACCTATACGGTGCTTCCGGGCGAACATGATGTCCATGTGGTGTTCAAAGCGTTGACTGAGTTGGCGGATGAAGATCCCATGCTCGGCGTAAGCTGGAATACGCATCTTGAGCAGATTCATTTGCAGTTGATGGGCGCGGTGCAACTCGAGGTCGTGCAGCGGGTGTTGGCTGATCGCTTTGGCCTTTCGGTTGCGTTTGAGTCCGGCGGCATTCTCTATAAGGAGACTATTTCGCAGCCGGTCGAGGGCGTGGGCCACTTTGAGCCGCTGCGCCACTATGCCGAGGTGCATTTGCGCCTGGAGCCGTTGCCGGCGGGCTCGGGCGTGCAGTTTGGCACCGTGACCTCGACCGACGAGCTCGATCTTAACTGGCAGCGTTTGGCACTCACCAACGCCATGGAGCGCGATCACCTGGGCGTGCTGACCGGCTCGCCCATCACCGATGTGCGCATTACGCTCACGGGCGGCCGCGCGCATGCCAAACACACCGAGGGCGGCGATTTTCGCCAGGCCACGTATCGCGCGGTTCGCCAGGGGCTCATGCGGGCACGTGAGGCTGGCGCGGCGGTGCTGTTGGAGCCGTGGTACCGCTTTGAGCTCGAGGTGCCGGGGAGTGCGTGGGCCGGGCGCTCTCGGATGCCACGCGCATGGGTGCCGAGTACGAGCCGCCGACGATGGCGGGAGATCGGGCGAAGCTTGTGGGCGCGTGCCGGCATCTGAGGTGCAGGATTATGCGCTGGAGGTGGCTGCCTACACGAGCGGTCGCGGGCATCTGTACCTAGAGTTCGCCGGCTATGCGGCTTGCCATGATGCCGAGCGCGTAATCGAGGCTGCCGCCTATGAGCCAGAGGCAGATCTGCCCAACACGCCCGATTCTGTCTTTTTGCTCACGGCGCCGGTTACACGGTCAAATGGTACGACGTACCCGCGGCAGCACGTAAGGTCGATCCCGCCACCTTCCGCCCCTGGCGAGCAGCAGACGCCGAGTTTTTCGGCCATAGGTGATAGAAAGGCGGCCCTTTTGTCACCTGCTGTTGGTATAACTCGGTATAAGTTGGTATAACTATTACCAGGGTTTGCCAATCCGAGGAGGCCGTCATGAATCCAAATCCCTTTAAGCCCACGGCTGGCAAGCGGCCTCCGATACTCATCGGTCGCGAGTCGGTCATCGAAGATTTCGAGGAAGGGCTCGATAACGGCGCCGGAGCGCCCGGGCAGGCTCATGCTCATTACGGGAAACCGCGGCTGCGGCAAGACGGTTCTCTTGCGGGAGCTGCAACGTCTGGCCAACGAGCGCGGATGGGCGGTTGTCTCCGATTCCGCTTCGCTTGGCTTATGCGACCGCTTGGCCGACGCGCTTCGCTCGAATAAACCCGTTGTGACGTCAATGGAGTTCGGTCCGTCGTTTGGTCGGATGTCGGTCGAGGCGGCGCGGGCAAATGGCGAGACGTTGCGAGGGCTGGTCAACAAGCGCCTTAAGAAGCTCCGGTCCAGGCAAGGGCATCCTGTTTGCGATTGACGAGGCGCAATCGGCGTCTATCGAGGAACTGGCGGCTCTTGCCGTTCTCTATCAGCAGGTGCTCGGAGACCAGGATGCCACGGGCTTGCCCGATAGCGACCAGCGCGGTCTTGCGCTGGTGTTCGCCGGCTTACCCAGTATGGTTGACGACTGCTCGAAGAGCCGAGCGTGACGTTTTTGCGGCGTGCCCAGCAGCGTACGCTGGGGGCGATATCTTTGCCCAAGGTGCGCGATTCATATGTCCGGACGGTCAAAGACGCTGGTCTTTACGTTGACGCGGAGACGGCGGACCTTGCGGCGCGCAAGAGCATGGGGCATCCCTACATGGTTCAGCTGGTGGGCTATTACATGTGGCGGTCTGCTGTCCGGCGTGGCTCGCAGGTCATCGGCAAGCCTTTATCGAGGCCATGGCGGTCGAGGGCGAGCGCGTTATTGAGCGAACCCAGAGCTGCCGGCGGAGCGCGTTATCGTCGGCGGATTTTACCGTGCCCATGCTGGGCGCGTACGTTCGCGATCGCATTTTATGGCACGAGTAGGGTGATAAAGGTGAGGGAACAGAAAATGAGCCCGCAGGCTATCGAGGTGCGTGGCGCGCGCGTCCATAACCTCAAGGACATCGATATCGATATTCCGCTGGGAAAGCTCGTAGGTATTGCCGGCGTGTCGGGTTCGGGCAAGAGTTCGCTGGCACTGGGCGTTCTTTACGCCGAGGGCTCGCGCCGTTACCTGGAGGCGCTCAGCACCTATACTCGCCGTCGTCTGACGCAGGCCGAACATGCCCAGGTAGATGAGGTCTTGCACGTGCCGGCGGCGCTCGCACTGCATCAACGCCCCAGCGTGCCAGGTGTGCGCTCGACCTTTGGCACCATGACCGAGCTCAACAATAGCCTGCGTCTGCTCTTTAGCCGTTGCGCCCATCACGTGTGCCCGCACTGCGGGGCGCGCGTGGAGCCGAGCCTTAACGTTGCCGCGGGCCTGTCGCTCACGTGCTCCGCATGCGGCCGCGAGTTCTACGCGCCGAGTGCCGAGGACCTTGCCTTTCAATAGCGGCGGTGCGTGCCCTACCTGCGGCGGCACTGGTGTCATGCGCGAGGTGGACGAGGCGAGCCTGGTGCCCGACGAGTCAAAGACCATCAACGAAGGCGCGGTGCTTCCCTGGGGTACGCTCATGTGGGACCTGATGAAGCAAGTAGCCGGTGAGATGGGCGTGCGCACCGACGTGCCGTTTAACCAGCTCACGCCTCTAGAGCGCGACATCGTGTTCCATGGCCCGGCGGTTAAGAAGCACATTCTCTACGTTCCCAAAAACGGCGAGGGCGCTACGCCGCTCGACTTTACCTATTACAACGCCGTCTATACCGTTGAGAATGCGCTCGCCAAGGTTAAGGACGATAAGGGCCTCAAACGCGTTGCACGCTTTTTGTGCGAGGGCCATGCCGTGACTGCGGCGGCACGCGTCTCTCCGAGGCTGCGCGCCAGCCCCAGGTGCGCGGTATCAATCTGGCGCAGGCCGCGGCCATGACGCTGGGCGAGGCGATTGAGTGGGTGCGCGGGGTGCCCGCATCCTTGCCGGCCGAGATGCGGCCCATGGCGACGGATATCTGCGATTCATTTTTGAGCGCGGCTCGTCGTCTGGTCGACCTGGGTCTCGATTACCTTTCACTCGACCGCGCCGGTGCCACGCTCTCCACGGGCGAGCGTCAGCGCGTGCAGCTCGCTCGCGTGGTGCGCAACCGATCGACGGGCGTGCTCTATGTGCTGGACGAGCCCTCGATTGGCTTGCATCCTGCCAATGTTGATGGCCTGGTTGGCGTGATGCGCGACCTGGTAGGCGACGGCAACACCGTGGTTGTTGTCGACCACGATACGCGCGTACTGGCGGAAGCCGACTATCTGGTCGAGATGGGCCCCGTTGCCGGAGCAGGCGGCGGTAATGTGATTGCCGCAGGTACGGTGGACGAGGTCGAGCAATCGCAGGGCAGCCGCATCGCGCCGTTTTTGTGCTCAGAGTCCAAGCGCTTGCGTCCACAGGTGACTGACGAGGAAATGTTCGACCAGGGTCACATCCGCATGGCAACCGATGCCATCCATACCGTAAAACCGCTCGAAGTCGATATCCCGCGCGGTCGCCTTGTCGCGGTGACGGGCGTTTCGGGCTCGGGCAAGACGACGTTGGTGCTCGAGACACTCATCCCGGCACTTAAGGCACAGGCAGCTGGCGAGCGTCTGCCAAGACACGTGCGTTGGGTCGATGCCGAGGGTATTGCCCGCGCAAACCTGATTGACGCCACGCCCATCGGCGCCAACGTGCGCTCGACGGTCGCAACCTATGCCGACATCCATGACGAGCTGCGTCGTGCCTTCGCCCGCACGCCCGAGGCCAAGGCAGCCGGCTACAAGGCGGGTGCCTTTTTAGCTACAACACCGGCGCCTTGCGCTGCCCTTACGTCGCGATGGCACGGGCTCGATATCGCTCGATGTGCAGTTTTTGCCCGACGTCGAGATCGTCTGCCCGGCATGTCGAGGCTCGCGTTATGCAGACACGGCTTCGCATATCCATCGCGAGGGCAAGGACGGGAGCTCTGCTTACGTTGCCGCAGCTCATGGACATGAGTGTGGACGAGGCTATCGACGCCACGGTGGGACTCAAGAAGGTTCAGGCGCGCTTGCAGACCTTGCACGACCTGGGATTGGGCTTATCTCACACTGGTGAGCCTACGCCGGCGCTCTCGGGCGGCGAGGCACAGCGCCTTAAGCTTGCGAGCGAGATGGGTCGCGTGCAGGATGATGCCGTATTCGTATTCGACGAGCCCACGATCGGACTACATCCGCTCGATGTTCAGGTGTTGCTGAGTGTGTTCGACGGCCCGTTGCCAAGGGGGCGCCACGGTTATCGTATTGAAAACACGATCTCGACCTTATCCGTAACGCCGGATTACGTGATGACATGGGACCGGGCGGCGGCGACGCCGGCGGCAAATCGTCTGTGCTGGCACGCGAGCGACATCGCAGCTCGTCCCTAAGAGCATTACCGGCCGCTATTTATAGATAATGAGGCAAAGGGGACAGCCCCTTTGCCTCATTGATGCTTATTTCACGCATTGAGCGGCGAGATAGTCGCGGAAGAATGGCAATTAAATGCGACGAGCCTCGTCCTCGTTCCCGATGATGCCGGCATCTATCATGCGGCGTCGGTAGCGGAGACCTGCTGCGGCGAACGCTTAAGGCGCTCCCGACAAGGTCAGCGGTGGTGGACTCCTTCCTCGTCATCGAGCATGGCGATGAGGAATCGCTTGTCCTCTGCAGTGAGTTCCCGATAGGTTGCCGCGAGGATTCGGTCGTCCATCTCGTCGCGCGCGATTTTGATTCCCAGGTCAAAGTCGCGTGACGAGATTTCCTTCGAATCGCTTGTGAGGCATCCCAGGCACGGTAGCCTACGAGTTGCAATAGGAAGGGAAAAACCAGAGATCGAGCGAACGGCTCTATCGATTCCCCTCAGCATCTGCCAGGCGATCGTTTTCCTGGATTGTGCGAATCAAGGCCTCGCGTACGTCATAGTCGGCAATGCGACCCAGATGATATTGTTGGGCGCGGCGAAGGAACGGACCGATCTTGTGGTTCAGCAACGTCGAGACGTTGTTGGGAAGCCCCGCCATGAGCAGCGCGACGCGTTTCCCATCGGTCACAAAGTGCTGATACGTCGCTGCGAGCTGAATCATCTCGTCGAGTGTCGGGTCTACCTCGTCAACCGTGACGAGCAGACCGGTGCCCGCCTCGTTGAGCTGGTCGATGATGTCGCTCATGCGATAACGCCAGGTTGAGGCATCGTGAACGCGATTGACCTCGATACTCGCCGAGCGGTGCAATTCCGAGACCGGTGACTTCGAAGTTCTTAGACGGGTCGATAGGCCGGCAGCACGTTTCTGCCCCGAACTCGATTTCCTCAAGCATTCCCGGAGCGCGGTTGTCTTTACGGCAATCCAGCCGTGGGATTCCGCCCTTGTCGCGAGCGACGACATGAGAGCGGTTTTACCGGTTCCCACGCGCGCCTGAGAAGATCGAGGTCAATTCTGGGCGCCTGCGCTGGCTCAAGAAGGCACGGTCCAAACCCGAATAATCTGTTGTCTGCCAGCGAGATGGGCAGGAACCTCACCAAAACTGGGGGTAAACGGGTTCTCGAGATATTTCACAAGACTCTCCCTTTCACACCGCCGTTTAACTTCATTTTTACTTTAGTTAATTCTGATTAAAGTGAGGGCTCTTTATCTAGAGCATCAATTAGGCGTGTGTGCCGTCGGCGTGGCGCTTGAATGTGACAAAGGGACAGTTCCTTTGTCACATGCCGGCAAAGCCTGTTTGGCGCAGGGCTTCGTAGAGGACGATGGCGGCGCTGTTGAAAGGTTGAGTGCACTGATGCGGTAGTCGTCCGGGTTGACGAAGTTGCCGCAGATATCCTGCCGAAGGATGGCCTCATGGCCGTCCTCGATATGCCCCAGCGACACCTCGTGGGCTTCCCCAAGTCTCGGCGTTATCAAGCGAGTCGCAATCGCGCAGCATCGATGCGCTCGCAGCGCTCATGCGCCGGTGGCAGTGGCTCGGGAATGCCTGAGCTTTCGCTGCCAAAGACCAAGTAGTCGCCATCGCGGTAGGTACTCTGCGCATAGGTGCGGACGTGCCTTTTTGTCAGGGCAGATGCAGGCGCTCATCGGCGGGGGAGAGACCGTTGCGCGCGAGGAAATCTTCCCAGCCGGCATAGGTCGTCACGTCCAAGTTTTGCCAGTAGCCCAGACCGGCGCGACGCACCGTCTTGTCATCGAGCGAAAAGCCCAGTGGCTCCACCAGATGCAGACGGGTACCGGTGACCACGCAGGTGCGGCCGATATTGCCCGTATTGGCCGGAATCTCGGGTGCATACAGCACGATATTGAACATGAATCTCCTTGGCTTAGAACGAAAAACCACCACGAAGGGCACCTTCGTGGTGGTTTGGCGGTTACGTAGGCGGAAAAATGCCCGCTTCGGATAAACCTAGGCGCGGTGCCAGTCGGTCAGGCAGGCATCGAGGGAGGCGATGAGCGCATCCTTGTCCATGTGACGGCCGATAATGCACAGGCTCGTCATGCGGTCGCCCGTCTCGTCGTCCCAAATTTGCATGATCTCGGGGTTCTCGTCGATGATCTTCTGCTTCTCGCCCTCGGGCGCAGAATCGACAAACAGACCGTTCTCCATCAGGCGCATCTGGTGGCCGGCCTGCTCAAACATGTAGCACATGTCCGGATTGCCGGTCTGCCACAGCGGACCCTTGACGCGGATGACCTCGTCGGGCCACTCCTGCTCAACAAAATCGGTGAACTTCTGCAGGTCAAACGGCTTGCGGCGCGAGTATACAAAGGTCTCGATGTCGTACTCGAGCACCTCGGGGTCGTCGTGCTCCTCGGGGTGCTCCATGGCCTCGATCCAGGCGGCGGAGTTGTAGGCGCGCATAAAGTCGAAGCGGTCGGTATCGAGCAGCTCCTCCATGGGGACCTCGCCGTTTTGGGCCTCGATAATCACAGCGTCTTTCTGCAGGCTGCGCACGATGGCCTTGAGCTCGGCGATCTGCTCAGGGCTCACGGTATCGGTCTTGTTGAGATCAGCGTGGAGCAGAACTCGATTGCTGGATGAGCAGGCTCGATGTCGTCCTCGTCGATATCCTCTTGCCAGCAGGTCGCGGCCGCCATTGAACTCCGTACATGCGGGCGCAGTCGACCACGGCCACGATGTTGTCGAGCGCGAGCTTGGGCTCGCCGCCCACCTTGGCCTCGTCGCAGAAGCTCGAGATGGTGTAGGCGATGGGGATAGGCTCGCAAATGCCCGAAGCCTCGATGATGATGTAGTCGAAGTTGCCCGAATCGGCGATGCCCTGCAGCTGGTTAGCAAGGTCGTCCGAAAGCGTGCAGCAGATGCAGCCGTTGGTAAGCGGGATGAGGTCATCGGTCTCGGAAAGGCCGCCGTCGGCGATAAGGCTGGCGTCGACGTTGATCTCGCCGATGTCGTTGACGATCACGGCGGCGCGGATGCCGCCGTCGTTAGCGAGGATGTGGTTGAGCAGCGTGGTCTTGCCGGCACCGAGGTATCCGGTAAGCATGATCGATCTCACGGGTTTGTTGGGCATGTGCCCTCCTTTGTTAGACATGGCTTACAGTTAAATCTTATGCCAAACGCCTGCTCTTACACCCCCACGCGCCGGCAAATAACACAAGTTACTCCCAGGCTCCCCCATACATCGGGGCAATAACCGACGGTGGCCTTTTGCCGTTACGCACGATGGGCTCAGGCTAGAACCTGCTGGTTCTCGAGCAGCTTGTCGAAGCGCTGGCTAGGGGTGAGGTGCTGAATGAGCGCGAGCATCTCCTCGTCCTTGGCTTTGGGGTTGAGCAGCTTGTCGATGCCGCCGACCGCCTGCATCACGCTCGTGAGCTCGCCCTTGCTCATCTCCTTTTCCTTAAGGTCAATAAACTGCACCTTAATGCGGCGCTCCTTTGAAAATAGCGCTGGGCCTTCTTGGTATCGAAGGACTTTTTGGTGCCAAAAATCTGCACGTTTATGTATTTGTTCCGCCGTTCTACCTGATGAAGTTGGTCGTTGCTCGATCTGCCTCGGGTGCGTTGATGCCGGCGGCCTGTCCTGCCTCGATGCAGCGCAGGAGCCAGGCCATGTTTTTGCCGATGTTGCGCATGGTGGCAAGGCCCTCGGCATCCCCATTGGCGTCGCCGGGCACGCGGCCAAACACGTTGTTCCAGTACGTGGAAGCAACCACGGGCATCTGGTTGATGGTGAAGTACTTATTGAGCACATCGAAGGTGGTCGACGTACCGCCGCGACGGGCGACGGCGACCGCGGCGCCGGGTTTGTGCTCAAAGGCATGCCCGCCTGCATAAAAGGCGCGATCGAGGGCCGAAAGGATGCGGCCGCTGGGGTGCGCATAGTAGACGGGCGAGCCAAAGACAAAGACCGTCTGCCTGCTCGGCGGCAGCGATCAGCTCGTTCACCACGTCATCGTCAAAGGTCAGCGGCCGCCAAGCTTGCCGCACTGACCACAGCCGATGCAGTCGCGAATGGGCTTGGCGCCCAGCTGAAACACCTCGGTATCAATGCCTTCGGCATTGAGTTGCTCGGCGACCTCGGCGAGTGCGCGGGCGGTGTTGCCGTTTGCCTTGGGGCTGCCATTGACCAAAAGAACCTTCATCACAAACTCCCTCTGCTGTCGGTGACTTCTGCAGAGGATTATCGCACGATGGGGGAGGCGGTGCGGGTGCGGTGCTAATCAAGTTTGGTACCTGGCACCTGCACGGCTTTCCCGAGCAACGCTTTGAGCTCGTTCAAAATCGAAACGGGCTGACGGTCGACGCCGTCCAGATGGAGCGTGGCCACGCGAATGGGCGGCTGATATTCAAATGGGAGCCAAAGATGAGCACGGGCGAACCCAGGAACCGCTCGATCTCCTCTGCAATCGCATCGGTTTCTTCGGGATCAAAGTCGTCGAAAAGAGCCACGAATGTCGGCCCCGTTGAGCGGAACAGGCGGCCCTTGCCGCGTGAGCATTCCATAAGGCAGGCGGCGCTTTCGGCGAGCACGCGGTCGCCTGCATCAAAGCCAAAGCGGGCATTGACCTGAGCGATATCGTCGATTTTGATGGCGATCAAACCTGCCTTGCGCGCCACGCGACGCATTTCGCCAATGGCGTTGACCAGGGGCGTGGACATCGCCCAGGCCCGTTACCGAATCGGTCGTATCTGCTAGGCTTCGGTTGATGATAATGCCCACATACATGCCGGGCTCGGTATCGGTGCCGTCCAAGCGGTAGCCCGTGCAGTCGCAAAGCACGTATTTTCCGGTGGCATTCATCACGCGGTACTGCATGTAGTGGAAGTGCCATGTGCCGTTTATCACCATATCGAGCTCGGCGCGTACGTTGTCGCGGTCCTCGGGATGAACGCGGGCAAGCCACATATCGACCGAGTTAAAAGGGTGCTGGGGAGGGCAGGTCAAAATCGCGCACGGCGTTAACCGACCATTGCGATTCTCCCGTATCGAGATTGAGGATAAACGGATAGCGCGTCTCGGAGCTCATGGAGATCGCTTGGAACACCCGGTCGTTGCAGGGAAGCTGATCGACGATTGGGCGTTGCGGCGCGTCATCGTCTTTCGGTTGCTGCACACGATGCATAAGCTTATAGCGATACATCTTGCGATCGGCATCCATCGTCATCTGGCGACGCGTGTCGCCAGCAAGTGGATCGACGCGCGAGCAGCCAAAGCTAAAGCTGCCGATCATGGGCGCCTTGCCACCTGAGCTCGCCTCGATCAGCCTGGTACGTACCTGCTCCAAGCGCTGCTCGAGTTCAATCTCGTTTGCGGAGAGCGAGATAAGCACAAACTCGTCTCCACCGATACGGAACAGCATTTCATCGTGCTCCATAGTTTCGGAGAGCGTGCGGCAGATGCTCAGAATATAGCGATTGCCTTCGGCGTGGCCAACCTATCATTGCAATGCTTGAGATGGTCGATGTCAATATAGGCGCAGGTGAAGGGGTCGCCTTTGCGCCAGAGTTGCTCGACGTGACGGTCGAATCCGTTGCGGTTGCCCAAGTTGGTGAGCGGATCGATATAGGCGTTGCGCTCAAGCAGCTGGCGCTCTTGTTGCAGGATGGCATGCGTCTTTTGCAGTTGCTCGCCAACGGCGCGTAGCTCAGCAGGCAGCGCGGCAACATCGAGTTCGGCGGTCGAGACGCCGTTCGCAAGTCGCTGAAGATAGGCAATAATCGATTGCTCGCCCAGGCGATATGACTCGTTCATGGTGGATAACCTCCTTGGGCGGAACAACGGTTTGTATCATATCCCCAACGGTTTGAATTGGGGATATAAGTTAGCTAATGGAGACAAATGCCCCCTTCGACGGTGGCGTTTTTGCGCGCGAGCGTATCAGTTGTTATTGCCACCATCGAGCAATGCCTCAAAATCCTTCGCAGGCATGGGGCGGTAGTAGAGGAAGCCCTGAGCGTAGCGGGCGCCCATTTGTCGTAGCATGTTTGCCTGCTCATTTGTCTCGACGCCTTCGACCACGACGGGCAGATGGAGCGACTGCGCCATTTCGAGCATCGATGAAATGATTTGCGTGCTGCGGCCTTGATCGCGGTCGGTGGGCGCAATCTGCCAAATGTGCTTGTCGAGCGTCACCATAAAGCCGCTTTCCTCGAGTGCGGGGATATGGGTGCGCATACTGTGGGCGGCTATTATTCGACAAGCGGTAGCGCGACGATGCGATGTTCGATAAAAATGCGACTGGGACGATATATGTTGACGGGTATACTTGTCCCGGTTTAAAACGCAGGAACGGAGATGGTCGCATGGCACAGTCAAATATGACGCGCACGGTGGGGCTGGCGCTCGAGGGAGGCGGCTACCGCGGTATGTATACGGCGGGCGTGCTCGACGTTTGGATGGAGCACGGTTTGACCTGCGACCATATGGTGGGTGTCTCGGCGGGCGCGGCATTTGGCTACAACTTTAAATCGCGGCAGATCGGCCGTGCCATTCGCTACAACAAGGCCTATTGCGCCGATAAGCGCTATGCGAGGTGTGACCAGCTGGCTGCGAACCGGCGATATGTTCAATGCCGATTTGCTTATCACGAGGTGCCTATCGAGCGCGATCCCATCGACTTGGAGGCGTATCGCGCCTGCCCCATGCGATTTACGTGCGTGTGTACCGATATCGAGACGGGCAAGGCCGTCTACCACGACCTGCCCTATGGCGACGAGAGGGATATCGAGTGGATCCGGGCATCGTCTGCGATTCCTGTGGCGACGCGTCCCGTTGCTATTGACGGGCATAAGTATCTGGATGGCGGCGTGGCTGATTCTATTCCCAGTGCATGGCTGTTTGCTCAGGGGTATGACCGCAATATCGTGGTGCTCACGCAGCCGGCGGGCTTTGTGAAGCGGCCCAACAGCGTGATGCCTATGCTGCGTCGCGTGTTTCGTCACTATCCGGAGTTTGTCGCAGCGCTTGAGCATCGGCATGAGGGTCTACAATGCCACGCTCGATGATGACTTGGCGCGTCGTGAGGCTGCCGGCGATATTTGTGGTGCTTTGTGGTGCGTCCAGAGCGATGATCGAGCGTATCTACTTTCAGTGCCGTCGCTGTGCCGCGAGCCCGATGAGCTATCTGGCAGAGCAAACCCGTGGATCAGGCGGAAAGCGTCCCGTCGCGATGGGATGGTGAGGCGAAAAAAGCTTGCCGGCACTGGATGCACATATCTTTTGCAAACGGGTCCCAGAATTTGCCGCTGCCGCCATCTCGGCAAAGCGCATCCCGGAATGGAGGTCCAAACTGGGATGCGCTTTCCATTGCTGAAGATGTGAGGCCGCGGATCGGCTGCTCGGCTTATGCCTGCCTGCCGTGTCGACGAGCTCCTTGGCGGCGGCGTAGGGGTCGTCGGCACTGCAGACAGCACTCACCACAAAGAAGCCATCGACGCCGGTGGCCTTTGAGCTGCGGCAGGTCGGCCGTCTTGACGCCGCCGCCCACCACGATGGGCACGGGGCTTGCCGCGTGGAGTGCGGCCAGGTCCTCAAAGCTTTGGTGATGATAGAGCCGTCGGCCGCGCGTCCGCAGTCGCGCTTGGTTTCGGTCTCGTGGAGCGGGCCGATGCCCAGGTAGTCGACTAGGCTCATGTCGGCGGTCTTGACGTACTCGAGCATCTCCTCGCAGCGGGCCGAAAGGCCCACGATGGCATCGGGGCCCAGAAGCTTGCGGCAGACCTCGACGGGAATATCGCTCTGGCCCACGTGCACGCCGTCGACAGCAATACCCTGCTCGCGCGCGGCGAGTACGCAGTCCAGGCGGTCGTCGATTAACAGGGCGACCTGACCGGTCTTGCCGGCCTGTGCGATTGCCTGCGCGGCGTCGCCGGTCAGTGCGATTGATCTCGCGGGCGCTTGCCACCTTGGAGCGCACCTGGATGCAGGTAAAGCCGGCATCGAGCGCCTGGGCCACCACATCGCCCACGGGACGTCCCAGCGTGTTTTCGGGGCCGAGTACCAGATAGGCCGAGATATCAAAGGTTGTCGCGGATGCTCATCGTGCTTCCTCCTGCTTCTTGGATCTGTAGCCCATGCGCTCTGAGTTTGCCGGTCATGGTGTCGGTAAATCCGGGTCGAATATCGGCTTTGAGCACGACTTCGGTGCGGGATGCCCTTGCTCGCCAACACAAAGGTTGCGTCGCGCACGACCTGCATGACCTCGTCCCAGTCGCCCTCGATCTCGGTGAACATCGAGGTGGTGCGGTTGGGAAGGCCGCTCGCGAATGACGCGCACGACCTCGGCGACCTCGGCGGACAGCTCATCGCCGGTGCCGCACGGGGCGATGG
>VOFI01003755.1_pt1 | contig 21561 bp, 23 predicted proteins | sample 5384131 | NCBI WGS metagenome assembly VOFI01 (sample SAMN12384728, study PRJNA508395) | human gut metagenome | isolation source: healthy gut H | host: Homo sapiens | reverse complement strand
GATGCTACGGATAAACAATACTATCATAACCGTCATCCAGACAGGTAGCTCCATTATAGAAATTTCCGCAACAATAGCTGGGCACGGCCCCAGCTGTTGCGTGATAATTAAATCAGCACCAATCATTATCTTCTTCCTATCATGACGATCCACTAATACAATCAATGGCTGGTCCAAAGACCGCATAGGGTAAAAAACCCACAAGTGAAGCCATAGACAAGACCATCGCAGATCCCTGTTTGTAAGGTTTTCCAATTGTTGTATTTTTCCATTTTATATTATCTCCCTTAATTCCGCAACACTTTGATTTAACTTTATTTATAAGTTCTGAGCAACAAAAAGTTGCTCAGGATTTTGCCATGTCAGATTTTCACCTGGCACGCACCTTGCCAGTGCCCAACAGGATGCGTTAAAATTCCCCAATGATTGTTTTAGTACATTTAGGTATGCCAACCCGATATTCAGAGGGGTCAGGCTTAGAAAATCACGGCAACCGCTGAATATATTTTTTGGAAAAATTCACCAGGAAGTGCCACGAAGGCATACCATGAAGCACGGTACTGATGACACTATGGTATGCAGCAGCCATCTCCACTCCTTCGTCACTGCCGAAGTGGAGCATGCTAGTTGCGCTGTGTGGTCAGTTTTCGTATCGTCCGTTCCGCTATATTATTGTCTATCGGATAATTCCCGTCTTTTGATAGGGCAAAGATCCTGTTCCAGAACTTCTTCAGGTAGTTCAACGCTTCCGTCAAGTAGGGACTTGATCTGTTTCCTCCTTTGGCAAGTTCCGCATCGAGATTAGATCTCAGCCTTATCATTATCTCTTTCGTTTCCAAGCTTTGCTGTCGTTTGCCACGTGCCCGTAGACTTATACCCTCGTCATACCTATCCTCCTGTAGAAGAGGACCAGGTCATGGAACGGAAGGGCCGCCTGTCACCGCCAGATCATTCGCTGCCTTGGCAAATTTCTGCCATCGCATGAGCCATGCAAATCTGGTGTTCGGCATCCCTTGAACCGGGCAGTGGATTTGAGTTCATCACCTATAAACACATAGGCATTATAACCATCCGTCAAGTGATGCTCTTCAATTCGGCATCACCCAGGAAGTTGGTGAGGACTTCTGCGGCCCTTTGAACCATCCTCAGAAGAAGATGGCGATCTTTTCCACCTTGTTCACCAATACCCATATATAGCATTTCTTATAGTGGTCATACTTGTGGACCTTGCACCAGGTCTCGTCATTGTTCACTATGGAGTCTTTCTCCAAGGCTATCGACTTCAGCACCACAATCAGCTGGTCCAGATACTTTGCCTTTCTTAAACCCAATTATGGAGGGTGTTCTCGGATATGGTCATTCCCAGGTCGGTAAGCCACTGATGAAGAAGGCCGAAGGTCACGTTCTTGACATATACCTCATAGGCGATGGCCTGCAAAAACTCAGGTGTGGCTTTGGTACCCTCCCGAACTTGGTCACTACCTGAGGATGGCCATCCTTCGGGAAATAACCCCATCTGGGCTTCTTGCCCGGCTCAACATAATGTACCATCTCCGAACTGCTCCCTCTACAAGGCACATCTTAAAACTGAACACCTTGACTGGCTTACGCTCTATAATCCTGCCAGGAACCTGAATGTCCGTGGGGATGGAAGACGGGAGCGCCTTCTACTGACATGGTGTCGTACTTTTTCGACGCTTCGAGAGGTCACGCTCCTTCTTCTTCCGTAGATGTCCTGCCGTTTTGATGCCCTGGACGGAATGGGTAGAAACCGTCTCATCAGTACCGTCAAACTTATCCTTCTCATCTTCACGGTCGGCAGCATCATCCTTCTTCTCGTCCCATGGGCTTGACGCTTGTCACCAAACTCACTTTTCTGGGCGCTCAGCTGCTGGTCCAGCCTGTGCTTTGGCTTCATGGGCTTTGCGCTTGTTCTTTCGGAGAGCTGCTTACTGGCCATCTCCTTCCGAGATTGGCCAGACTCTCAGCGACACTGTCATGGATGGACTGGAATTCCTCCACAGCCAGCTTCATGGCGCCAGCTCCAGGTCGCTTCTCTTCCTGCTGCTCTATCAGGTAACGGATATAACGGTCTTTCTGATCACTGGGCATATCTGCACTGTAATTTATGGGAGAGCGTGAGATGGTTTCCGTCTCAGCAGCTCCCGTTTTTAAATTATTCGTTCTCTGATGAGCGTATACTTCTGTGGCGGTTCATGCGTGGAGGATGTAACATCGCATCTGATGCGTCATCTCTCGTATCATCCGACCTTGCGCACATGCAGCTCTGATACCATCCTCAGAGCCATCAAGGAACTGACACAGGAAAACATCTCATATACTTCCGATAAGGGCAAGACCTATGATTTCAATACGGCAGACAAGCTCAACGCCTTGCTTATAAAAGCCTTGGTTTCCACTGGTGAACTGAATGAGGTGGAAACCTACGATGTTGATTTCGACCATCAGTTCCTTGAAACAGAGAAGTATGATGCAAAACCGACATACAAGAAGTTCCTCGGCTACAGACCTGGCGTATATGTCATCGGTGACATGATTGTCTATGTCGAGAACAGCGATGGCAACACAAATGTGCGCTTTTATCAGGCTGAGACCCACAAGAGATTCTTTGCCCTACTGGAAGCCAACAGCATCCGTGTGAATCGCTTCAGAGCCGACTGTGGTTCGTGCTCGAAGGAAATTGTCAGTGAGATAGAGAAGCATTGCACGCACTTCTACATCCGCGCCAACAGATGCAGTTCGCTCTACGATGACTTGTTTTCACTGAGGGGATGGAAGACGGAGGAAATCAACGGCATCCAGTTTGAACTCAATTCCATTCTTGTTGAGAAATGGGAAGGCAAGTGCTATCGTCTTGTCATTCAGAGACAAAAGCGCATGGATGGAGAGCTTGACTTGTGGGAAGGTGAATACACCTACAGATCCATTCTTACCAACGATTATGACTCATCAACAAGAGACATCGTCGAATTTTACAACAAGCGTGGGGGCAAAGAGCGTATATTCGATGATATGAACAACGGATTCGGCTGGAACAGGCTCCCCAAGTCGTTCATGTCAGAGAACACTGTATTCCTTCTGCTTACGGCATTGATACACAATTTCTACAAGACCATCATGAGCAGGCTTGACACCAAGGCTTTTGGGCTCAAGAAAACGAGTCGCATAAAGGCTTTTGTCTTCAGATTCATCTCCGTACCTGCCAAGTGGATCATGACTGCAAGGCAATACGTGCTGAATATCTACACAGAGAACCGCGCTTATGCAAAACCCTTCAAAACAGAATTCGGATAAAGTCCGTTCCTTATGGTTTTAATCTGCGTATTGCCTCAAGTCGCATTGTGGGGTAAGGGGAAGGTATGCACAAATCGGACAAAATTCACGCTCATACTATCATGATGCATAGTGTTCAAGCTCTTTACTGCAATTGAGATTGCCATTGAGATTGCTTGCGGATTTTAGGATATATAGGGGCATGTTCTTCAACTCCCGGACAATCCTCTCTACGGTTGCATCATCCACAGTACCACGCATCTGTCCCACGCAGAGGGCAAGCAGCATCAGCACCGTTACCTGTCCTGTAAAAGCCTTGGTAGAAGCCACACCTATCTCAGGTCCTACATGGATGTATGTCCCGGAATCCGTATTTCTTGGGATAGAGGCACCCACGACGTTGCAGATGCCATACACAAAAGCCCCCTTGCTCCGTGCCAACTGTATGGCGGCAACGGTTCCGAGCGGTCATACTTCCTTTGTAACTCCATACACTTCTCAAAGGAGAAGTCGGATGCCTCAAAAAGAGGCTGGATAAGGTGGGCGCATTCGTTCAGCAGTCCCTTGACGATGTGGATGTTCATCTCGTGGCAGTTTCGGCAAATTGCACTGTTGCAGTTGATATACCGATGACTGTTGATGAAGTCATCCACATAGCGGTCATACCGCTTGCCATTCAAAATCACATCCTGAAGATAGAGTTCTCTCGCTTCTAAGAGTAACTCAAACAATTCTTCTGCTACATCCTGTTCGGTAGCGAAGTGGGTCAGGTGTTGCTTCTCTTCAAAAAAAGAGAAGACTTTTTAATTTGTTTTTGCATACTAAATTACTTATTTATAAGTTTATGACGACTGAAATATAAAAATTACACAACATGGTTCAGTATTAGGTTATAATTCTTGTAAAGTTACATTCCTCCTCCCAACGCGTGATAAAGTTTGATTACACTTTGTATGCGTTCAAAACGAGTTTGTAACTGTTGCACTTCCGCTTCGAGAAGAGACTGTTTGGCGGTCAGCACTTCCAGATAGGTAATATTGGAATGACGCATCAGCGATTCTGTCTTCCGCACGGCATCGCATAATGTTTCCACCTGCCGAGCATTGATTTCAAGTTGCGATTTTGCAGTCTGCCATGCGGTCAGAGCATCGTTCACTTCCTTTCCTGCGTTCAGTAATGATTGCCGGAACAACAGTTTGGCTTCTTCCTGACGGCTTTTGGCTATCTTCAAGTTGGCGATGTTTGCGCCCCGGTTGAATAACGGCTGTGTCAGGGAACCGATGGCATTAAGTAACCATTGTCCGGGATTTACGATTACGCCACCGCCGTTATTAGTCCATCCAAGAATTCCCGAGAGGGTAATATTGGGATAGAAGGCGGCACGGGCCGCATTGGTGGCGTAGAATGCTTGCGCCAGTTCCATTTCAGCCTGACGCACGTCGGGACGGTTGGAAAGCAGTTGCAAAGGGACTCCGATCGAGACAGTATCGGGGAAAGCAGCCTCGGCCAGATCACTTCGTCCAATTGAGTGTGACGGCATGGCAAGTATTGCAAACAAGGCGTTTTCTGTTTCGGAAATGCTCTTGCGTATGGATAACAGGGATGCTTCGAGTCGCATCACGTTCGCCTTTGCCTGCAATACGCCAGCCTCGTTTGATTTCCCCACTTTTTTCAACGCTTCAAGAGTGCGTACGGTAGTCCGCCAGTTCTCCAAAGTCCGGTTACTTATTGTCATTTGTGCGTCAAGCATGGCAAGGGTGTAGTAACTGTCTGCAATAGTGGCGACAAGCTGTGTCTGTACGGCCTGCCGGTAGGCACGGCTTCCTTGTAATGCGGCGGCTGCGCCACGCTTTGCCGCCGTAAGTTTGCCGAAGATGTCCAGTTCCCAGCTTGCCGACGCTCCCACATTATATGTCTTTGCCGTTGCTCCGTCATGTTTATTGGCATTACCTTCGGCAGTCAGTCCCAGTGATGGAAGATATGATAGTCTGGCAGTCATCAGGACGGCTTCTGCCGCTTCCACGCGTAACCGTGCCACATTGAGGTCTGCGTTCCGTTCAAGTCCGGTTTCAATCAAGGACTGGAGTTTCGGGTCGGTAAACATTTCCCGCCACGACAGGGACGCGATGGTCATTGTATCAATGTCCGCCGGCATGTCCCGATACAGATTCTCCGTTGAGAGGTCAGGGCGATGATACCGGCTGTATGTGCCACAGCCGGCAAGCATCCATCCCGACAATATGATATATATTACTGTCTTCTTCATTTAATTATGCTTAACACGTTCTTGGATATATTGGAAGACGATGAACAATGACGGCACAAGGAACAACAGAGCCAAAGTACCTACAATCATTCCACCGATTACACCTGTGGCAAGCGAACGGCTGCCGTTGGCACCCACTCCGTGCGCCATCATCAGCGGGACAAGACCGAACACCATGGACAACACAGTCATCAATATGGGGCGCAGGCGGACTTTTGCCGCACTGTATGCCGCCTGTGCCAGCGTCATGCCTTCCGACCGCCGTTTACCGGCGTATTCGGTAAGCAGGATCGCTGTCTTGGCAAGCAGGCCTATAATCATGATAAGTCCGGTCTGCATGTAGATGTTGTTCTCCAGACCGAAGAGCCATGCGAACAGGAAACTGCCCATCAACCCGCAAGGCACCGCCAACAGAACCGCAAAGGGAATGAACACGCTCTCATACAAGGCGCACAGAATCAGATAGACCAGAACCATGCAGAGCAGGAATATAAGCGTGGCATTGTTGGTCGTCTTGCTTTCCTCGCGCGAGATGCCGCCAAACTCGTATGTGTAATTTGACGGAAGCACTTCACGTGCCGTCTCGCCGATGGCTTCGAGCACCTGCCCCGAACTGTAGCCCTGAGCCGGAGACCCGCTAATCGAGATGGCGTTGAACAGGTTGAAACGGGTGAGGTCTGACGGACCGTTGGTCTTGGTCAGGCGCACGAACCGGCTCAACGGCGCCATGCCGCCATCGGTGGCACGCACATACATGTGGTGCAGGGATTCCGCATTCACACGATATTCCGCCGGAGCCTGCATGGTGACGTGGTAGAGCTTGGAGAAGCGATTGAAGTCGGAAACATATTGTCCGGTATAATAGCCCGACAGGGTGGAAAGCACCTCTGCGGGCGACACTCCCGACTGCTCGCATTTGGCGGCGTCGATATCCACCCAGTATTGCGGATAGTCTGTGGCAAAGGAGGAATAGACTTCGCCTATTTCGGGCCGCTGCGACAAGGCCTCGACAAACTTGTCCGCCTCTTTCTTGAAAGCGGTAATGTCTCCGCCTGCCTTGTCCTGCAAGTAGAGCTCAAAGCCGTTCCCCATGCCATATCCGGCTATCATTGGGGGCGACATGGCAAACACCGTGGCATCAGGGATGTCGGAGGTGGCGGCATAGATTTTTCCGATGACGTCGTTGACCGACTGCCCCTCTCCCTCACGCTGTTCCCAGTCTTTGAGTGTCACGAAATACATCGCCTGCGACGGACCGGAACCGCTGAAAGAGAAGCCGGCAACCGCACCGTTGTATTCTATCTCGCCGATACTGTCGAGGCGGCTGTTGATGCGCTCCATCACCTTGACGGTCTGCGCCATTGACGTGCCGGGCTTCGTATTCATGCTCACCATGACCGTTCCGGTGTCTTCTTCGGGATAAGGCCCGTCTTGGTGGCGTTGACCAGCAGCACCAGCAACCCGAAAGAAATGCCTATGATGCTCCACATCAGCCATCGGCGATGGATAATGAACATCACTCCACGTACATAGCGTCGGCTCAGACTGTCGAAGACGGCATTGAACGCTTTACGGAAACGGGCTGCAAAATTGTTCTTAGTGTTGCCCTGCTCATCGATATAGGGTTTCAGCAGCAGCGCGCAAAGTGCCGGTGAGAGGGTGAAGGCATTGATGGCCGAGATTCCCACGGCAACCGCCATCGTGATGCCGAACTGCGTGTAGAACGCTCCCGAAGTCCCGCCCATCATGGCTACGGGGAAAAAACACTGCCATAAAGATGATGGTAGAGGTCAGAATGGCCGATGAAACGTCTTTCATGGCATCATCGGCCGCAAGCACCGCCGACTGGTAGCCCTCATCAAACTTCGCCTGCACCGCTTCCACCACCACAATGGCATCATCGACCACGGTTCCGATGGCAAGCACAAGCGCGAACAGGGTGAGCAGGTTGATGGAGAATCCAATCATGGACATCACGGCGAACGTGCCGATGATGGAAACGAAGATGGATATGGCAGGAATAAGCGTTGACTTGATGTCCTGCAAGAATACATATACCACTACGATAACCAGCAGTATCGCCTCCAGCAAGGTGCGGATGACCGAGCGGATGGAGGCATACAGAAACTTGTTGGTGTCGGTAAGCACTACGAATTCCGCTCCTTCGGGCAAGTCCCGGCTAAGGTCGTCAAGCACTTCGTGAATCTCGTTGATGGTGCTCGACGCATTGGACCCTGCCTTCTGGTTTATCATCATCATGGCTGCCGGATGGCCGTTCACTTGGGAGGAGTAGTTGTAGTATTCATCGCCCAGCTCCACATCGGCAACCTCTTTCAGCCGAAGCACGTTGCCACCCGGCAGTGACTTGATGACCAACTCACCGAACTCTTCCGCGCCGGACAAGCGTCCGCGGTACTTCATCGTGTATTCATTGGCGGTAGGATGATTGGCACCGAAGGAGCCGGTGGCGGCCTCGATGTTCTGTCGTGCGAGTACGGTGGATATGTCATCGGGGATAAGCCCGTATTGCGCCATCTTGTCGGGACGCAGCCAAAGTCGCATGCTGTAATTGGAGCCGAACAGTTGCGCCTTTCCCACGCCACTGATGCGCTTCAGTCGCGGTTCGACATTGATTTTCATGTAGTTGTTCAGAAACGTCTGGTCGAAGCGGTCATCGGGCGAGTAGAGGGCAAAGGTCAGCAGCTCGGCATTCTGCTGCTTTTCGGTGGTGACACCGGTCTTGGTGGCTTCTGCCGGAAGCTGGCTCAATGCGGCGTTCACACGGTTCTGCACGTTTACCGCCGCCATGTCCGCGTTGGTTCCCTGTTTGAAGTAGATGTTGATGGAGGCGTCTCCCGTGTTCGATGCCGTGGAGGTCATATAGGTCATGTCTTCCACGCCGTTGATGGCTTCTTCCAGCGGCACTATCACGGCTTTCTGCACGGTTTCGGCGTTGGCTCCGGGATAGGATGCCCATACATTGATGGTGGGCGGGGCGATGTCGGGATATTGCTCCACCGGCAGGGAGAACATGGCGATGACGCCCAACAGCACAATCACCACCGAGATAACGCCCGAGAACACCGGGCGGTCTATAAAAAATCGTAGCTTCATTTCGTTTCGTCTTTAGGGGTTATGCTCATGCCTTCTCTCACCAGTCCCACGCCTTCGGCGATGAGGGTGTCGCCGACCGAGAGACCTTCTTTTTACGATAAACCGGTTGCCATCGTTCAGGCGGTCCACCGTGAGATAGGCAGCTTCCGCCCGTCCGTTTTCAGTCGGTAGGCGATGATTTTGTCTTGCAGTTCCACGGTGGCGGTCATGGGAATGGTGATGGCATCCGTTTGGGGGTTCCGAAGGACGATGTTGCCGATGCTGCCGCTCAGCAGTTCGCGTTCGGGATTGGGGAACAGGGCTTTGATCTGCACCGCTCCGGTCGCAGGGTCCACCACACCGCTTACGGTCTCGATGCGTCCCTTCGCTTTGTACAGACTACCGTCGTTGAGTTGCAGGCTCACTTCCGGCATCTTGGCTATCAGGCTGTCAATCGAGCCGTAGCGAGTGGATAGGTGTCGCAGCATGTTTTCCGACACGGAGAAGTAGGCATACATCTCCGCATTGTCGGACACGACCGTGAAAGGCTGCTCCATGTTGGGACTGACAAGCGCACCGATGCGGTAGGGCAATGTGCCTACCACGCCGTTACTCGGACTTTTGATTTCAGTATAAGAGAGGTTGTTTCGTGCATCCGCTTCCTGCGCCTCGGCCTGTTGGAGTTCGGCAAGTGCCACAGCTAGTTGGTTTCGGGCAAGAGAAAGGTCGTATTCGGATATTACCTTCTCATCAAACAAGGCTTGCTTACCTTGCAGTTCGATTCGTGCCGTTTCCGCTTTTGCCCGTGCTGCGCTGACATTAGCCAAAGCTGTGCGTAAGGCTGCCAGATAGGGTGTTTGGTCTATCACTGCCAGTACTTGCCCTGTCGTCACCCGTGTGCCCTCCTTCACGCATAGACGCGTGATGCGGCCGGATATTTGCGGCATGATATCCACATCTTGTCGCCCGCGGATAGTGGCGGAATAAGATTCGGATATTTCCACCGGCATGGACGATACTGTTATGACCCGATAACTCGGTACCGCATCCTGCTTACCGTCCTGCTTGCATCCAGTCGACAGAAACAGCATGACGGCAAATGCGGCGAAATTAATGATAATGAATCGCTTGTTCATATTCTTTTCTTGTTCTTAATTATTCGTAATTGATTTAGCACTGATTGAATTCCATTCTTTTTTTAGAATGGAATAAACACGGGTATCTTCATATTTCGGGGTGCCGTTAGGATTGTTTATAAATGTCACAAATTCCTTGAAGCATCCTTCGCGGCGCATACCAAGGCGTTCGCATAAGCGTTTGGAGCGAATATTGTCATCTTCCACAAATCCATAGATACGCCGTGCACCCGCCTCCCGAAAAAGATAATCCAACAATCCGATAACCGCTTCACGAGCTAATCCTTTGCCCTCAAAACGTTTGTTGAAATGCCAGCCCACATTGTAAGTATCTTCATTTTCACGCAAAACGAAAACATCACCGATTATAAAGTCCTCCTTTTTCAAACTCACTGCATAGCGTTGCATATCTTTTTGGGAATACTGCATATATACGAATGCCGCCTCTTCAGAACAAAGGCGGTCGGCGGCAAAGCAATTCACACGAGGATTTGAAAGATATTCCAAAAGTCCAACAACGTCTCTCTTTTGAAAGTCTCTGATTACAAGACGTTCTGTTTCAATTTTCATACACTTTTTTTTGAGATGCAAAATTATACCCCTATAAAAGTTCTTGCAATTCAAAGAGTATCGAAGCGGATAAATTAAAGTCCGAACTATCCAAACTGACAGTTAAGACCGAAAAAAGGATAATCTTTCAAGTGCAGATCGGTTTTAACAAATACAATGTGTATTTCACCAATAGTTATTATCGTTTCGATAGTAATTTTATCCGTTTCAGCCTGTTTATCCTATCAACCAAAGGAGTAAAGCCTTATCTTTGCCGAATCAAGAGTAACTTTGCACCCGATATGACCCAAGTGAAAATGAAAATAATGAGTTGGAAGAACGGCCTGTTGCTATCTGCCGTCTCCTATGTATTCTACCTTGTCATGTGGTTTATACTCGATGACAAGACCATCGACCAATTGCCGGGAATGACAATCGCTGATTACATGGTCGATTTTCTGCTGTGTATGCTTTTTACCTACATATCCTTAGGATTCTGTTTTCTGGTCTTCAGGGTATTGCCGTTCAGGACATCCTACGTGTGGGGAATGGTCTATGCATCCTGCCTAATGGCACTGAACAATATCGTTGCGTTCGGTATGATAACCTTGTTCAATTTCCTATGGGACGAAACCGACAACGGGCTTCTCGACGAACTCCTCAACATGAAAGGCGCATACACCTTTGCCATGATATCTACCTTCCTGTCAAGCGTCTATGCCAACTCCTTCTACCTTCAGTCTTACATCAAGGCGCGCGACGAGAAACAAGCACTCGAAATGGCGCTGATGAAGGAAAAAGAGATCGCCTTGCAGTCGCAACTCAACTCGCTGAAACTGCAAATCAACCCGCACTTCATGTTCAACAACTTCAACAACCTGCTGGAACTGATTGAGGAAGATACCGAGCTTGCCGGAAAATTCCTGAGTAACCTATCGAAAGTGTACCGATACATCATCACCAATCTGGACCGCAATCTGATACCCGTTGCCGACGAAATCAAGTTTCTTGATTCATACTTGTATTTGATGAAAGTACGCCACAACGAAGGGGTCATTGCAAAAGTAAGTCCGGGCGTCAGACAATGCAAAGGTTTTCTTCCTCCGGCTGTATTGCAGCTTCTTGTAGAAAACGCAATAAAACACAACAGCTTTTCATCTGAACATCCGTTGGTTATCAACATAAAGTTGTCCGATGATTACATAACCGTCTGCAACCTGAAACGACCTTTGATGTCCCCAATCGAATCAACCGGTTTAGGACTTAAAAATATCATAGAACGATATGCTTTACTTTGTGATAAAAAGGTCAAGATAGAGAATGCCGAAAACTTCTATTCGGTAAGTCTGCCCATCATAAAAAACATCAACCCTTATGAAAATACTGATTCTTGAAGACGAACAGCGCAATGCCAAATGCCTCATAAGGCTGCTGAACGATATTGACAGAACATTTATTGTTGAAGGTCCGCTTGCCAGCATCAAAGAAACAGTCGAATTCTTTCAATCTGGCAAAACCACAGACCTCATCCTTGCTGATATCCGGCTAACTGACGGTTTGAGTTTCGAGGCTCTTAAACATGCCCAGGCAACCGTTCCCATCATATTTACCACCGCATACGATGAATATGCAGTACAGGCATTTTGTAGTTCGTGCCTATGCAGCGGAACTGGGCGTGGAAGTCCGACAGCTTGGTATAGTAGTCCAGCATCGTCTTGTCCACTTTCAGCACCTTGAACTTCTGACCGAAGAAGTGCGCCTTGAGAAAGACTGCTTCGCATACACGTTCGATTCCTCATACATCGTCAGAATCTGTTCCATTCTACATCATCGAAGCGCACCATCACGCAGTGCGTCTTCGGGTTCAACTTGGGATTTCTCCCGTACTTGTTCTTCTTCTTTCATGCTTCTTATTCTTTTCAATTTTATGGCTTGTCCATTGCTTAATCTTTGATTAATGAACCCCGAAATTATCCGACTGCGGAGGATAATTCTGCCCACGGCGGTGAAGGCATTTTCAGTTACTTAGAATTATTCGGGTAACTGAAAATATATCTTGCTGTGTCTTTGAGGACACAAAAATCCTCCGACTGTCGGATTGATTTCCGAGTGTAATAACTCACTCTTGTGTATCGGTTAACCGATGAAGTGTATTCACCAGCCTAACCGACTTTCTGTAATCCCGTCAGAGTTTGCGCCATTGCTCGATGTCATTCCGGTAGGCATCAAGGTGCAGGCGGACAAGGTTCTCTATAAGTCCGGATGCGCTCATACCCTTCCCTCCGAGGTAACGGACAACCCTGTCCAGTTCGTCACGCACCGTCTCGCTGACAAACACGGGCTTGCGGTTGATAATCTTGGGGACTTGGAGATAGGTGGCGCGGTACTCCTCCAGCGACAGCCTGCGCTGTTTGCTGCTGATGCGCTTCTGCGGCATTGCCGCTTCCCCGGTCGCCACTCCTGAAGGTTCATCTGTCATAGGTCTCCTGCTTCTTCCGTGACGGTCTTGCCGGGCTGTTCAGGCTCCTCCGGCTCCAGACCGATACTCCTGTAGAAGTCGTCTATCGACTTGGAGAGTGTAGGATTCCCTGCGCCCATTTTTTCCACGATTTCACGAGCTTGATGCTCTGTAATGCTTGGTTCTTTCTTTCATTGTAAAAACAAATTAATTAAGTTATTGAATGTGGTCTTGGTAAGCACCTTGACCGATTATCGGGAGCGAAGTAAGGTGCTTTAATGCAGTCAGTCAAGTACTTGGATTTTCTTAGGCATTTTTGTACGGTTTTGCTTTATAGAGATTGACAATATCGGTGCGGACTTCACCGATTTGCCGGATGTATATAACCGAAAGGGAAAAAAGGTTTAGTTACGGGTGATTTTAAATTAAGCTCTTATTTGGGCTGTGGTGTCCTTATTAAATATAGGAATTAAGGGCTAAGGACTGGGCGGATTGGGCAATCGGTGAACCATGCCTGTGCCAACCTCTACCACCCTGTGCCACTTGCTGCCAGACCAAATTGAATCCATTGCCGGATGCCGGATTATGTACCCCGGGACAAATGATACCATATCGGACAATGACTACCGTATCAGCGCAACATGCTACCACTTCCGGGAAATCCATTGTCAAGTAACGGATAATGTATTCCTTTGTGGCATAAGAAACAGTAACAATTAAAAAAAGGCAATATGGAAATTGTATCAATCGAAAGAAAGACCTTTGAGGAGCTGGTCACCAAGTTCGACCACTTCGTCTGCCGTATGGATGCCATCTGCCATCGGCACGGCGAAAAGACGATGAGCGAATGGATGGATAATCAGGACGTGTGCCGTATGCTCAACATCAGCCCCCGCACGTTACAGACGCTTCGGGACAATGGGACATTGGCATACAGCCAAATCAACCACAAGACCTATTACCGTCCCGAAGATGTGCAACGTATCGTCTCCATCGTGGAGGACAAACGAAAGGAAGCGAAGTTCAAAGGCAGGACAATCTGATAACCGAATAGAGTAATGACAATAATTCCACTAAATCCAGAGTAATATGAACGAACTGATTAACAAGGACAACGAGTGGATAATCCACTTTATGGGCAGTCTTGACCGACTGCTTGATAATGTAGAGCACCTGACCGCCAACTACCGCCCGACATTGGGCGGTGAGCGTTTCTTCACCGACAAGGAGGTGTCGGCACGGTTGAAAGTGAGCCGCCGAACACTTCAGGATTACCGCAACGAAGGGCGGATAGCCTACATTCAGTTGGGCGGCAAAATCCTCTACCGAGAGTCCGACATCGAAAGGATGCTGACTGACAGCTACCGTACCGCCTACCGACAGACGGCTATCTGATTTTCTTGAAAGAGCGCAGTTTGCCGTCTGCCCTATGTTTGCGACAGCAATGGTACAATAAAAAAGGAACGGCTTACGGATGAAGCATCAATGTTTAGCTTCGTCTGTAAGCCGTTCCTTTCTATCTTCTGATTTCCCGTCAGTCGCTTGTTTCCGTTGCCGGATGCCCAAAATGCGTGTGGTTGGCAGGGGCAAGGTTTTCGGGCTGAATACGCTCAACCCCGTTGAGGAAGATTCTGCCCGAAACGGCTATGCCGCCCGACCTTGCCAATGCTGTCAGAGCCACACGCTACCTTTGCATCCGTGCATCGGGAACAGGTGGCTGACGGGAAGAACCTCGACTATACCATAGGTTGCCATTCTTACCATAGGAAACAAACAATGTAACCGGGATTCCTTTCTTGGTGGTGCAGATTTCATTTATTACGAACCGCCTGAACAAAAGGGTCTCTTTGCTACATATTCTGAAAGCGATGGCTATAATCATTTCAAAATTATACACATCATAACTGATGCCGTCAGTTTGCTTGATATACTTCATCGTATCAGTTTCGTTCAACTCTTTGTTCTTGTAAATTGCCTGTATCATCTTGCGGATATTGCAAGAGAACACCCCGAACAGGTCGGCTATCTCGAACTGGGTCATCCACACTGGGGCTGTCGGTACGGTGACCGCTCCCATTTTACTGATTGTTATTATTTCTCTGCTCATAATCCCTTTATTTTATGATGATTATATACTGTTTCTTCTTTTCGCCAGCCGATATTTCCTTTCTTCGTTCCATCAGTTTGTCCATATCTTTGGAAATTTTATCATCGGTTATCCGTGCATAACCCTGAGTAGTCCTGATATTGGAGTGTCCCATCATCTTGGCGATACTCTCAATCGGTATGTCCGCCGAAATCAGGAAATGTTCCGAAGCTGTGCCGACTCTGGTGATAAGTCAAGTTTTCCTCCTTCCCTATGGCAACACCCATCTCGTGAACCTCAAACCATAGGGCATCACGGTTGGGAGAGGAAACACGGGCTTCTCGTCATCGGTCGTGTTGTACAGCGACAATATCCGCTCCGCTATGGGATGTAAGGGTATGAAAGCCTCCACCTTTGTCTTCTTGCGGTTGATGCGGATATACCGTCTGCCCTCCGCATTCGTCCCGATATGATGGGGATGAAGAAGTTTGATGTCCACATACGCCAGTCCCGTCAGGGTGGAGAATATGAAAGCCCGTCTTGCCAGTTCCATACGCTTGTCATACATCGGTGTGGAAAGTATCTTCTTGAACTCCTCACGGCTGATGTACCTGTGCCTTGCCTCCGGCTTCGGTTCATACTCCAAGTCCTCGCAGGGGTTCACACGGATAATCTCCTTATCGACTGCCAAATACAATAAACGATTAAGCCAGCACATACATTTGTTGGTTTGGGAAGAGCTGAAATTCTTGCACTTCTTCAGGAAAGCTTTATAGGACTTGCCGAAATCCTCCGTCACTTCTTCAAGGGGAATGTCCTTTTTCCGATGGACGTAAGAAAATCCGTCAGGTACTTCTGATAATACATTGAACTTCGATAGGAAGAAGTCGAGTCTATTTCTTCGGAATGCTTCTTCAACCGCTCACGTTCCCATTCACCCATTTGCAATAAGGTAGTCGGATGGATATTATTCAGGGAAATATGGTTCTTCAACATTTCCGCACTGACCACTCCTTGCGATTTAAGTATCTCGGTATAGGCTTCCTCAGTCAGACGCAGGTATTCCCGTAAGCGGTTGTTCTCCCTGACGGTCTTTATCTCATTCTTCCTGCCGTTCCATTCTTCGGTCGGCAATAGATCCCTGTGCTGATGGCAGTCTGCTTGCCGTCAATGGTTATGCGGCAGAGTATGGCAGTCGTACCGTCAGCCTTTACTTTGCTGCGGTTAATGTAGGGTAATAAGTGAAAATGTGCTTCGCATATTGTTGTTGGATTTATAGGGTTAGTTTGAAATCTTGTGTCGCCTCTATGAACTTGTCCATGTCCTCGAAAAGTTTCTTCGGGCTGACACGGGCATAGACCTGAGTTGTGGAAATGTCGGAATGTCCCAGCATCCTGCTGATGGTTTCTATCGGCACACCTGCTTCAAGCGTAATCAGCGAGGCGAAGCTGTGCCTCGCCTGATGATAGCACAAATCATCCTTGATGCCTGCCAGTGCCGCCAACGCTTTCATGTGTCGTCTGAGATTTGACCAATGCAGCAAAGGGAACAGGGTGTCCCTATCCTCACTATGATATTTTTCAATCAGCGCAATCGCTTCGGGAAGGAGCTTCACGCTCGCCCTATGCTCGTTCTTCTTCCGACGGTATTTCAGCCACAACGCCCCGTTGTCGTCTGTGTACAAGTTCTCATCGGTAATGGATATCACATCCGCATAACAGACCCCGGTGTAGCACCCGAAGAGAAACATATCCCTTGCCAGTATATGAGATTTGCGGTAAGCGGGTATTTCTACATCACGGATTTTCTCAAACGATTCACGGCTCAATGCCCGTGGGGTTTTATCCGACTGCTTGGGCAGGGTGAAATGCTGGAAATGGATTTTGTCTGCATAGCCTTCCTTATAAGCCAGACGGCATATTTTTTTCAGTATGGCAAGGTGATGTCGGACAGTATCTATTGCATAACCCTTATTCTCCATAGCGAAAACCTGATAGTCGTGGATGAACTGTTCCGTCAGTTGCCCAAATGCTAAATCCTTGACCTTGTACTGATGCCCAATGAACTCACCAAGTGTCAGACGCATATAATGATAAGTCGAGTAAGAAGTTTTCGCACGGTCAATGCCGATACGGGCTTTGAGGTCGTCACAGACAACGTCCGTCATTTTCATGAGCGTCATCTGTGTTTCCATGCTTCCTTGAAAATGATTCTTTACATCGGTGGCATCAAAATCCACTTTACGGCTTACAAGGTTATCGAAGGCGTTGTTCACCGCCAACAGCAACTTCTCAATCTTGGCATTTGTTTCCACCGCTTCCTTGCTCTTGCCGTTCAGACGGCTTTCACAGGGATTCCACAGTTCCGGTGTGCAGGACAGCTTGCAACCGAACTGCGCCATTGTCCTGTTTACCGTGATGCGTCCCATAATGGGAGCTTTTCCCGACTTGTCCGGTCCGCTCTTTTTGAGGTAGAGCAGCACCTTGAATTTTTCTACTTTCATACGCTTATATTTTTATAGTGCAAAGTTACTTGCCATATAAGCGCTCTTTGATGCGCAAAACACTGTGTATTAACGCAAACAAAACGGTGAGGATTTCTTTTCATCGCTTTCCGTTACCTGTTCCCGTTTCGGTAACTGCCCGCTAACGGTTTGGTAACGTAAAAATGACACAGGTGTATGCCAAGATTATCAACAAGAAGAAGGACGAGGCAGTGAATCTTGTAAACGGTTTGTTTCACTAATTGACGGCACTATGTGGTTCATGTCTAATTTACAAACATCAATTTATGGCATTGCTCCGGTTGTGAACGCAACCGAAGTTAATGCTTTCATCACATATTATAAACTCAAAAAGGTAAATCGACATGAAAAGACCTGAAGACGGCCTTCTCTCTTTTTGGAGGGAGCCAACACCTGCAGCACTTCGCTGCGGAGAAGGATGTGGCGAATGAACTTTTCGCCCTGCTAACCGAAGCAAAAACAGTTTATCTCCACGATGTTGTGTCGGGTGGTAAACAGTACCACCGTTATGTGGACGATTTCGTAAACGGACACCGGTACATAGACTGCGACCATGCGGCCTGCCGGAACTGCCACGAAATGAACATCCACATCGTCAAGGGGCTGCTGACCGAGTACGCCCGTTTCGTCCAGATTTGCTTTGCTACGCCGAATTTCACGTTTGACGAGTGCATGAAGCTGAAACGGATGTATGATACCTCGGAATCGTTGCCTCCGCTCGGTCCGCCCCACATTGACCGACCGGCAGATCTCTCCCTTTCTTTTGGCTGTGATTTTACCCCGGAACAGATGGAAAGTATTGTGGCTTGTGCCAATACTTATCATCTGTTCTGTGTTTCTGTACGCATTGAAGACATGGAGGCTCTTTTCGCCTGTAAGAAAGGCTTTTCCATCCGAGTGAACAATATCCGCCGTGTGGTAATCCTGTTCGACGCGCTTCTTGAAAACTCGCTTATCCAGTCCCGGTGGCAGAATGTTCTCGGCAAGGGTGCATTCCTGCAGTCCAAGGACGGGACACGTTCCGTTTCGGTATCGACCCTGTCTTCCGCGCTGTCATCCATCAAGAACAACATGACATCGGTCGCATACGGCATCCGAAAGACCATTGACCGGCTGAAAGAATGACAGGAAGTGACAAGAAGCGAAGTATGTGAAAGGTAAAAGCATGAGAGTTGCAATGATACGCGCATAGTATCATTCCCCAAATCACGGCATCTTCGTTTACCGGACATACCTTTGACCTCCGTTAGCGCGCTGCATAACGGAGGTTGCATCTCCATTGTCAAAAATCAAACCATGTTATTATGCCGAATAGAATGACATTCATGGAGCGGATGAGCGGACGGCTCGCCGCCATCGAATCGGTACTAAAGAAATTGGAACCGGTCGAAAGTCTCTTGGAGCGTATCACGTTGCTGGAAAATACCATCTTCACGACCAAGAGAGTGTTCACGTTTCAGGAAGCCTGTATGTATATCGGGGTTTCTGAAAGTATGCTGTACAAGCTCACATCGAGCAAGGAGATACCGCACTACAAACCGCGCGGTAAAATGGTCTATTTCGCCAAGGAGGAATTGGACGAATGGCTGTTGCAGAATTATGAACCTACAGTGAACGAGGCCGTGCGCATGGCGACGGAAGCCGCCGCCACAGAACCGTTCCTTAATAAGAGACGCAATGGAAAACGAAAGAAAGACTGACCGCTCAGCCGATATGGGAATGGATGAACACCGCCTGTCGGACATCCTTCTGGCCTCGCAAATCAAGGCAACGGACATTTATGAGACCCCGCCGCAAATCATCTGGATAGACAACTCGACCATTGCCACGCTCGGCAATTTCAGTGCATCGACAGGAAAGGCAAAGATCGAAGAAGACGTTTAATGTCTCTGCGCTTGTCGCCGCTTCATTGGCCGGGAAACAAGTGTTGAACTACCGTGCGCATCTGCCCGAAGGCAAACAGCGGATTCTGTACGTCGATACGGAACAGAGCCGTTTCCATTGCCGCTCGGTATTGGAGCGCATATTGCGGCTGGCCGGGCTGCCCACGACAACCGACCCGGAGAATCTCGACTTCTTCTGCCTGCGTGAATATTCGCCGTCGGTGCGAGTCGAGGTCATCGACTATGCGCTGCGTCAGAACAAAGGCTATGGGCTGGTCATCATTGACGGCATCCGCGACCTGATGCTTGACATCAACAGCACCGGTGAATCGGTGGAAGTCATCAACCGGATGATGGAATGGTCTTCAAAGGTACGACCTGCATATCCATTGTGTACTCCATTTGAACAAAGGGGATAATAATGTGCGGGGACACATTGGTACGGAAATGAGCAACAAGGCGGAAACCGTGCTTGTCATCAGCAAGAGCAACGAGAATCCCGGTATCAGCGAAGTCCATGCGCTCCATATCCGGGAAAAGGAGTTCAAGCCGTTTGCGTTCACCATCAACGAGACTGGGCTGCCCGTCATTGCGGAAGGACACTCGTTCGGAGAGCCCCCGAAGCCCAAGGCTCGGACGGGGTTCACGGAGCTGAGCATCGAACAGCACCGGGAAGCCCTCTCCGCCGCTTTCGGGGAAAAGCCTATCCGGGGATTCGACAACCTGTTGCAAAGCCTGATGGTCTCCTATGAGGCAATCGGGTTCAAACGTGGTCGGAGCGTCATGATAAAACTGATGCAATACCTGATAGACAACCTCAAGCTCATCATCAAACGGGACAAGCTGTTCTATTATGACATGACGCCTACCGAGGCCATGCTTTTTGATGAAGAATGATGCCGGGCGCGGGCCTGTATGATTTAGTTTACTTTAGTATTTATATATATAGGAAAAAACTAAACTAAACCATTTTCGTGAAACCAAGTGAAAGAAAAAAGACATGACCATAGCAGAAGCAAAACAAGTGCGTATCGTGGATTTTCTGGCACGTCTCGGTCACCATACGCAGCACATAAAATCGGGACAATACTGGTATCTCTCACCGTTACGGAACGAGCGTACCCCGTCGTTCAAAGTGAATGACCGCATCAATGAATGGTACGATTTCGGCGAGGCGACCGGTGGCGACCTGGTGGAACTGGCAAAATACATTTGCCGGACGGACTGCGTGAGCGAGGCCCTGGCGTATATAGAGGCTTGTCCGAATGGCGCATCACTACCGAGAACCCGTATGCTGACCGCTCCACCCCGACCGGTGGAGGCTGAAATGAAAGACGTGATCGTGATTCCACTCCGTCATCACGCCCTGTTCTCTTACCTCCAATCCCGGCTTATAGATGCGGACATCAGCCGTATGTATTGCAAGGAGGTGCATTACGAACTGCGAGGCCGTCATTACTTCGCTCTCGCATTCGGCAATATATCAGGCGGTTACGAGGTGCGAAACGCCTATTACAAGGGATGCCTGAATAACAAGGACATCTCATTGATAAGACATCTGACAGAAGAGACACAGGAAAACGTCTGTGTCTTCGAGGGATTCATGGATTTTCTTTCTTATATGACACTGAAACTGGCAGGCGACCGGACGGTCTGTCTTGCCATACCATGCGACTACCTCGTGATGAACTCGGTAAACAATTTGAAAAAGACGCTGGCACGTTTACAGGAGTATTCGGACATTCACTGTTATCTCGACAATGAAACCTTGCCGGGCAGAGAACCACAGAGACCATTGCCGGGATGTATGGCGGAGTCAGCATGAATCCGCCACTATGCGGAATACAAAAAGACCTGAACGACTACCTGCGCGGAAAGAAAACGCTGGATATTCAATGTTCCCCAAGCCACCTAAAGCTTCCACCACGAGGGCTTTTTTTTATGCCCTGATTTCTCCATTTCCCATCCATAGAGATGCAATATAGTACGATTTAAAGTTCGATTTTTGAAACTTGCACAAATCTAATTAACGAAATAGATGTTTAATGCTCAATTATTTTATGGTTTTATATTTCGTGCGTTTCTTTGCAAAATCATACTAATACAAATTTTAATATTCATACTAAATACATGAACTCATATTTCATTTTTCCATTGTCCTGACGGTTGCCTACATCATTTACTACGCCGTCATCATAGCGCATGATCTCTACGGAAAAAAGGGGACGGACAAACTGGACGAGGAAGTTTTCGACCTCGGCGCACCGGAAGA
>VOFI01000838.1_pt1 | contig 21578 bp, 22 predicted proteins | sample 5384131 | NCBI WGS metagenome assembly VOFI01 (sample SAMN12384728, study PRJNA508395) | human gut metagenome | isolation source: healthy gut H | host: Homo sapiens | reverse complement strand
TTCTCTATCACAGCGTTGTCCAGACAGTTTCCCTTGCGGCTCATGCTCTGGCGAACACCTGAAGGTCAGCGTGCGGCTGCGGAACAAGGAGACGGGCGAAATCAAGGAGCAGGAGATCTTCATGGGTGATTTCCCCCTGATGACCCACTCCGGCACCTTTGTCATCAACGGCGCCGAGCGTGTGGTGGTCAGCCAGATCGTCCGCTCTCCCGGCATCTACTACGGCAAGGAGATCGACCTCAAGACCGATCTGCCCCTGCTGACCTCCACCGTCATCCCCTACCGTGGCGCATGGCTGGAGTACGAGACCGACACCAGCGAGGTGTTCTGGGTCCGCATCGATAAGAACCGGAAGCTGCCCATCACCTGCCTGATCCGTGCGCTGGGCCTCAAGACTGACAGCGAGATCATGGACCGCTTCGGTGACGATCCCCGCATCGTGGTGACCCTGGAGAAGGACGCCTGCAAGACGTATGAGGACGCCATGCTGGAGATCTACCGCAAGCTGCGCCCCGGCGAGCCCCCCACGCTGGACTCCGCCGAGACCCTGATGCAGAACCTGTTCTTCGATCCCCGGCGGTACGATCTGAGCATCGTGGGCCGGTATAAGTTCAACAAGAAGCTGACCCTGTGGACGCTGGCCAAGGGCCAGCAGCTGGCTATGCCTGTGGCCGACCCCGCCACCGGAGAGATCCTCTTCGACGAGGGCCACGTCCTCACCGGCGCAGAGTGCCGGGAGCTGGACGCCATCGGCGTGGCGGAGGTCTCCGTGAAGCTGGACAGCGGCGATGTGATCCGGGTGTTCACCAACCGGATGTGCGACATGAGCCGCTACGTGGACTTCGATCCCAAGGAGTGCTGCGGCATCAAGGAGCGGGTGCGCTTCGACGTGCTGCAGGATCTGCTGAGCCAGTACGACGGCGAGGAGCTGATGGAGCAGTGCAGGCTCCACGCCGACGATCTGGTGCCCAAGCACATCATCGTGGACGACATTCTGGCCTCCATCAACTATATGAATGCGCTGGCTCACGGGCTGGTCACCAAGGATGATATCGACCATCTGGGCAACCGTCGCCTGCGCTGCGTGGGCGAGCTGCTGCAAAACCAGTTCCGCATCGGCTTTAGCCGCATGGAGCGTGTCATCCGGGAGCGCATGACCATTCAGGATCTGGATATCGTCACGCCCCAGAGCCTCATCAACATCCGGCCCGTTACGGCGGCCATCAAGGAGTTCTTCGGCTCCAGCCCCCTGAGCCAGTTCATGGATCAGACCAACCCGCTGGCCGAGCTGACCCACAAGCGGCGTCTGTCCGCTCTGGGACCCGGCGGTCTGAGCCGTGAGCGTGCCAACATGGAGGTCCGCACCTATGCACGGGTCAATGAGTACGGCTTCATCGAGGCCCCCTTCCGCCGGGTGGAGCATCCCTCCGGCCGTGTCACCGACGAGATCACCTACATGACCGCCGACGTGGAGGATCAGTACATCGTCTGCCAGGCCGCCGAGCCGGTGGACGAGAACGGCTGCCTCATCGGGCCCCGTATCACCTGCCGCCATCAGGACGAGACCATTCAGGTGGAGCCGGAGTACGTGGACTATATGGACATCTCCCCCCGTATGATGGTGTCCATCGCTACGGCTATGATCCCTTTCCTGCCCAACGACGACGCCAACCGTGCGCTGATGGGCGCCAATATGCAGCGGCAGGCCGTGCCTCTGCTGCGGCCGGAGGCCCCCATCGTGGGCACCGGTATGGAGCATAAGATCTGCCTGGACTCCGCTGTGGCGGTGCTGGCCGAGGGCGACGGCATCGTCACCAAGGTGGACGCCACCAACGTGTCCGTCAAGTATGACGCCGGCGAGACCAAGGACTATAAGCTCATCAAGTTCCTGCGCTCCAACCACGGCACCTGCATCAACCAGAAGCCCATCGTTTCCGTGGGCGAGCGGGTCCACGGCGGCGACGATCCCACGGTGCTGGCCGACGGCCCTGCCACGCAGGAGGGCGAGATCGCTCTGGGCCGCAACATTCTGGTGGGCTTCATGACGTGGGAAGGCTACAACTACGAGGACGCCGTGCTGCTCAACGAGCGGCTGGTGAAGGAGGATGTGTATACCTCCATCCATATCGAGGAATATGAGATCGACGCCCGTGACACCAAGCTGGGGCCTGAGGAGATCACCCGTGACATCCCCAACGTGGGCGAGGATGCTCTGAAGGATCTGGACGAGCGGGGCATCATCCGGGTGGGTGCTGAGGTCCACGCCGGGGACATTCTGGTGGGTAAGGTCACCCCCAAGGGCGAGACCGACCTCACCGCTGAGGAGCGCCTGCTGCGGGCCATCTTCGGTGAGAAGGCCCGTGAGGTCCGTGATACCTCCCTGAAGGTGCCTCACGGCGAGAGCGGCATCATCGTAGATGCCAAGGTATTTACCCGCGAAAACGGCGACGAGCTGGGGCCGGGCGTGAATCAGGTGGTCCGTGTCTATATTGCTCAGCGCCGCAAGATCCAGGTGGGCGACAAGATGGCCGGCCGTCACGGCAACAAGGGTGTCGTGTCCCGTGTGCTGCCTCAGGAGGATATGCCCTTCCTGCCCGACGGCACGCCGCTGGACATTGTGCTGAACCCGCCTGGGCGTTCCCTCCCGTATGAACATCGGCCAGGTGCTGGAGGTCCATTTGGGCTACGCCGCCAAGGCGCTGGGCTGGAAGGTGGCTACCCCCATTTTTGACGGCGCCACCGATAAGGATATTTCCGAGGCCCTGCAGCTGGCGGGTCTGGACCCGGAGGGCAAGAGCTGGCTGTACGATGGCCGCACCGGCGAGCGCTTTGACAACAAGGTCACGGTGGGCTACGTGTACTTCCTGAAGCTGCACCGCAGCCCCTGGGCGGCAAGGCCCAGTTCGGCGGCCAGCGCTTCGGTGAGATGGAGGTGTGGGCGCTGGAGGCCTACGGCGCCAGCTACACCCTGCAGGAGATCCTCACCGTCAAGTCCGACGATGTGACGGGCCGTGTCCGCACCTACGAGGCCATCGTCAAGGGCCACAACGTGCCGACCCCCGGCGTGCCGGAGTCCTTCAAGGTGCTGGTGAAGGAGCTGCAGTCCCTGTGCCTGGATATTCAGGTGCTGGACGAGGACGGCAACCAGATCGAGCTGAAGGAGGACGAGGACGCTCTGGATACCTTCAATCTGGCCCGGATGGATGCCGACGACGAGCGCCAGAACCGCTATGCCGACGACAACGAGCTGGCGGATGCGGGCTTTGACTACGTGGCCGACGAGGAAGTGGACGCTTCCTACGACGGCGACGGGGAAGAATTTTAAGGACAGGAGGAGCAGCATACTATGAGTTACGCAACATTTGACGCCATTAAAATCGGAATCGCTTCTCCGGAAATGATCCGTGAGTGGTCCTACGGCGAGGTGAAGAAGCCGGAGACCATCAACTACCGCACATTGAAGCCGGAGCGGGACGGCCTGTTCTGTGAGCGCATCTTCGGGCCCACCAAGGACTGGGAGTGCCACTGCGGCAAGTATAAGAAGATCCGCTATAAGGGCAAGATCTGCGACCGCTGCGGCGTGGAGGTCACACGGGCCAAGGTACGCCGTGAGCGCATGGGAAGAAGCTTTTGCAGCAGGTGGATCTGGAGGGCCTGAGCCAGCAGCTCCACGCCGAGCTGAAAACCGTCTCCGGCCAGAAGAAGGCCCGTGTGGTGAAGCGGCTGGAGGTGGTGGATGCCTTCCGCCTGTCCGGCAACAAGCCGGAGTGGATGGTCATCGACGTGCTGCCGGTGATCCCCCCGGAGCTGCGCCCCATGGTGCAGCTGGACGGCGGCCGGTTCGCTACCTCTGACCTCAACGACCTGTATCGCCGGGTCATCAACCGCAATAACCGCCTCAAGCGCCTGATGGAGCTCAACGCCCCCGACATCATCGTCCGCAACGAAAAGCGGATGCTGCAGGAGGCCGTGGATGCCCTCATCGACAACGGCCGCCGTGGCAGATGACCAACGACGAGTTCTGGCCCGATGGCATCGACTTTGCGCTGGCCGGCAAGAGCTACGACGAGCTCACCGACGAGGAGAAGGAGCAGAACCGCCTCAACGTCTACCGGGATGAGGACGAGGTGCTGATGGCCTACAACGAGCACATCATCGGCATCCACCAGCCTGTGTGGGTGCGGGTGGAGAAGAAACTGGGCGACGAGACGCTGCGCCATGTGGTGCGGGCGACTCCCGGCCGGATCATCTTCAACCGCAACATCCCTCAGGATCTGGGCTTTGTCAAGCGCTTCAACGAGGACGGTACGCCCTCCGATAAGTTCTTCGACTACGAGATCACCGAGACCTGCGGCAAGAAGCTGCTGGGCAAGATCGTGGACCGCACCATCAAGCAGTATGGATTTACCATCGCCGCCGAGGTGCTGGACAACATCAAGGCCACCGGCTATAAGTACTCCACCCGTGGCTCCATCACCATCTCCATTGCGGATATGACGGTGCCTGAGAAGAAGTATTCCCTCATTGCCGAGACGGAGCAGCGAGTGGTGGATATCGAGGACCAGTACAACATGGGCTTCATCACCGACGAGGAGCGCTACAAGCTGGTGGTGCGTGAGTGGGAAAAGACCACCAACGACGTTACCGACGCCCTGACCGCCAGCTGTCATCATCCGTGAGGATGACTGCGGCGTGGACAAGGGCATCGTGGTGTCCGAGATCAGCGAGAACGGCCAGGTCATCGAGAAGTTCTCCGAGCGTGTCAAGGGCCGCTTCCCGGTGCGGGACATCCTGAAGCCCGGCACCGACGAGGTGCTGATCTCCAAGGATCACATGATGACCGAGGACGACGCCGCCCTGCTGGAGAAGTTCGATATCCACTCCGCCGAGATCCGCACCGTGCTGACCTGCAAGGCCCACAGCGGTATCTGCGCCAAGTGCTACGGCATGAACTTGGCCACCTCCAAGCCGGTGGGGCCCGGCGAGGCCGTCGGCATCATCGCCGCACAGTCCATCGGTGAGCCCGGTACCCAGCTGACCATGCGTACCTTCCATACCGGCGGCGTGGCCGGCGGCGACATCACCCAGGGTCTTCCCCGAGTGGAGGAGCTGTTCGAGGCCCGCAAGCCCAAGAAGATGGCCACCCTGTCGGAGATCGCCGGTAAGGTCCGCTTCGAGGATGCCACCAAGGGCAGCCTGCTGAACATCATCGTCACCGCTGACGACGGCGATACCCGGACCTACTCCATGCCCCACACCGGTCTGCAGGTGCGGGATGGCGAGGTCATCGAGAAGGGCCGCCAGCTGCAGGACGGCGCACTGAATCCCCACGATGTGCTGCGGATCCGTGGCGCTTCGGCGGTGCATAACTACCTCATTCAGGAGGTCCTGAAGGTGTACCGTCAGCAGGGCGTGGACATCAACGATAAGCACATCGAGGTCATTGTCCGCCAGATGATGCGCAAGGTCCGTGTGGAGGACGCCAACGACGCCACCGGCCTGCTGTCCGGCGCCATGGCCGACGTGCTGGAGGTGGAGGACGAGAACGCCAAGGTGCGGGCCCGCATCGCCGCCGGTGAGGTCAACGCCGAGACCGGTGAGCCGCTGCAGGAGGCCACCTATACTCAACTGCTGATGGGTATCACCAAGGCATCTCTGGCCACCGATTCCTTCCTGTCCGCTGCCTCCTTCCAGGAGACTACCAAGGTTCTGACCGAGGCCGCCATCAAGGGCAAGGTGGACCATCTGGTGGGCCTGAAGGAGAACGTCATCATCGGTAAGCTGATCCCCGCCGGCGCCGGCCTGAACGCCTACCGCCATTTCGCTGAGGAGCTGGTGCCTGAGGAGGGCGCTGCCGACAGCGTATCCATGGAGGAGAACATGCCTGCGGAAGAGCCTGCCGCCGAGACGGAGGAGTAAGCGATCCCTATCATAACGTACTGAAAAGAGCGCCCTGTGGGGCGCTCTTTTTTCTGCCCGGAAACGGAGGCTTTTCCCGATGGGCTGCGTTGGTCCATTTCCGGGGAATTGGTCATTTCGACGGCATAGCGGAATCTGAGGCCGGAAAAACGTAGAAAAATTCCGCCATACGGAATGAACGCTTGACGCAGACCGGTGGAGACGGTATGATAGAGAAAAATATCCGTCGGAGAAGGGAGAGCACCATGATCTACTATACCGCCGATCTGCACTTTCACTATGCACTGCTGCTTCCCTCCCGGCCTTTTGCCACCGTAGAGGAGATGGATGAGACGCTGGTGAAAAACTGGAACGACACCGTGGGTCCGGAGGACACCGTCTATCTGGTGGGAGACATCGGCTGGAACGGCGGCCGGGTGCCGGGAGAGCTGCTGGAGCGGCTGTCGGGCCATAAGCACCTGATCCGTGGCAACCACGACACCGGCTATGAGGACGCCGGGCGGCTGTACCGCTGGTTCGAGACGGTGACGGACTTCAACGAGATCGACGACGGGGAGACCCACATCCTTCTGTGCCACTATCCCATGCTGTACCACAAGCGGGGCTACATGATCCACGGACACCTCCACCACGGGCGGGGCCGGGACTATGAGCTGCTGCGGCAGCTGCCCCGTGTGCTGAATGCCGGGGTGGATGTGAACCGCTATCGTCCGGTGACGCTGGCGGAGCTGGTGGAGAACAACCGGGCCTTCTATGCCGGGGAGCGGGACGATGAGGTGCCACCACCGCCGCCTATGGAGCGAGGGCTGCCCGGCAGCTTGCCGGGAAAGCCGGACTTTCGGCCCATCCCCCGGCGGAAGGAGGACGTATGATGCCGCAGGAAAAGGGAAGCGTGCGGTCGCTGGGCAAGGCGCTGGAGCTGCTGGAGCTGCTGAACCGGAGCCGGGTCCCCATGACCCTTCAGGCGCTGAGTCAGGCCTCCGGCTACCCCAAGAGCACCATCCACTCGCTGCTGGCCACCCTGCGGAGCTACGGCTGCATCCGGCAGGAGTCGGATGGCCGGTACTATCTGGGGACAAAGCTGTTCGAGTGGGGCTGCGGCGTGTCCGCTGCGTGGGAGATCACCCGCTGCGCCCGTCCCCATTTGGAGCGGCTGGCCCAACAGACCCAGTATACGGCCCTGCTCTCCTGCGTGGAGGGCAGCAACATCGTGGTCATCGACCAGCGGGTCAGCGGCACGGGGATCCAGGTGGCCTCGGAGATCGGCGGCCGTACGCCCCTCCACGCCACGTCGCAGGGGAAGCTGCTGCTGTCCCAGCTGCCGGATGCCACGGTGCGCTATCTGATGAACACCTGCGGCATGGCTCCCTTTACCCCTCACACCATCGTGGATCTGGCGACGCTGACGGAGGAACTGGAGCGTATCCGCCAGTGGGGATATGCCATCGAAAACGGCGAGTACAAGATCGGCTTGCGGTCCGTGTCGGCTCCGGTGTTCGACAGGGAGGGGCAGATGCGCTACACCCTGACGGTGGTGGGCCTGTTTCGCCATGTTACCTCCGGGGAGTTCGAGGAGGCGGTGGACATGGTCTGCGCCGCCGCCGGGAGTCTCAGCCGGGAGCTGGGCTATCATGCGTAGAGCGTTCCGCCATACGGAATTATGTTCTGCTTTGCGAAAAGGCTATTTTCTTTTGCCGGGGCAGATGGTACAATAAACTTACAATAGAAAAGACTGCCGCCATGGTGCGGCGCTCTTTTCGACGAGCGTGATATGCAAATGAGGATAACGGAGGAAAAAACGGTGAAGAGAACGAGTGGAAAGCGGTGGATATCGCTGGTACTGGCACTGTGCCTGTGCCTGCTGGTTGGCTGCGGCGGCAAGCAGACGGGCTACGACCCCCTGAAAGGGGTGGAGACCCGGATGATCACCGACTCCGCCGGACGGCAGGTGGAGATCCCTGCCGAGATCACCCGCATCGCACCCAGCGGCTCCACAGCCCAGATGATCCTGATGCCGGTGGCCTATGACCTGCTGGTGGGGCTCAGCAGCAGCCCCAGCACGGCACAGATGTCCTATTTTCCGGAGGAGATGCGGTATCTGCCCACCTTCGGCCAATTCTACGGCAGCAAGGCCAACCTGAATATGGAGTCCCTCATCGCCGCCCAGCCCCAGCTGATTATCGACTTGGGCGACGCCAAGGACAGCATCGCCAAGGACATGGACACCATTCAGAAGCAGACGGGCATCCCCACCATCTTCATCGAAGCGGATCTGGATGATATGGCAGCGGCCTACCGGACGCTGGGGGACATTCTGGGGCGGCAGGAGCAGGCGGAGGAACTGGCGCAGTTCATTGACCGCACTGTCACCATGGCCCAGACCAACGCCGCAAAAATCCCGGAGTCTCAGCGGCTCAAGGTGCTCTTCGGCACCGGCTCCACGGGCCTTGCCTGCAACGCAGCCGGGTCCGTACAGGCGGACGTCATCGACCTTGTGGGGGCGGTGAACGCCATCATCCCGGAAGAAGTTACCAACCGGGGCGGCGGTACCACCGTCAGTCTGGAGGAGGTATACGCCGTGGAGCCGGATGTTATTCTGCTGGCCTCCGGCGGCCCCTACGATACCCTGACGGAAGGGGACTGGGCGGGCCTCACCGCCGTGCAGCAGGGGCGGTACTACGAGATACCGGGCCTGCCCTACGACTGGATGAGTTCCCCGCCGTCGGTGAACCGGGTGCTGGGCATCTGGTGGCTGGGGAATCTGCTGTATCCCCAGCTGTATGACTACGATATGACGGCTGTGGCACAGGAGTACTACCGGCTGTTCTGGCACTATGACCTGTCGGCGGAGGAGGCGGCCGGGATGCTGAGCCGATCCACCCTGCGGACGTGACCCCATACGGGGAGGAGAACCTGCGAGGAAGAAGTGCAATATCCGCCTGCGGCGGCTGACCCTGTGGATGCTGGCCTGCCTGACGGCGGTATGCCTGCTGCCGGGAAGGGCGGAGGAGCCGACGCAGCCGGATCAGCCGGAGAATCCCACAGAGCCTGAAAAGCCCGGCGCCGGCGGCAAGCCCTCCGCCGGAGGGACAGATCCCTCTGCCCCGGCGGCAGTCAATCCGATGGACAGACCGGCCGCATCACCGGCGAACCCGGCGGCGGCGCACGGGTGCTGTATCTCAAAAAAGAGAGGGACGAATAAATGAGCACCTTGTTTCACAATATCCTGCGGGCAGCAGCCAGCGCCATGGAGATTCCGGTGGTGATCTGCCTGCTGCTGTTGGCGTTTTCTGTGTTTTCACTGGGCTGGTGGCTGGCGGAGCTTCTGGGAGAGCGGCGGCATATGAACGCCAGTCTGCCCCGGCTGCTGGAGGCCATGCGAAGCGGCGAAAGGCCCCTGCCGGACTTCACCTCCGCTCTGCGGGAGAGCCTGGCGGCCAACCTGCTGGAAAAGCGGGGGGAGGTGTACTATGATGCCAAGACCGGCACCTATTACATTGTCCCCAATGCGGCGGGGAACTGACCCATGGAGAAGTTGATGGCCGGGAGGACCTACCGGCGGCGCTTTCTCCTGCTGGGAGGGGTGTGCCTGCTGCTTCTGCTGGGTTCCATGCTGGTGGGGCGCTACGGTCTGTCCGTAGACAAACTCCTGCATATGCTGTGGACAAGGCTCACCGGCGGCGCTGCGGACTGGTCCGTCAGCGACGAGAAGGTGGTGTTTGCCATCCGCCTGCCCCGCATTGCGGCGGCGGTGCTGGTGGGTGCGGCGCTGGCCGTCTCCGGCACGGCCTATCAGGGGATGTTCCGCAACCCCATGGTGTCGCCGGATATTCTGGGGGCCTCCACCGGCGCAGGCTTCGGCGCAGCGTTGGCTATCCTGCTGGGGGCCGGGTATTTCGGCATCTCCCTGTCCGCCTTCTGCTTCGGTCTGCTGGCCGTGGCAGCGGCGTGGCTGGTGAGCCGTCTGTCCCGCTCAGACCCCACGGTGGCGCTGATTCTGGCGGGTATGATGATCTCCTCCCTGTTTTCCGCCGGGACGTCCTTTATCAAGCTGGTGGCGGATACCCAGCAGCAGCTGCCCGCCATCACCTATTGGCTCATGGGCAGCCTCAGCTCCATCAAGGCCGAGGACGTGCGCTTTCTGGTGCTGCCGGTGGCGGTGGGATTGCTGCCGCTGTTTCTCCTGCGCTGGCGGATGAACCTGCTGACGGTGGGGGAGGAGGAGGCCCAGTCCATGGGCGTGCGGACGGGGGTATTGCGCCTGGTGGTGATCCTGTGCGCCACGCTGCTGACCACCGCCAGTGTGGCGGTGTCCGGCATGATCGGCTGGGTGGGTCTGGTGATCCCCCACTTCTGTCGTATGCTGTTCGGCTACGACTACCGGCGGCTGATCCCGGCGGCGGCCCTGTTTGGAGCGGCTTTCCTGCTGGCGGTGGATGACATCGCTCGGCTGGTGACCACCGGTGAGCTGCCTCTGGGTATCCTGACGGCCTTCGTGGGAGCGCCGCTGTTTCTGTATCTCATCATCACGGGAGGGCGACGGCATGAGCATTGAGGTGGAGAGACTCTCCTTTTCCTACGGCACTCACCCGGTGCTGCGGGATGTCAGCTTCCGGGCCGAGCCCGGACAGCTGGTGGCAGTGCTGGGGCCAAACGGGGCGGGGAAGAGCACCCTGTTCCGCTGTATGCTGGGCTTTCTGCCTCACTATCAGGGGAGCATCTCCCTGTGCGGGCGGGACGTGCGGCATCTGCCCCGGCGGGAGCTGGCCCATCTGGCGGCGTATATCCCCCAGTCCAGCCAGCCGTTGTTCGACTACACCGTCCGGGACACGGTGCTTATGGGCGCCGCCGGAGGGCTGGAGCCTCTGCGGCAGCCGGGACGGCAGCAGCTGGAGACGGCGCAGCGCATGATGGAGCTGGTGGGCATCGCCCCGCTGGCAGACCGGGGCATCCGCCGCATCTCCGGCGGCGAGCGGCAGCTGGCCCTCATTGCACGGGCCTTGGCCCAGCAGGCGAGGATCTTGCTGATGGACGAGCCTGCCGCCAATCTGGACTACGGCAACCAGTTCCGGCTCCTGCAGCAGGTGCGCCGCCTGACGGAGCAGGGCTACACGGTGCTGCTGTCCACCCATGATCCGGAGCACGCCCTTCGCTTCGCCACCCATGTGCTGGCCCTCCACGGCGGCACGGTGGCGGCCTGCGGCCCGGTGGAGGAGATGCTGACGGAAGAGTTGCTGCACACCCTGTACCGTATCCCTCTGACGGTGGCGCAGGTGCCGGTCACCGGTGCCACGGTCCGCAGCTGCGTCTATGACCCGGCCAAGCCGTGAAGCTGTATATCATGTCCTGTGGGGCTGCATATAAAAATTTTCAGAGAGGAAGGGACCTGCACATAAAGCAACACAGGAAGCGTGTATCGGCGCTGCTGCTGGCTTTGTGCATGGTGCTGAGTTTGGTGATGCCGGTCTCGGCTCTGGACGGGCAGGTGCAGGCAGAGCGGCGGGAAGGCTATGACGTTGCCGCCATCCACTATACGGACGGCGAAGGCAATGAGCGGCCTTTACCGAGACGGCTTCCGGCTACGCCTATCCCCTGCCGGAGGGCGTAACGGAAGAGCAGGTCATGGCGGAATACTTCTCCACCACCCGCTGGGACGGGACAGTGGATCTCTCGTGGTATAACGGGACGGATACCGAGTTCACCCTGACCACTCCGGCACAGCTGGCGGGTGCGGCGGCGCTGGTCAACAGCAATACCACCGACTTCGCCGGCAAGACCATCCGCCTGGGGCCGGACATCTCCCTGCTGCGGTATGAGGAGCCCGGCAAGCCGGGTGAGCCTTCCCAGCCCACCCAGCCGGAGAAACCCACTACGCCCGATACCCCCGCCACCGGCGACAGCAGCAACGTGACCGCCCTGTGGGTCGTGTTGGCTGTGGCTGGCGTGGGCATCATCGTGCTGGTGGTGCTGCTTGCCACCAAGCGCAAGAATAAGAAGGACTAAGCTTCATCGGGAGAAAGCCCTGCGCCCACACGGGCCGCAGGGCTTTCCTGCCCCCGTCTGTGCCGAAGGGGAGGAGATTTTGCGCCGCCGGAGCCTTTTTCCTATTGTGCATCTGCCGCCGACATGGTATGATAATATCCGTAATGAGCAAGGGTAAACACGCCTGACAGCTTGTCCTTCCGGCGATTTTACGCTTCGTCTCGGTGGGCATCGGCCTGCCGGGGCGCCTCTATCCGGTAAAACTGGCGGCTCTGCCGCCTCTAAAGCATAAGGAGAGCGAAAAACTATGAAATTAGGTATTGTCGAAAGCGAGCCTGTTTCTGAAACTCTCCGCAAACGCACAAATGCCGATAAAGCTTGATAGGACAGGTATTTTCGGATGAAGTCAAAACATAAAAGTTCCTATTTCCCTACGCATCCCCACGCAGAAATGGCGTAAAAATGGCGTAGAGGAACCGGCGATACGCAGTTGCGAAAATCGCCTGCTGCAACATTACTAAGAATATTCAAGCTGCCCTGCGCACCGGCGCAGAGAGATACAAGGCGTTTCACTCCTTTGATCCTCCAAACAAAAAAATGAGCCTTCTCCGTTTGGGATAGAAACGGAAAAAGCTCATTTGTGTTGTACCACGCCTGTCAAGCGGCGCAGAACTTTGGCAGCGCTATGCCTCATCCTCCGCCAGCATACGGTATCCGACGCCAAGCTCGTTGATGATGTAGCGCTTTTCACCGGGCGTTACGCCCATTTTCTTGCGGATGTTCTTCATATTGACTTGCAGCTTCTTGACGCTGCCATAGTCCGAATACCCCCAGACCGCCCGAATGATGGCGGCATACGTCAGCACCTTTCCGGCGTGAACGGAGAGAAACGCCATGATGTTGTATTCCGTCTGGGTCAGGTCGATCTCCTCTTTCCCTACAAAAACCTGCCGTGTATCATAATCGATCAGCAAATCCTGCAGGCGGAATTTCCCACCATGGGAACTTTCCTTCTCTTCGCTGTGCCGATGGCTGCGGAGAACGGCACGGATACGAGCCAGCAATTCCTCCGTGCCAAAGGGCTTGGTGATATAATCATTCGCCCCCAGATCCAACGCCTCCACCTTGTCCCTCTCATTGGAACGGGCGGAAAGCACAATGATGGGCACGGTATCTGTCTCCCGAACTTCTTGAATCAAGCTCATACCGTCTCGATCCGGCAGACCAAGATCCAAAAGGATGAGGTCCGGATGATGGGAGGCATACATCATCATGCCAAGCTCGCAGGTCTCCGCACAGAGCACCTGATAGTCGCTGGTTTCCAGATTGGCTTTGATAAAGCTTCGGATGTTGGCCTCGTCCTCTACGATCAGGATTTTGTACTTGTTATTGCTCATCGTCCTCACCCCCTCTTTCCAGAGCAAAGCGGAATACCGCGCCGCCGCCCTTCCTATTTTCCGCAGTGATCTCGCTGCCGTGCGCCTTGACGATGGCGGCGCACACGGATAGTCCGATTCCCATATTGCTGCGGGTTCCGTCCACCGGTGCGGCGGACTTTTCATAACTTCCGGTGAAAATCTTTTGAAGTGCATCCTCCGGGATGCCGCAGCCGTTGTCGGCAACCTCAAATACCGCCTTATCCCCCACAAGAGAAACGGAAAGCGTCAGCTCCGTCATGCCTTTTGCGTGGAATACGGCATTTTCCAGAAGATTCAGCAGTACCTGCTCAATAAGGAGCGAATCCATGGGAATGTCCACAAATTCCTCCGGTATCTGTGTGATGACCTTCTGATTCGGATACTTTTTGGAAAACTTCATGAGAACCGAGTCGATCAGCTCATCCAGAACTGTGGGTGTCTTCACGACTTCCACTTTCGCACCGTCGATTCTTGTAACCGACAGAAGATTTTCAACCATGCGGATGAGCCATTCGCTGTCCTCCTGAATTTCTCCCAACAGCTTGAGCTGCTGCTCCTTTGGCAGCGCATCATACTTGGAGATCAGCGTGGAGGAGGACCCGTATATAGAGGTGAGTGGTGTGCGCAGATCATGGGAGATCGCCCGCAGCAGATTGCCCCGCATTCTCTCTTTTTCACTTTCTGCCCGCAGCTTTTCCTGATCCCGAATGCGGCTGTTCAGCGTACTGGTGAAAACGGCAACTGCCAGCATAATGACGGCAGATAAGATGCTTTCCCCCACGAAAAAGTCGAAGACATAATAGGGATAGGTAAAGGCAAAATTCACCGCAAATACGCTGACGATTGCCGAAGTGATGCCATAGCAATACCCGTGGGTTTTCAGCGAGATCAAAAACACGCCGAACACAAAGATCATGGGTACCAGCGTCTGCATGGTAAAGAGCTTCTGAATCAGCAAATTGACGGCAAAGGCACTGCAAAAAATAAGAATCGAAAATAGAGTATCCTTTTGTCGCTGTCGATTCTTCATCATGCTTCTCCTGAAATTTATTGCGGCATCATACGCCATGCTTTTCGGCTTCGGGCGAAGCCCGGGAGAAAAACGGCTTAGATCCAGTGGTATAAATAACTGCCAGCAGTTATTATATCGCATAAGCGGAAGCGCTTCAAGATTTCTCACAGGAGGAGATTGCGCCGCACTCGTTTCTTTACCGAATCTACACCGAAAAAATGCTATAATATAAGCACACAATAAGCACACAGCAAAAAGGAGAAAGAAATCCGTGGAAAACGACAGTAGCGACGATAACGGTAACTGCTCTTATATGATCTGTTCGTATGTGGCATATCTACGCCCTTTGCTGCGGTATCGGGTATAGGTGTGTCTTTTTTGCATGAAATGATCGTATGAACAGAACATAAAGGAGTTTGAAGTGAATTATTTTGGAAGCATTTTCGCAATGGTGGCCTGCATCGTCATGTCCGCCTATTTCAGCGCCACAGAAACGGCGTTCTCGTCTCTGAATAAGACCCGCCTCAAGGTGTTGGCGGACAACGGAAACAAGCGGGCAGCGCTGGCGCTCAAGCTGTCCCAAGATTATGACAAGCTGATCTCCACCATCCTGATCGGCAACAATATCGTCAATATCATGGTGGCGTCCATCGGCACACTTCTGTTCGTCGGACTTTACGGCGACATCGGTGCGACGGTTTCTACGGTCGTCGTAACGATCGTTGTTTTGATTTTTGGTGAGATCACCCCCAAGAGTATTGCAAAGGACGCCCCTGAACGCTTTGCTTTGTTCAGCGCGCCCTTTATCCGCCTTTGGATTTGGGTGCTGACACCGTTGAATTTTCTCTTTTCCCAGTGGAAAAAGCTGGTTTCCCGCTTCTTCAAGACGGATGACGATGCAAAAATGTCCCACGAGGAGTTGCTTCGTTTTATGGAGGACGTGGAGCAGGATGGCGGCATTGACGAAAACGAGGGCGAGCTGCTGCGCAACGCCCTTGAGTTCCGTGACCTGACGGCGGCAGAAATTTTGACCCATCGAATCGACTTGGAGGCCGTAGACATCGGCGAGAGCCATGAGGAAATTGCCAGAGCCTTTACACAGTCCCGTTTTTCCCGCCTACTGGTCTACCGGGATACCATCGATCAGATCGTCGGCGTTCTTCATCAGAAGGACTTCTATATCAACGGCAAGATGACGGATCAGCCTATTGCGGAGATCATGACGGAACCGCTGTTTGTCTATCAGCACACGAAGATCCGGGATATTTTGAAAATGCTCCAGCATCAGAAGTCCCATGTCGCCGTAGTCGTAGACGATTTTGGCGGGACGCTTGGTATTGTTACGATGGAGGATATTCTGGAAGAACTGGTCGGTGAAATTTGGGACGAACACGACGAGGTGGAAGAAGACTTTGAAAAGCTGGACGAGAATACCTACCGTGTGGACTGCTCCGTCAGCTTGGAGGATTTTATGGAATTCTTTGGCGTCAAGCTGGAATCGGACAGTGTTTCCGTCGGCGGCTGGGTCATGGAGCAGCTGAATAGAGTCCCCAGTAAGGGCGATTCCTTTACCGCTCAGAATTTGGAGATCACGGTCTCCGATCTGAGTGCGTACAGGGTATCCTTCATCACAGTCAGGCAATGTGGCGTCTGTTTGGCCTGCGAGCAATAAAGCAGTCGCACGATTCATAAGGGGTGAGGATGATGTCGGAAGAAATGGTTTGCAGAAAGCGCCGCCTTTCGTCTTTTCAAATTATCATATTGGGCTTTGCCGGGGTCATTCTGCTCGGTGCGCTGCTGCTGATGCTGCCGCTTTCCACAACAGCCGGGTGCGTAACGCCATTTCATGAGGCACTGTTTACCGCAACCTCTGCGGTTTGTGTAACGGGTCTTGTGGTGCAGGATACCGGCAGCTATTGGTCGGTCTTTGGCCAGACGGTGATCCTGACGCTGATTCAGATAGGCGGGCTCGGTGTTGTCACTGTGGCGGCATCGTTTGCGCTGCTGTCCGGGCGAAGGATCTCTCTGATGCAGCGCAGCACCATGCAGGACGCCATCTCAGCGCCGAAGGTGGGAGGGATCGTCCGGCTGACACGGTTCATCCTACGAGGGACATTTCTGATCGAACTGATCGGTGCGCTGGCCATGCTGCCGGTGTTTTGCCGGGACTACGGATGGCACGGGATCTGGATGGCGGTATTTCACTCCATCTCCGCCTTTTGCAACGCAGGGTTTGACATTCTGGGAACGAACCATAACCTGTATCCCTCTCTCACCGGTTATGTCCAAAATCCGGTGATCAATATCACGGTCATGCTGCTGATCATAACCGGCGGCATCGGATTTCTGACGTGGGATGACATCTTTGAAAACAAGTGGCATTTCCACCGTTATCGAATGCAAAGTAAGGTCATTCTCGTTACGACACTCACGCTGATCGTCCTTCCGGCGCTGTTTTTCTTCTTTGTGGACTTTGATGCCCTTCCCCTCGGAGCGCGGGTTCAGGCAGCCCTGTTCCAATCGGTCACGCCGAGAACGGCGGGCTTCAACACAGTCGATCTACCCGCCATGTCCGGTGCATCGCTGGGCGTGATGATCCTTCTGATGCTCATTGGCGGCTCTCCTGGGTCTACGGCAGGCGGCATGAAAACCACCACGCTGGCGGTCTTGATTGCCAATGCCACTGCGACCTTCCGCCAGCGGGACAGCGCCCAGTTCTTCGGACGCAGAGTCGATGGCAGCGCCGTCAAAACCGCCGCAACCGTCCTGACGATGTACCTTGCGCTGTTCTTTGGCGGAGGCGTTTTTATCAGCGTATACGAGGATCTCCCGCTGTCCTCCTGCCTGTATGAAGCAGCGTCGGCGGTAGGCACGGTCGGACTGACATTGGGTATTACGCCGCAGCTGCATATTCCCTCGCAAATGGTATTGATCGCGCTGATGTATCTGGGCAGAGTCGGCGGGCTGACGCTCATTTATGCAGCGGTGTCCAGCAAAAAAAGCGGCAACGCAAAGCTGCCGCAGGAAAGAATCATGATTGGATAAGTAAAGGAGCATCTATCCCATGAAAAATGTTTTATTGATCGGAGCAGGCCGCTTCGGGCGGCATATCGCCATGCAGCTCTCTCAACTGGGGCATCAGGTCATGGCAGTCGATACCAATGAGGAACGGATCAACGATGTGCTTCCGTTTGTCACCAACGCACAGATCGGCGACAGCACCAATGCGGAGTTTCTGCGTTCGCTGGGTATCGGAAATTTTGATGTTTGTTTTGTGACCATCAGCGGTAATTTTCAGAACTCGCTGGAAACCACCTCGCTGCTGAAGGAGCTGGGTGCAAAGTGCGTGGTATCCCGTGCCGAGCGTGATGTGCAGGCAAAGTTTCTGCTTCGCAACGGTGCAGACCATATAGTCTACCCGGAAAAACAGGTGGCAAAATGGGCAGCGATCCGATTCACTGCCGACCATATTTTCGACTACATAGAGATCGACGAGCAGCACGCCATCTTTGAAGTGCAGGTGCCGGAGGCGTGGATCGGGAAAAGCGTTGGTGAGCTGAACGTCCGCAGAAAGTTTGGCATCAACATTCTTGGCATCAAACGAGCCGGAAAAACGGATGTTTCCGTTACGCCGGACACCATATTGTCCGATGACATTACGATTTTAGCATTGGGTGAGTATAAAGCCCTGCAAAAGTGCTTCCGGATTTGACGGGACTCCCCATACCGACGGAAAGGAAATACATGGAGAAAAAACCACAAAACACAGCCAGTGACAGAAACGAGGATCCCGCACCGCAGGGAAGCAAGTGGCAGACGATCATTCGCTATATTACCCGCACACTGGTGCTGCTGATCGTATTCGCATGGGCGCTGGTAAATCTTGATGCTGTTTTGCATTTTCTCGGCAAGGTGCTTGCACTGTTCACTCCGTTTCTGATCGGCGGCGCGATTGCTTTTTTGATCAACGTAGTCCTTCGACCGTTGGAATGCTGCTGGAACAAGGTGTGCCGCAAAACTCCTGCAAAGCTGGCCCGCCCTGTGTGCCTGACAGCAAGCACCGTACTTGTCCTTGGAATTCTGTTTGCCGTGGTGTTTATGATGATCCCCAGCCTGCGGGAATCCGGCGAAGAGTTTGTCCAAAACATTCCGCTCTATGTGGAGGAAATCGGGCGGTGGTGGACAGGCGTTGTCCAGTTTGCCGCAAAATATAATATTGTCCTGCCCGAATACACCATAGACTCTGACCTGTTGATCGAGAAGCTCACCGCCTTGATCAGCGACGAGGGAAGCGGCATCCTCACCGTAACGTGGGACGCAGCAACCTCCGTCCTGTCCGTTTTGGTGGATGTTCTTTTGGGCTTTGTCTTTGCACTGTATCTGCTTGCAAGAAAAGAAATCGTCGCAGCACATTTGAAAAAGCTCGTTGTGACAGTCCTTCCGCAAAAGAAGGCGCAGCGGCTGCTGAGTATCGCCTCTCTGACCAACCAGACATTTACAAATTTTGTCAGCGGTCAGCTTACCGAAGCGGTCATCATCGGCGTTCTGTGCTTCTTTGGAATGCTGATCCTTGGGATCCCGTATGCCGGTGCGGTCTCGGCGTTTGTGGCCGTTACTGCGCTGGTGCCGATTTTCGGCGCATGGCTCGGCGGCGGTCTGGGTGCGTTTTTGATCCTGCTGGCAGACCCCGGCAAGGCTCTGTGGTTCATTCTCTTTCTGCTCGTTTTGCAGCAGGTGGAGGGCAACCTGATTTATCCCAAGGTGGTCGGTAAGTCCGTTGGGCTTCCCGGACTGCTTGTGCTGATGGCTGTCACAATCGGCGGCGAAGCATTCGGCATCTTAGGGATGCTGTTCAGCGTTCCCGTCTGCGCCGTGCTGTACAGTCTTTATCTGGAGTTCATGAAGAAAGCAAGTGCTCGGCACTAAATGATTCATAATCGAATACCTTCTGAGCATTGGGCTGTATGCCAAATGCAAAGGGCTTGGGATACTCCCAAAATCGCCACGTGTCCGGACAGCGGCTGTACGTGCTATTCTCCCAAATCCCAATATCCGCAGATCGTGATGTCCCCGCTTTCGAAAGCGGGGACATTTTTTCTTCTCCGATACTTAAAAAACGGCAGAAAAATGTCCGTTGTATAGTAGAGGGCTTTTTGAAAATATTGCGCATCTTTTTCCGGACAAAAGGCAAAAACATGTCCGTGTGTTATATGGAAGGAAAATTTTTCGGACAAAACCGGAAAATGTGTCCGTTGGTTAAGCACCACGAAAGGAGACTTTTCCATGGACAATATCCTCACCGTCCCCATCCACCTCAAAATGACGCTGACCGCCAGAGAAGCAGCAGAGTACAGCAACATCGGCATCAACAAGATCGACAGTATGCTCCGCTCGCCCAACTGCCCCTTCGTCTTGTTCGTTGGGACGAAAAAGCTGGTCAAGCGTCGGGAGTTTGAAGAGTACATCAGCCAAAAGCTGGTGATCTGACGGCAAAAGATAATTTGTAAAAACAGCTTGAGAGAAAAGAACCTATCTGCTATAATTATGTCGTTGCAGTAGGCTCTTTTCTCTATGCGACGAAGCAGGAATTGAAAAATTCTGTATGCACGCTTTACGCCATACCTACGCCACAAGAGCGATTGAATGCGGTGTACAGCCCAAGGTGCTGCAAAAGCTGCTTGGTCACGCCAGCATCAAAACAACAATGGATCGGTATGTTCATGTGACGAACGATTCCATGTCAAAAGCCGTATTACAATTTGAAAAAGTGCAGCAAAATCAAAATGGTACAGTAATGGTACAGTAAGCGCCGTTCAAGTGCCGAAAACCCTTGAAAAATAAGGAGATAGAGGAAACTATGAAATTAGGTATCGTGGGGCTGCCCAATGTGGGTAAGTCCACTCTGTTCAACGCCATCACCAACGCCGGTGCCGAGAGCGCCAACTACCCCTTCTGCACCATCGAGCCCAATGTGGGCGTGGTGGCCGTGCCGGATGAGCGGCTGGACAAGCTGGCGGAGATGTACCAGCCCGATAATTCCTCCACGAGGCGGAGGTGTTCAAGGCACTGGCGGAGCATCTGGACGCCGGGAAGTCCGCCCGCACCTTCTCCTGCGGCGACGACGACCGGGCGCTGGTGGAGACCTGCGACCTGCTGAGCCTGAAGCCCATCATCTACGCCGCCAACATGGACGAGGCGGGCTTTGCCGATTACGAGAACAACCGCTACTTCCGGCTGGTGCGTGATCTGGCACAGAAGGAGGGCGCACAGGTGCTGCCCATCTGCGCCAAGCTGGAGCAGGACATCGCCGAGCTGGACGATCCGGAGGAGCGGGCCATGTTCCTGGAGGATCTGGGCATCGAAAAGTCAGTATATCAAGACCTCCACCGGCTTCGGCGGACATCAAGACCTCCACCGGCTTCGGCGGAGGCGGCGCCACCCGTGAGGACCGCCCCCGACGCCTTCGCCAAGACCGTGAAGGCTCATGCCCGGCGCCGCCCCCGACGCCTTCGCCAAGACCGTGCTCATGCCCGGCGATCCCCTGCGCTCCAAATTCATTGCCGAGACGTTTCTGGAAAACCCCGTGCTGGTGAACAACGTCCGTGGCGTGCAGGGCTATACCGGTACGTACAAGGGCGTGCCGGTGTCCGTCATGGCCTCCGGCATGGGAATGCCCTCCATCGGCATCTACGCCCACGAGCTGTACACCCAGTACGGCGTGGAGAACATCATCCGTGTGGGCTCTGCCGGAGCCATGCGGGCGGATCTGGAGCTGGGCAGCGTGGTGGCCGGACAGGGCGCCTGCACCAACTCCAGCTTCGCCGACCAGTATGAGCTGGGCGTCCACTATGCCCCCATTGCCGACTTCGATCTGCTGATGGCCGCCGTGGAGTCGGCCCGTGAGCTGGGCGTGAAGATGCCTGTGGGCAACCTCTACTCCTCCGATACCTTCTATGACGCCGCCGGCCGCAACGCCCGGATGCAGAAGATGGGCGTCATGGCCGTGGAGATGGAGGCCGCTGCTCTGTACTGCACCGCCGCCTATCTGGGCAAGCGTGCGCTGGCTATCTGCTCCATCAGCGACAATCTGGTGTCCGAAGGAAGGCTACACCAAGCTGGGCTTCAGCGGTGGCGGCGGCGGCAACAACCCCGCCTGCTGCCGTTACGGCTATGGCTTCGTGCAGGGCGCTGACGCCGCTGCCAAGGAGCTGAACGAGAAGGTAGAAATGAACTACTCCTGGCAGTAT
>VOFI01000015.1_pt1 | contig 21615 bp, 29 predicted proteins | sample 5384131 | NCBI WGS metagenome assembly VOFI01 (sample SAMN12384728, study PRJNA508395) | human gut metagenome | isolation source: healthy gut H | host: Homo sapiens | reverse complement strand
TGGACATTACCGCACACAGTACGAAGGTCACGCAGGGGATAATGGCAGGTGGGATATTGACCAGACTCACAAGATAGACCAGGCCATCCACCAGGTGGGCGGCCGTTAGGATCTGTGACAGGATACCGGCCGCAATGAAAATGGGAAATAGCATGGTGAAGGACGGATTAGCAAAGCCTTTCATAACTGCTTTCGCATAGCGGTTTTATCCTTAAACACGAGCAGACCAATGACCATGGCCATGAAGCCTGCTCCCCCAGAAGTTTCGTAGGGAACTCATTCCGGTAAAGCAGAGGACAACGATTGCTGCGATCATTCCCAGCAGTGGAAGTATCCCGCCGACCTTCCCTCCATAGGTTTCTGCGTACTTTTTTTCAGCTTCCATTTGACATCTCCCTCTCTTGGTGATTTGCTAATTTCTTAATAATTAAGCATCTTTATAATATGACAAATAAGAAATAAGTCAAGAAAATTTTTATATATTTTAGATACTTCTTTATAGTGAATAAATATTTGGCTTTTGTTTTGTGGATTATCCACAACAAAGAAGCCGGGCGGTCATACCCCCGGCTTCTTTTTGTGTCTATCCTAAATAATCCCGGCTCCGCCTCACATCATCCTGATATGCCTCGTTCAGTTTCCGCTGTACCATCAGATGGTGTTCCAACTCCTCGGGAGAAAAATTGCTCAACAATTGAAAGGTGGCCTCCTGACAGGACTGGTTGAAAGCTGTGTGCGCCTGGTAGACCTGTTTGCCGCTCTCGGTCAGGTATAGATTATAAATCCGGTTGTTCTCTGCGTTGCGTACCTGCTCCACCCAGCCCTTGGCCCGCAGCTTGCGCACGATCTGGGAGCAGGCGCTGGGAGTCTTTTTTTCAGAATGGCGGCCAGCTCGGTGACGGTAATCTCCGGGTGCTCACCGATGAGGTCGATGATATGGGCCTCCGACTGATAGAGAATGTGAGCCCCGTAACGGTGGGGAAGGGAGTCGTATTCATACATCAGGTCATAGGCCTCGTCCTGGGCCGCCCAGATTTGCCCGAGCAGGGCCTCCCGCTGCTGTTCCATTGTCCGCGTCCTCTTTTCTGTCAAACTGTTCCTATTATAGCTGGTTTAGGCCGGGGATGCAAGACGGGACGGGCGTTCATTTGCCGTCGTGGCTGACGGCCCGGTTGATGGCGGAGAGGATGCCCTTGAGGGGGCCAGGTTGATGTTATGGCTCATGCCTACGCCGAACCAGTCCCTGCCGTTCTCGTCCTGGAGGTGGATGTAGGCCACAGCCTGGGAGTCAGAGCCCTGCTTGACGGCGTGCTCCTTGTAGTCGATGAAGGTGAAGCGGTCCATCTTCTGGCCGTGGATGGCGTTGAAGAAGGCGTCAATGGGGCCGTTGCCGGAGCCCTGAACCTGGAACACGGTGTCGGTGTGGCGGATGGTGCCGGCGAAGGTGACGTGGGAGTGGCCCTCCTCGTCGGTAAACTCGGCGAAGGAGTGCTGCACCAGCTGATAGGGCTTTACCGCGTCGATGTAATGGGCCTTGAACAGGTCGTAAATGGCGTCGGGCTTCAGCTCCTTGCCCACCCGGTCGGTCTCCACCTGGACGATGTGGCCGAACTCGGGGTGCATGGCCTTGGGGAGATCGAAGCCGAAGGAGTGCTGCATGACGAAGGCGGAGCCGCCCTTGCCCGACTGGGAGTTGATGCGGATGATGGGCTCGTACTGGCGGCCCACGTCGGCGGGATCGATGGGCAGATAGGGCACCTCCCAGTACTCGGTGCCGCTCTCCTCCATGTAGCGGGTACCCTTATTGATGGCGTCCTGGTGGGAGCCGGAGAAGGCGGTGAACACCAGCTCGCCCACATAGGGCTGCCGCTCGCCGATCTTCATCTTGGTGACCCGCTCGTACACGTCGCGGATTTTATTGATGTCGGAGAAGTCCAGCTTGGGGTCCACGCCCTGGGTGTAGAGGTTGAGGGCCAGGGTCACCATGTCCACGTTGCCGGTGCGCTCGCCGTTGCCGAACAGGGTGGCCTCCACCCGCTCGGCCCCGGCCAGCAGGCCCAGTTCAGCGGTAGCCACGCCCTCGCCCCGGTCGTTGTGGGGGTGCAGGGAGATAATGGCGCGGTCCCGGCCGGGCAGCCTGGAGATAAAGTACTCAATTTCGTCAGCGAAGTAGTTGGGCATACAGTTCTCCACGGTGGTGGGGAGGTTGAGGATCACCTTGCGCTCCGGCGTGGCACCGATGGCCTCGATCACCGCCTGGCAGATCTCCACGGCGGCGTCCATCTCGGTGCCCATGAAGGACTCCGGGGAATACTCGTACCGCAGATCCATCCCCGCGTCGAGGGCGGGCTGGCTCAGCTCCCGGATGAGCCGGGCGGCGTCCACGGCGATCTTTTTTACGCCCTCCACGTCGGTGTGGAAGACCACCTTCTGCTGGAGGGTGGAGGTGGAGTTGTAGAAGTGGAAGATCACATGCTTGGCCCCGTCGATGGCCTCGAAGGTGCGGCGGATGAGGTGCTCTCTGGCCTGTACCAGCACCTGAATGGTCACGTCGTCGGGGATGTGTCCACCCTCGATCAGGGTGCGGATGAACTCGTACTCCGTCTCGGGAGGCGGAGGGGAACCCCACCTCAATCTCCTTGACGCCGATGTCCACCAGGGTGTGAAACAGTTCCAGCTTCTCCCGGACGTTCATGGGGTCAATGAGGGCCTGGTTGCCGTCCCGCAGATCCACCGAGCACCAGACGGGGGGCGCTTTCAGCTCCCTGTCGGGCCAGGCGCGGCGGGCCATCTTGAGGGGGACGAAGGGGATGTACTTCTCGTGTGCGGGCTTCATAACAATTCCTCCTGTTCACTGGGGCCAGGGTACGAAAAAACGCCCCTGACCAAATTCCTGGTCAGGGGCGTAAAATTTACGCGGTACCACCCTGCTTCCGCCCATTGTCACCAAGGGGCGCTCATGGCCTCCAACAAGGCCGCGGCCGGTAACGTGGCCGTGACGGCCCGCCCTACTGCCTGGGGTTCGGACGGGCGGCTCCGGGCTCAGTATCCGCGCGCTTCCCCGCGCCGGTTCGCACCGACCACCGGTTCTCTGAGCGGGACGGGACGCGCCTTCTTCCCATCATTGCCTGTTTGGGATGTAATTGCACTTATTTTAGCCGGGGAAAGGGAATTTGTCAAGAGGCAGTTTCCGTGCCGGGGAGGGAGGGCTCCAGCGCGATGGGAGCGGCAGCCCGTCCTGCCAGGAGCCCCAGGGGTAGCAGTCCGGGGGGTGGTTGCCGTACAGGCTGGAGGTGTAGCCCCCCAGGTATTCCAGGCCGTCGGCGGTGTAGACTGCCAGGAAATATTCCGATTTCGTGCTCGGACAAGGGCCAGTGATGGCCAGCCGGGTTCCGTCATAGCACAGGCTGAGCCTGGAGGAAGGGGTGCTCAGGGGCAGCCCAGGGAGGACTGGAGGGAGGTGTCCGCCGTAAAGTCCACCACCCATGCGCCGCTCCGACGGTTGAGCACGGCCAGAAAGTCGCCCGCGGACAGGAGGCAGAAAGAGCCGTCAGACTGTGGGAACACCTGTGGGTGGGGCGCGCCCTCCGCCGCGGGAAAGAGCTCCTGGGTGGCAACGGGGGTGAGTGTGTCTACGTCCAGCAGGGTGAGAAGAAACGCGCCCTTCTCCTCGGTGAGAAGAAAGAGGGTACCGTCCCCATCCGACCAGAAGGCCATGGCCCGGCCTCCGTTGGGGATGGAGTAGACGGTCTCCAGGTCGCCGCCGGGGGAGAGGCGGTAGATCCCCCAGCCGCCGGGAATTCCGCTGCCGTCCAGAGCCTTGGCCATGGAGCCGCCGGCGCAGAGGGCAAACAGGACGCCTTCCCCGGTGCTCACGCAGTCCGCCTGAAGGGTGAGCAGGCTGCTGTCCAATGTGAGAAAGCAGGCGCTCAGCAACTGGCCGGAGGCGTCCGGGGTCATGCTGATCTCCATGGCAAGCCCTTCGGGCACCGGAATGGGAAAATAGGCGCGAAAACGGCGGGTCAGCTCCTCCGCGTTGATGGAGGTATCGTACTGGGAAGTTCCAAACTCACGGTCAGCCGCCCAGGCTGTGTACACGAGACGATCCACAGAGAGGGGGAAATCGGTCAGATAATCGGCCAGTTGGATCTCACGTTTAATACTGATGAGACCATTGTGTTCGGTATAGGTCTCGTCTCCGGGCAGGGGAGAGGTCTGGGCGGAGAGCTCCGCCCACAGCGCCCGCAGCCCGGCGGAGGGACTGTCCGGCGCAATATCCAGGAAATTCAGGCCGTGAGAGAGCTCCAGCACATCCTCGTCCAGCTCAATGATCCAGCTCTGCTTCTGGCCGGAGTAGGAAAAGCGGGTTTCGGCCTCCTCCGGCGCGGCGGCGGGAAAGGTGCTGTGCCAGAACAGGTGATAGCCGCAGGTGGACACCCAGGTGAGCTCCACACCGTCGGCGGCCGTGGGATCTCCGGCCAGTGGCTCCGTCCGGTAGGATACCGTCTCCCGGCGGCCCTGCACGGCGGCGCAGGCCCCCGCCAGCAGGCCGGCGGACAGAGCGACCAGGAGGAGAAAGAGCAGCAGAGATTTCCGCATGGCTATTCCTCCCTCTGCCGTCCATCCGCTCCAGCGCCTGGAGCACCCGGCCGGGCTCATAGCCGCAGGCCGACCGGACATAGTCCATCAGGCTCTGGCTCCGCTCCTCCAGCGCGGCGGTGGTCACGTCCCCGGCAATCCGCCCCGACCGGAGGAGCACCGCCCGGCTGATGAAGTGCTGCACCTCCTCCAGCAGATGGGTGGACAGGAGGATGGTCTCGGTGGGCTCCAGGATGCCCAGCAGCACCTTGTAGAAATCCTCGCGGTTGAACACGTCGTTGCCGGCAAAGGGCTCGTCCATAAGAATGTAGTCCGCCCCCTGGCACAGGGCCAGAATCACCTCAAACTGGTTCTTCTGTCCGGTGGAGAAGCCGCGCAGGGCCCGCTTTTCCGGCAGGCGGAAGAAGTCCATCAGCATCTGGAAGCGGCCGGCCCGGAAGGCGGGGAAGTGTTCGGCGCAGAAGTCCCGGTGCCCGGCGGCAGTGAGGCCGGGGAAGAAGGAATGCTCACAGGTGGCGAAGGAGAGGCGGGCGATGTTTTTGGGGGTGATGGGCTGCCCGTCCAGAGTAACCGACCCGAACCCGTACCGGAGCAGGCCCAGAATGCACTTGAGCAGGGTGGTCTTGCCCGCGCCGTTGGGGCCGAAGATACCCACGATCTCCCCGGGCCCCACGGACAGGCTCACATCCTCCAGGGCCTGCTGACAGCCCCGGTACTTTTTGGATACATGGCTCACTTCAAGCATGGTTGCCTCCAATCCAGCCCAGCGGCAGGCCTCCCCAGGGCTCCGGGGGCAGGTGGCCCGCAGGCGTCAGGTGGTAATAGCACAGTGCGCACAGCAGGATGACGGCGGCCGTCAGTGCCGCGCCCAGCAGCAGGGCCAGGGCGGGGGCGGACAGGCAGCGCCGCCACAGCTCTCCGAACTGGGGGAGCAGCCGCATCCGGTAGATGCTCCGGCCGCCCTGGTAGTGGCAGAGAAAATGGTAGACGGCCACCCCGGCCAGGAGAGGGCCAGCGCCAGAAAACAGAGCAGCAGCCCATAGAGCAGGTGGGGGGAAGGGGGGCATCAGGGTGCCGGGCAGGAGCACCCGCACCATCGCGCCGTCCGGCCCCACGGTGCCGTTGTAGCCGTAGAGGGCCCGGCGGGCCGGGAGGTACTGGCACAGGAAGAGCACCAGTCCGGCGCCGGCGGACAGGAGAAGGCCCGTCAAAGCAGAAACCGCTCCTGCTTCCAGGGGATGCCGAGGGGAAACCAGGACTCATTCTTCATAGGGATCCCTCCTCAAAATCTGGCAGAGGGAGGCGGCCAGGGCGCACAGGCTGACAAAAAAGCAGGACGGGCCCCAGGACGGAGGGCAGACCGTCCGCGGAGTAGAAAATGCCGTCGTAGAGATAGGGGCGGAGGAACCCGCCGGCCCGCCGAATTCAAAGGAGCCCATGGGCAGGGGAAAGCAGAGGGCGGAGAGCGCCGCCAGGGGCAGAACGGCGAAGGCCCGGCGGCCCATGCGTCGTTGGAAGGAGAAGCTGGCCGCCGCCGTCCCCAGGGCGGCGCACATGGACAGGTTGCGCACCCAGAGAGGCCAGTCGTCCAGGGGCAGGAGGCTGTGGAGATAGGGGTCGCGGTAGCAGGCCAGGAACAGAGCCTGGGGGGCCGGAGAACTCCGGTGCCAGACGGGGGAGGGCGGCGGCGCAGAGAGCCAGCAGGGTGCCCAGGTGGGCCGCCCAGAAGAACAACAGGCAGAAAAAGCCGTAGCCGGCCCACAGCAGGGTGAGGGCCCTGTGCCCCACTGACAGTCGCCGCAGGGTATAGCTCACCCGGGAGGAACCCTCCCACCCCAGAAAGGCCAGCACGGCGCACACCAGCACCAGCCCGATACGGAAGCACCAGGACAGGGGATATTGCATCAGCAGGCCCTCCAGGCCCATGGGGTTGGAGTATTCGTAGTAAGCGGTGCGGACGGTGTCCTGCCAGCCGGACAGGGCAGCCAGGAAGAGCCCCGCCTCCGTCAGACAGGAGGCCAGAGTAATCCCCGCAGCTTTCCAGAGGGTGCTCCGCGCGGCCAGCATGAGCAGGGATGCGATACGCTTCATGGCTTCTCCTCCTCCAGTTCCGGGCTGTCCCACAGCCGGTCGATGAGCGCCTCCGCCTCTGGCCGGGTGAGGCCCATCTGCCGCAGGGAGCGGACCAGGGCGGCGGCCTCCCGCTCCATCAGGCGGGTGCGGACGGCGGCCACAGCCGCCTCGTCCAGGGTAAATTCGCTCTTGGCCCCCGAGCGGGAGGTGATGAGCCCCGCCTCCTCCAGCATACGGCAGGCCTTCTGCACGGTGTTGGGGTTGACCCCCAGCTGGGCGGAGAGCACCCGTCGGGAGGGAAGCCCGTCTCCGTCCCGGATGGTTCCGGGCGATGCCCTGCTCTAGATAGCGGATGATCTGCTGGTAGATGGGGCTTCCGTCCTCCAGGCGGAAGCCGGAGAAGGAAAGCATGGCCGGACACCCCCCTTTTTGCATACTGTATTATGGGACTAGTACAGTTTATAACTGTATTATATAAGTAATACGGATGTAAGTCAAGATGGAACTGCGTCTTCTTCCAGGGCTTCCGCTGTGGCGGACAAAAAAGCAATACCGTGGGCGGAATACGCCGGGCCGCGGTGCCCACTCTGTTTTCTGTCGTGGCTGGTGTGGACGACATCCTCTTGGATGAGGGCACCGGCTGTGGCCAAAGAGAGCGCCTCCGCCCGATCGGGCGGAGGCGCTCTGGGTTAAGGCGCGGTCTGTACTGGGTCGAGGAGGAAAAACTGGGTACCGTCGCTTCCGGCCACCAGAGCGCCCAGGGGGAGCTCCCCTTCGGCCTCACTGGCCACCGCCGCCACCGCATCTTCCAGATCGCTGGTGAACTGGAGGGAGGTGTCGCCGTAGTCCACCTGGAGGGAGAGCGTCTGTGCGGCGTCGTCGGTCTCCACTACCGTCACCTGGGCGTCCCCCAGGGGAAATACCGTACCGGCCTCCGGGACGGCGGGGGAGAGGCCCTGGGCCTCGGTATAGCGCCGGAAATCCGCAAATACCGGGCTGCCGGCATCCTCCACCGGGGAGAGTACCTGCCCCACGGCGCAGGTGTAAAGGGGGCCGGAAAGGCCGCCCATATGGGTCTCATCCGCAGACGTACACACCACATAATCGAGGTAGGTGATCCCCTGCTGGCTCAGGTAACCGGCCACCTGGCTGCCCCGCTCGGCGCTGCCGCCGTCAATGAGCATGGCCTGTCCGCCGCACAGGAGCAGGGCGGAGCTGGTCTGCCCCGGGTCGATGAAGTGGATGGACAGTCCGGCGCTGTCTCCGGCGGCTGTGCTTTGGCAGCCGGACAGGGCGGCGGCCAGGAGAAGGACGGCGAGGATCGGGAATGTGCGCTGTTTCATAAAGGCTCCTTCAAAATGAGATAGCGCCTTAGGATACCATATTTTTTCCCATTTGCCAAGAGCTTTTGTCCCAGCGGCTGCACAGAGAGGCGGCTCAGCCGGGATTGAACTGATAGCCGAGCCCGGCAACGGTGCGGATAAAGTCGTGCCCGCCCGCATGGGGGCGGAGCCGCCTCCGGATCTGAAACACGGTGTTCTCCACGGCGTGGAGGCAGTGGTTGGACGGCGCGCGCCAAACGGCCTCATAGATCTGCTCTTTTGTGATCGGAACGTCCGGGTGGGTATAGAGCAGGTAGAGGACACCAAACTCCTTTTTCAGACAGGGGGATTGCCTGCATCCCTACCACCGCCCGTCGTCCTGCGGGCTCCATGGACAGCCGGGGGGGAGCCGGGGGAAATCCCCCAAAGGACTGGGCGGAGAGGCAATCCAGCCGGAGCTGTGCCGACAGCAGGGGAAGGTTGTCAAAGGGCTGACAGCGGCGGAGCCTTTGGCGGAGGCGCAGCTCCACCGCCTCCCCGCAGGGCGCTTCCCCCACCGTGAAAGAAGAGAAGCTCAATGGAGGGCGCGCCGCCGCCGGGCGCGATATGCGCCAGCCCGCAGAGGCGGCGGCCGCCCAGAAGGATCTCCGCGGCGTAGACGCCGGGTTCCGGCGCCGCCTGTCCCCGGTGCAGGCGCAGGCCCGCGGCGGGCAGCCCCTCCAGCCGTCCCAGCCCGGCGCCGGGGCACGGCGGTTCCGTACAGGGGGATGAAGGGGGCGTCCCCCGTTTGCCTTGTCCATGGGCCGCCTCAGAGAAGTCCGTTTCTGGCCAGGAGAATGAGGACGCAGGTGGCCACCAGAACGGCGGCCAGAAGCAATAGCCCGACGGGCCTGCGCGCCGCCGGTCCGGACGGCGCGTCAATCAGTCCGCTTTTCCGCAGAGAGGAGACCACTGGCTTGTAGAGCAGGAAGGTGATGCCCGAATTGAGTCCGCTCTTGAGCAGATTGAAGGGGAGAAAGGCGGGGATAATTCCACAGCAGCATGGCGCTGACCATCACCGCGCATCCGGCGGCCAACCCGGCGACAGCCCCGGCCAGCGTGCGCTTTTTCCGGTAGATGGCGGAGGCGGTACAGGCAAAGGCGCAGGTGGACAGAATGTTCATGATACAGCCCAGAATGCCCGTGTCGCTGACAGTGAACATCTCCAGAACGGAGACGAGAACCGAGACAAGGCAGGCGGTCATCGGCCCCCAGATCAGGCCGCCGAGGGTGATGACCACATCCTTCGGGTCGTACTTCAAAAAAGAGCACGACCGGCACGCGGCCGACGGCCATGACCACATAGGCGAGCGCGCACAGCATGGCGATGGTGGTAATCCTCTTTGCTTTGACATTCATACTTCCGTTCCCTCCTAAAAAATCACACCGAAAAGGGGATGCCTTTCCGGTGCGAAAAAGAGGAATCGGCCGCAGAACGGCGGGGCCGTCCTGCGGAAACCGATGGTATCTTCTTTCATCCAGACTGTCACTGTTGGTTTTGGAATTGCACCAAATCATGCGTATCACGCGCGCGGACTGTACCGCCAATCGGGAATTTCACCCTGCCCTGAAGACATCTCAATTCAGTTGTGCCCCCAGTATACGGCATCCCCGAGCGGTTGGCAATCCCCGCGGGACATTTCGGAAGCAATTCGGAAACAGGCCCCGGCCGGAGGGGGCTTTCTTTTTTTCGCAGATTCCGCTATACTGGGAGATAACTTGACAAAAGCGAGGGACGTTCATGCTGCTTTCTGCGGAACAAGTGACCAAGAGCTACGGCGACCGTGTCCTGCTGGACGGGGTGTCCTTTTATCTGGAGCAGGGGGGACAAGGTGGGGATCATCGGCGTCAACGGCGCCGGCAAGTCCACACCCTCCTCCGCCTGCTGGCGGGGCGGAGGAGCCGGACGGGGGGACGGTACGCCTGGATCCCGGCGTGCGGATGGAGTACCTGCCACAGAACCCGGTGTTTCAGGGGGAGCGCACCGTGCTGGAGCAGGTGCTGCTGGGGCTGAACGACGCCGACCGCTCCCTGGCGGAGTATGAGGCCAGAACCATCCTCAACCGTTTGGGAGTATCCCGCTTCGAGCAGAGCGTGGGGAACCTCTCCGGCGGGGAGCGCCGCCGGGTGGCCCTGGCGGCGGTGCTGGCCCGCCCCTGCGACGTGCTGATTCTGGACGAGCCAACCAACCACCTGGACAACGACATGGTGCTCTGGCTGGAGGACTATCTGCGCGCCTGGAAGGGGGCGCTGGTCATGGTGACCCACGACCGGTATTTCCTGGAGCGCATCGTGGGCCACATGGCGGAGGTGGAGGACGGCCGCCTGTTCACCTACGAGGGGCAACTACGACAAGTATCTGGAGCGCAAGGCCGCCCGGCTGGAGAGCGAGCGGGCCAGCGAGCGCAAGCGGCAGGCCATCCTGCGGCGGGAGTACCAGTGGGTGATGCAGGGGCCCACCGCCCGGGGGACCAAGAGCCGGGAGCGGCTGGAGCGCTACGAGGCCCTGAAGGCCCAGAGCGGCCCGGCGGAAAAAAGTACCTTGGAACTAAACGCGCGGGCCAGCCGTCTAGGTAAGAAGACCATCGAGTGCACAGGCGTGACCAAGGGCTTCGGCGGACGCACCGTGGTACGGGACTTCGACTGCATGCTCCTGCGGGACGACCGCATCGGCATCGTGGGGGCCAACGGCAGCGGCAAGTCCACCCTCCTCAACCTGCTGGCCGGGGAGCTGGCCCCCGACGCCGGGGCGGTCGAGACGGGGGAGACCGTCCGCGTCGGCTACTTCCGCCAGGAGGTGCCCGATATGGACGGGGATACCCGGGTGATCGACTATGTGAAGGAGATCGGCAACCGCATCGAGACGGGGGAGGGAATGCTCACCGCCTCCCAGCTGCTGGAGCAGTTCCTCTTTCCGGCAGAGGCGCAGTGGAGCCCCATCCGCAAGCTGTCCGGCGGCGAGAAGCGGCGGCTCTTCCTGCTGTCCGTCCTGGCCGCCGCCCCCAACGTGCTGCTGCTGGACGAGCCGACCAACGATCTGGATATTCAGACCCTCAGCGTGCTGGAGGACTATCTGGACTCCTTCCCCGGCGCGGTGGTGGCGGTGTCACACGACCGCTATTTCCTGGACCGGGTGGTGCGGCGGGTGTTCGCCGTGGAGGGGGGGACGGAAGCGTCCGGGGCTATCCCGGCGGGTATACAGAGTATCTGGAGGCCCGGCGGGCCGCCGGACAGCCGGCGGCTAGATCCCCAAGCCCGCCGAACCCAAGGCAGCGCGCCCCCCCAGGGGGCCAAAAAGTTGAAATTCAGCTACAAGGAGCAGCGGGAATTTGAGACCATTGACGCCGACATCGCCGCCCTGGAGGCCGAGCTGGCCCAGGTGCAGGCCGAGCAGGAGGAGAAGGCCACCGACTATGTGGCCCTCCAGTCCCTCCAGGAGCGGCAGGCTGAGCTGGAGGCGGCCCTGGAGGAGAAAATGGAGCGCTGGGTCTACCTGAACGACCTGGCGGAGCAGATTTCCAATCAGTAGGGGGCGCAGGGCGCGCCCGCCATTCCGAGAGCAGATTTACGAGACCAAATTCAAAGGAGCGACCTCATGACAAAATTCTGGAAACCCCTGTTGGCAATTGCACTCATCTGCGCGCTGGCGCTGGCGGGGCTGGGACTGGCGGCGCAGTCTCCCGCGGCGGCGGCCCAAGCGGAGCGGGCGGACGAGTTCCGGGCTGTTTGGGTGGCCACGGTGTACCGCCTGGACTACCCCAGCCGGGCCACCACAGACCCGGCGGTTCTCAAGCGGGACGCCGACGCGATTTTACAGGGGTGCGTGGACATGGGCATGAACGCCGTGATTCTCCAGGTGCGGCCCTCCGCCGACGCCCTCTATCCCTCCGAGCTGTACCCGTGGAGCAAATACCTGACCGGCACCCAGGGAACCGCCCCGAAAAACGGATTTGATCCGCTGGCCTACTGGGTGGAGCGGGCCCACGCCCTGGGGCTGGAGCTCCACGCCTGGGTCAATCCCTTCCGCATCACCAAGGGGGCGCGGCGGAGTTCCAGGCCCTGACCGCCGACCACCCCGCAAAGCTCCACCCCGACTGGGTGGTGGAGTACGAGGGCGACTACTACTTCAATCCCGGCCTGCCCGAGGTGCGGGAGTACATCGTGCGGGGGCGGAGGAGCTGGCCCGCAAGTATGACATCGACGGCATTCACCTGGACGACTACTTCTACCCCGGCAGCGGCTTTGCCGACAGGGGCCGCCTATGCCAAGTACGGCAAGGGCTTTTCCAACATCGGCGACTGGCGCCGGGACAATGTCAACCAGCTGGTCAAGACACTGGGGGAGCGCATCCACGCCATTGATCCGGGGCTGTCCTACGGCATCAGCCCCTCCGGCGTGTGGGCGGATAAGAGCAGCCTGCCCCAGGGCTCCAACACCACCGGCGGCTATGAGAGCTACTACGCCTCCTACGCCGACAGCCGGAAATGGGTCAAGGAGGGGTGGATCGACTACATCTGCCCCCAGATCTACTGGTACATCGGCCACAAGAGCATGGACTACGCCACGGTGGCCCGCTGGTGGGCGGATACGGTAAAGGGTACAGGTGTTTCCCTTTACATAGGAATGGCCGACTATCTGGCCGGCAACAGCGATCCCAAGAGCCCCTGGTACGGCACGACAGCCATCGAGCGACAACTGGCCCTCAACGACACCCTGCCCCAGGTCGCGGGGGAGGCGCACTTCCGCTACCGGCTGATGGCGGAAAACCCGGAGCTGCTGGCGCTCTATGCGGAGGCCTATGGCGAGGAGTCGCAGGAGCCGGCGGAGCCGGCCTATCTGAACACCAGGGGAGCACGACGCCTACATCCAGGGAAATGACGGCCGGTTCCGCCCGGAGGACTCCCTGAGCCGGGCCGAGGCGGTGGCCATGCTGGCCCGCCTCAGTGTAGACGAGCAAGGGAATCTGCTTTACAGCGGAGCGCCTGGTACCGGCGGCTTTTCCGATGTGAAGCGGGGGGACTGGTACGCCCCCTATGTGACCTTTGCCAAGCGCTACGGCATCGCAAATGGCTATCTCGACGGCACCTTCCGGCCGGAGCAGCCGGTGAGCCGGGCCGAGCTGGTCAAGCTGATCGCCTCCTATTTTACGGTGGAGGGCGGTACGTCCCCGTTCCCCGATGTGCCGGGCGGCCGCTGGGCGGCGGAGGTGGTCTCCTTTGCGGCGGAGGAGGGCTGGGTGTCGGGCTATCCGGACGGCACCTTCCGGCCCGACGCGCCGGTGAGCCGGGCGGAGGCGGTCAAGATCCTCAACCATGCCCTGGATCGCCGGGCGGGGAGCGGGCCGCGGCCCTGCCCTTTACCGACGTGGAGAAGGGCCACTGGGCCTGCGATGAGATCCGGGAGGCGGCGGTCTCCCACACCTACCGCAAGAGCGGCGAGGGAGAGACATGGCTGACCTATGAGCGGTAATACAGGGAGGGCGCTGCGGCGCGCCCTCCCTGCTATTTGCGCCGCAGCAGGCGGCGCACAGGGCTGTCGGGATCGGACAGCCCCCGGAGAAAGGCCAGCGGATTGGCACAGAACAGGGCGGCGCAGGCCGCCAGCCGCCGGAAAAAAAGGACTGCATAAAAATCACGCTCCCCGGCCCAGTATAGGGCGGGGAGCGTGTCGCATCCGGTCGCTTTATGCCGCGGGCGCAGCTTTGCGCCAGGTATAGAGCAGAACGGCCAAGGCCACGGTGACGGGGACGGCCAGGACGATGCCGAAGCTGCCGGACAGGCCCTGCATGATGGCGATGCCGATGTTGTTGGAGTTGATGATCTGCCGGTAGGGGGAGGTTATAGGCGTAATCCAGCACCAGCATGGAGATGCTTCCGCCGGCAAAGGCCAGGATCAGGGTGTTGGAGTCGGTGCCCATCATGTCCCGCCCCACGTGCATCCCGGCCCGGAACAGCGCCCGGCGGGAGAGGGCGGGGTTCTGAACGTGAATTTCGGCGATGGCGCTGGCGATGGACATGGCCACATCCATCACCGCGCCCAGGCTGGAGATCAGCAGGCCGGAGAAGAGCAGGCCGCCCACCTGAATCCCGCTGGTGCTGGCCAGGGTGAGCAGGCTCTCGATGTCCGACACGTTCCAGCCCGTGATGCCGGTGGCCAGGCTGAACAGGGTGGCCGCCAGTCCGGCAATCACCACGCCCGCCACCGTGCCGCCGGCGGCCACCACGGTTTTCCGGGTGGGGCCGCCGATGAGGTACATCGTGACCAGCGTGGTGACGATACAGATGAGCACCGCCACCCAGAAGGGCGACCAACCGCGGTAGACCAGGGGCAGATAGACAAATAGAATGCAGAAGAAGGTGAACACCAGGCCGAGGGCGCCCTTGAGGCCCTGCTTTCCGCCCACCAGGCAGAGCACCAGCAGATAGGCTGCGGCGAAGGCGTAGATCACCCACTCCCGATCCTGGGAATAGATGCTGGTGATGGTGGAGTCCCCCGCCACGCTCTGCATGACCACCACCTTCATGCCCACGGTGCAGCCCGCGCCGAAGAGGAAGCCGGAGGCGCTGGTGGTCTCCAGCTCCTGACCGGCCCGGACGCCGGTGGTCATGCGTACCAGTACCCGCTGTTCGCCCACCCGGGAGCCGTCGGGCATGAGGTTGTCCTGGAGAATGTCCACGACCACGCCCTTCTCGAAGGTCTGTCCTTCCCGGTTGACCAGGGCCACCTTGTCCACCCGGTTGAGGGCGAAAACAGCGGCGAGAAATGCAGCCAGCAGCAACAGCGGAATGCCCCAGCGCAGAAAGCAGGATTTGATATTCAACAGCAGTCAGCCTTTCTCTCAGAATGGAGGCTCCCGGCAGCTATGCCGCCGGGAGCCTCGCAGTATCGGTGCCGGATGGGGCCGCTCAGGCGGCCGGAGTCACGCCCAGAGTGCCATAGAGAGGCGGGCAGGTAGTAGCTCCCGTTGGCCAGAACGGCGGGGGTGGTGACGCTCTTGCCGTCCACGGTCAGGGTGAGGGTCACGGCGCTGCCGCTGGCAGGGGTGCCGGCGGGCACGGCGTCGGCGTAGGCCGCGCCGGTGGTAATCACCACGCCGTTGTCCCAGCTCACATTGAACTGGTTGTCCTGGCCGGAGACCGCGGCGGCCACGTCCCGCAGGCGGTAGTAGGTCTCGCCGCCCTCAGTCAGGGTGGCGGCGCCGTCGGTCTTCTGGATGGTGAAGGTGTCGTCAATCGCCTCCACCTTGCCCTCGGCAGTGATCTGGTAGGTGGTGATGGAGAAGCTGTCGCTGTCCATGTCGATGACCGAGTAGCTGGGCAGCCAGTTCTGGCTGCGCTCGGCGATGTAGTCCTGCTGGGTGGGGATCAGCTCGTAGAATTTGGAGCCGGAGGCCGAGTTGGCGGTCATGTAAAGGGTGCCCTTGGGATTGACCACGGTGTTTCCGGTGGTGTCCTCGATGGTGTAGCAGCCGTTGTCCGCCTGGAAGGCGTCGTGGAGGGCCGTGCTGGCGGTGTCGCCCTCCTCGGGGTACAGGGGGATTTTCTCGTCGGTCTGGGTGTTGAAGGCGTTGTCCCAGTCGTAGTCGCTGCCGTCCGCATTCAGACGGAACTCATAGGTGCCGTGGGTCTGGCCGTCGCCGTAGAGGAGCTTGGAGCGGCTGTAGGTGTGGTCGTGGCCCTGGAGCACCACATCGATGTCGTACTTGTCAAAGATGGGGGTGAGCTGTGTGCGGAGGATCATGCCGTCGGTGTCGGAGTGATCCAGACCGGTGCCGTAGATATCCTGGTGGATGGTGACCACGCGCCAGGCGGTGTCGGGAGCAGAGGCAATGGCCTCCTGGATGGTCTTCTCGTGCTCGGCTACATTGTAATTGTTGGTGTTGAGCACGATAAACAGGCCGGCGCCGTAAGAGTAGTAGTAGTCGCCGCCGGCCTGGGTCTTGCCGTTCTCGGTGGCGTTGGGGTTGTTGAAGTGGTAGGTGTAGTCGGGGTTCAGGGAGTCATGGTTGCCGATGGTGGTGGCCAGGGCAGCCCGGCCAGCACGGCGGGGGAGAGGTAGCCCGCGTACTCCTCCTCCTTGGCCTGGCCGGTCTTATTGACCTGGTCGCCGGCGGAGATGATGAAGTTGACGCCGGGGTTCTGGGCAGTGGCGATCTCCAGGGTGCGGTTCCAGGCGAAGGCGTCGTTGCGGGCGGCGGTGTTGGCCGCGCCGGAGCCGGCCGTCAGGGCCTCGCCGTTCTGGGGCTGACCCTTGGAGGCGCCGATCTGGGGGTCGCCTACATAGAGCATCTTTACGGAGTCGAAGCTGCCGGTCTTGTACTCCTGTACCTCGCTCTGTACGCCGTTCTTCTCCACGGTATAGTAATAGGTGGTGTTGGCCTCCAGCCCGGTGACGGTGACATGGTTATAGTCGTAGGCCACGCCGTCGGTCAGGCTGTCGTCCACCTGGGCGGCCTTGCCAGTGAAGGCGGTCAGGTGGTCCTTGTCGGTGCCGAAGTGAACCACCGGCGTGGCGGCCTTGCCGCTCTCCGTCTTGCTGTACCAGGCGAAGTTGAGCTGGGTCTCGTCTGCGCCGGGGGTGAGGGATACCTTGGTGTAGTCGGCGGCTACGGTCTCCCACTCCTTGACCCAGTCCTGCCAGGCGGCAGAGCCTCCGGTGACGCTGCTGTCGTTATAATTGGCCGTGGCGGCCAGGGCCATGGGGCCGGCGCTCAGGACCAGCGCGCCGGTGAGGACGCCGGCCAGGACCTTGTTGCGTTTCTGCATGCTTTCCTACTTCCTTTGCAGTTTGGTTTTGGTTCCATGGAACCAGGGGGCAGTATAGCACCCGCCGCGCCAAGCTACAAGGCACCTTTCCAAAGCTTTCCCGAACCTTTACCGGGGCTTTACGTTTCTGCTCCCCGTGCAGCGGATAAAAAGAAGGGAGCGGTGTGCCTCCCTTACTCGCGGCGCAGCTTCTGTTCGGCGACAGCGACCGTCTGCTCGTAGCGGTCAATTTTGGAGTTAAGGCGCTCCAGCGTCTGCCGCATCTCCTCCATCCGCTCCAGCAGCAGCTCCCTCTGCTCAATGAGGATCTGTTTGCGGGCCTCGGTGGTATCCTCCCCCTGCTGAAACAGGGAAACATACTCGATCAGAGCCTCCACCTGGATACCGGCTCCCCGCATACACTTGGCAAACTCCACCCAGGCGCAGTCCTCCACGGTATAATCCCGGATGCCGCTCTTGCTGCGGTGAACGGTGGGAATCAGGCCGATGCGCTCGTAATACCGCAGGGTATCGGCTGAGAGGTTGTATTTACGGCTGACTTCGGCAATGGTCATAAGGTCATCTGCTCCTTCCGGCGGGCTGGCTCCCGCTGTTTGTTCGATTTTATCACCTGGACTCCGCTCCAAGTCAAGGCTGAGTTTGGAAAAAAGCAGAAAAATATTGCAGGCGGCAGTTGACAATGTGCGAAAAGTGTGGTATCATCTTTTTTGCATTTGGCCGGAGACCGGACGTGGAGAGATGGCTGAGTGGTCGAAAGCACCGGTCTTGAAAACCGGCGATGTGAAAGCATCCGTGGGTTCGAATCCCACTCTCTCCGCCACATTTTTTCAAATGTATCCTGTATTTGGCATGCAGAAGTACCCAAGTGGCCGAAGGCTCCCCTGCTAAGGGAGTAGGGGCGGGAAACCGTCGCGAGGGTTCAAATCCCTCCTTCTGCGCCAAAAAAACCCCGCAACTGTAATGGTTTTTTCTTCTCTCAATGGATTGAGGATTCCAAAAACAAAGATTTTGATTCCGCGATAGAAGGCCAGAAACCGCTTCCGTGAGCAGAAATTACACACGGATTACACACGCGGAATACCGTGCTGGATATGAACTCCGGCCTCTGCCGCCTCAAATCCTGCGGGCAGCTCTACGGTAACGCGCCGGGTTCATGTCCGGCTAATCTCTGGGTACCCTCAAGCGTTACCTCTGCGGGCTTGCCCGTCTGGATCATGTCGCCGGTGCGGGTGATATATAATGTGGTAGTCATGTTAAGCCATCCTTTCCCCCGGGTCTGCCGGGCCTCTGTTGTGTTGATTGTATCGCGCCCATATGGGGCAGTCAAGACTTTTTCGCCGTCTCCCAGATAATCATGATCGGGAGGAGCAAGATAAACAGAATAATCAAGCGGGGGGCACCTCCTTAAAACGCGGGAGAATCAAACAAATATTCCCCGTTGGCCTTATATGCGTCATTCCAGGCGGTTACAAGCTCCGCCGCCTCTTTTTTTGGGGCTGCAAAGGTGGGCGACCTGCAATCCGCCGATGCAATCAAGCGCAAATTTGAGGTTTTCCCCGGCCTTGCATGGCAAAACATAAGAGTAATAACCGGGCTGCATTCCTGGTGTGTTCGCGGGGCAAAGTGGTTTCGTTCTTGTCTTGGCAGACCGTGACGGCCATATAAATTTTACTCATGTCATTTCCTCCATTCTCCGGCGGGCGGGTCAAGACCGGTAGATAATCAAAAAGTCGTTGTAGTGGTTGCGATTGAGTTTTTACAGGGTAGGACGGCCAGACTTCCGTTCGCTTGCCTGTCATGCCGTAAAATCCGCGCACATGGTTAAGTTGTGCCGGGGGGCAGGCGGTCAGCCCATGCGGAGCCGATAAATCCAACGGCCAAATATTCCGGAGTCTGGTCTGCAATGGTAAATCGGCCTGCAATATCTACGATTATTTTCATGGTTAAGCCTCCCTTGCTGTCCAGCTAATGCGATATGGGTCTTGATGGTAATTTGCGCCTCTGGCCCACAGCTTTTCTTTATCTAAGAGGTGATTTGCTGTGATGTGATAGGGTTTTCCGGTTTCCTCGTCCTTGTAATATAGCCTGTATTCGCTGGCGGCCTTGTTAAATACAATGCTTACAAGTTTCATTGCTCGACCATCCATTTAGTAAAGTTCGGCGCTCTGCTTGCTATATTCGCGCCGCGCGGCCATGTATGCGGCCCGTTGTACGTCGCTAAAGTTGCAGGCGGAGAAAAGCTCTTCGATGTCCTCATAATCGCGGACGCCGGAACAGTCACCAAAAGCGGAACACACGTCAAAATCGGCTTGCCAGTTTATGCCGTATTCGTGATTAAACATCTCGCGGAGAAATGCGTTTTTCCAGTATTCCGCGTTGTCGCTTTCGGGTTCTGCCTTTTCAAGCATGGCAAGCAATTCTTCTCCGCTATTCACAAAATCAGCGTCTTTTTTGTCGTAGAACGCAAGGAAAACGGGGCTAAAAATCATTTTTTCGGTTTTCCTTCTCAGTTTTTCCCGCTCCTTATCGGGGCCACAGAAAAACATGGAAATATGATCCCTGCGCAGTCCGTAGTAATTGCGAATGTAGTATTCTTTCGCTTGCTTGTCCTGGTAGTCGCTTACTGTTTCCATCTCGTCGGCGGTAAACAGCTTTTTATTTAGGCTGTCAAGGTAAAATTTCCGCAGTTCGTCGCGGCTTTTTCCTGAGTGGTGTAGCTCGTAATCATTGGCATACTTGATATAATGCCCATCAGCGAACACAAGCACGGAATAGCCGAAATAGCCGCCAAAGTCCACAAAATAGACTTGATGCCCCTTGACGGTGGCGGCCTCAATAGCCATTTCTGCGGCCTGCGCTTCCGTCAATGTTTCAATATCGCGGATTGTGTATTCTTTCGTTGCGGTAGTTGTCATTTTAATTTCCTCCTTGTCATGGAGGGCCACCCGTGGTATACTGGGCGTGCCCTGGTTCGCGGTTGTTCTGGGGCTTCTCTTGCCCTGGTCACTGTTGCAAGCGGTGGCCGGGGCTTTTGTCTGCCCTCGTGACCTCCGGGGCGGGGTGGTGGTTACTCCGCATACAGCCCAGAGGCCGCAAGCTGGAGGGCCTCGGAGATGGCGGCATCCCTAGCGGCGGGGCCATAGCCGGGAATGGTCTTGTTGACTGAGGGCGCGGGGTGCTCCCCACGTAGGCAGGCATAAGCATCTCCCCACGCCTCCAAAAGGTAGCTCGCGTCTTTGCCCTGGTTGTACTGCTGGACGGCGACGCGATAGCCCCGGAGCTTCTTCTGCTGTCCCCGATTCTCCCAGCGCTTGGGATCAAACCGGGACGCGCTGCGCTTAGGCTGCATCATTGAAGCCGGGACCAATACAATAATAGTCTTGCTGCTGGCGTCATACGACCCTCGGACGGTCTCGCAGTTAGCATAATGCCGCTTATAATCGCGGTACTGCATCTTGACTTCTTCCATTTTCTTTCCCTCCCGGCCTACGGCCTTGCTTTTCCCTGCCGGTTGTGTTATATTGGAGGCGGCCAGATGGCAGGCTCTAACCGCCTCCGCTGGGTCTTAGATAGTCGCTTGCTTGTTCAGGGCTGGGCGGCTATCTTTTTACTGCTTGGGGATGGCCTCTCGGATAATGCGGGCCGCGTCCTGCGCGTCCTTAGCCGTGGCCTCTACCAGCTTCGCCAGGGTTTCAAGATAGGATGCTAACTCGGTCTGGGTCATGCTATCAATCTCCATTTCGTTTACCTCCTGCCAGGTGGATTCCGCTTGGCTGTTGTCCCTTGCGGTGATTTCATGATAGCACGGTTATGCAGTGCTGTCAATTAGACTTGTTGCACAAGGTTCTTTGGGCGGTTTTGTGGAAACTATACACTGTTAAACCGTGAAAAGACATGATACAATATAATAAAGATTTCGGGAGGTGATCACATGGTAACCTCGGCAAAACGCAAGAGCAATAACGCATGGGACAAGGCCAATATGACGGTACTAGGGTGTAAGGTGCGCAAGGACTACGCCGACCGTGTGCGGGCAGTCTGCGCCGCTCACGGGGACACTGTTAACGCCTTATTACGGGACGCACTGGATAAGTATTTAGAAGAGCACGAAGAGCGAAAGTCATAACTTTTTGAGGCAATTAGTCTGACTAACTGTCACATAACACTAAGTCTCAAATGACCAAAATAGAAAAATTTTTCGAATCCGCTATCTGTTGCAGTACAATAGATAGCGGATTTACTTTAGCGTAATGTATTTTACAAAACGCGATTTTCGATCGATCTCCTGGATAGGAGCAGAGGCTCACAGGTTAAGGGCGAAAGGAGGCGCACCAGCCACATGTACAAAACAGATAAGCAGAGAGCGGCGGAGGGGAGACCATCATACTACACCGCACCGGAGCTGGACGCAGCTTGTGCCGCCTACTTTGAGGACTGCGACGCAAACGACCGACAGCCTACCAAGCCTGGACTCCTTCTCCATCTTGGGGTGACGGAGAAGGAGTGGAAGGTTTGGGAGGCGGGGGAGCCTGGATATACGAGACACCCGGCGATCTGCCAAAAAGCGTTGCTAGAAATGCGCGACCGACTGGAGCAGCGCAAGGACACGGCGGCTATATTCCTACTCAAGCAAAAAGCCGTATGGAGGCTATACAGACCGGCCAGAGCCGGATAGTGTAGGCGGAATAAAGATCCACGTTTCATTCGGCAAGGATAAGCCCAACTCAACAAAATAGTGATTCTATTGAGTTGAACGAGGAGGCAAACCATTGCGGCGCAATGAGTGAGAGGCTTTGCATACTGTATTCGCAATATGC
>VOFI01002340.1_pt1 | contig 21650 bp, 28 predicted proteins | sample 5384131 | NCBI WGS metagenome assembly VOFI01 (sample SAMN12384728, study PRJNA508395) | human gut metagenome | isolation source: healthy gut H | host: Homo sapiens | reverse complement strand
CCCAGGAAATGCGCCAGACGGCTTTACGACAACTGGGGAAACGACGGACGACCACGGCATGCAGATTTACGGTATCGCCAAAGACCAGAACGGAAAAGAATACTACATGGTGAAGAACTCGTGGGTGATGCCGGAACTTACAAAAGGCATCTGGTACGCTTCGAAAGCATTCGTTGCCTACAAGACCATGAATATCGTAGTGAACAAAAATGCCATCCCCGATCCTGCAACAATATTATTCCAATATCGACTATTATATCCCCGACCGTTACGAAGAAGGGTATGGCGTGTCGGTCAAAGGAATCGACTATGCATACGAAAGCGAGGTCAAACTGATTATCGTGCTGGACTGCGGCATCAAGGCTGTAGACGAGATTGCATACGCCAAGGAAAAGGGTATCGACTTCATCATCTGCGACCACCACGTACCGGACGAAATCCTTCCGCCGGCCGTGGCGATTCTGAATGCCAAACGATTCAACTCCTTATCCCTATCCCCATTTGTCCGGCTGCGGAGTAGGTTTCAAATTCATGCAGGCATTCGCTATCAGCAACGGCATCGAGTTCACCAACTGATTCCGCTGTTGGACTTGGTGGCAGTCAGCATTGCGTCGGACATCGTACCGATTATGGGAGAGAACCGAATCCTGGCCTACCACGGCCTACGGCAACTGAATGCCAACCCGAGCATCGGGCTAAAGGCCATCATCGACGTATGCGGCTTGTCGGAACGGGAGCTGACCATCAGTGACATCATCTTCAAAATCGGACCGCGCATCAATGCTTCGGGACGCATACAAAACGGAAAAGAGGCCGTGGCATTACTCGTGGAAAAAGACTATCAGACGGCGCATGAAATGGCGGAACAAATCAACCGCTACAACGACATGCGCAAAGGCTTGGACAAGTCTATGACGGAGGAAGCAAACGGATCGTAGAGAAACTGGACAAACAAAGCGAACAAAAATCCATCGTCATTTACAACGAAGAGTGGCACAAAGGGGGTCATCGGCATCGTAGCCTCACGGCTGACGGAAATCTATTACCGGCCGGCAGTAGTACTGACACGTACGGACAACATGGCAACCGGTTCTGCTCGTTCCGTCTCGGGATTCGATGTCTACAAGGCTATCGAAAGTTGCCGGGACTTATTGGAGAATTTCGGAGGACATACGTATGCTGCGGGCTTGTCCATGAAAGTGGAAAACTGTTCCGGAATTCCACCGGCGTTTCGAAGCTTACGTGGAAAAACATATCCTGCCGGAACAGACTTCAGGCCATATTGAACATCGACGCGCAAATAGACTTCAAGGACATCACGCGCAAATTCCACCATGACCTTAAAAAAGTTCAAACCCTTTCGGACCGGACAATACGAAACCGCTGTTCTGCACGCAACATGTATATGACTACGGGACGAGCAAAGTCGTAGGACGCGAACAAGAACATATCAAATTGGAATTGGTGGACAACAAGAGCAACAACGTCATGAACGGCATCGCTTTCGGGCAAAGTTCACAGCCCGTTACATCAAGACCAAACGTTCTTTCGATATTTGCTACACTATCGAAGAAAACACACATAAACGGGGCGAAGTGCAACTTCAGATAGAAGACATCCGCCCCTCCGGTAAAGAATAAGCTTCACAAGATCCTCGCATGGAAGACGTTTATCTGTCCATATTGAAAAGTATTGGGGGTATGACGGGTTTCGCGGCATACAGCGGGAAATCATAGAAAGTATCGGAAACGGACGGGATACTTTGGGGCTTATGCCAACCGGTGGCGGCAAGTCCATTACATTTCAAGTGCCTGCGCTTAGCCGTGAAGGCATTTGTATCGTGGTCACCCGCTTATCGCTTTGATGAAAGACCAGGTACGTAACTTGCGCGGAAGAGGCATCAAGGCTGCTGCCGTCTATTCCGGACTGTCACGTGAGGAAATCCTCGTTACGCTGGAGAACTGCATTTTCGGCAATTATAAGTTCCTCTATGTATCCCCCGAACGGTTAGCCTCGGATATCTTTCTCGCAAAAGGTGCGCCACATGCCCGTGAGTTTCCTTACGGTGGACGAGGCGCACTGCATCTCCCAATGGGGATATGACTTCCGTCCTTCGTACACCCGGATTGCGGAAACCGTAAAATCCTGCCGGACATTCCTGGTTCTTGCCCTAACGGCCACGGCTACGCCCGAAGTGGTCAAGGACATCCAACGCCAGTTGGCTTTCAGGAGGAGAATGCTTTCCGTATGAGTTTTGAGCGGAAAAAATCTGGCTTACATTGTCCGGCATACAGAAGACAAGTTTGGGGAACTCATCCATATTCTAAACAGCACGAAAGGATCGGCCATTGTATATACCAGAAGCCGCCGGAATACCCGGGAGACCACGGAGAAGTTACAAGCTGCCGGTATGTCCGCGACCTTTACCATGCCGGACTGAACGATGCGGAAAAGACCTTCGCCAACATCAATGGCAAGAGGACAAAATACGGATTATGGTAGCGACCAATGCTTTTTGGCATGGGAATCGACAAGCTGGATGTACGTTTGGTCATCCATCTCGACCTGCCGGACTCCATAGAGGCTTACTTCCAGGAGGCGGGGCGGGCCGGACGTGACGGTGCACAGAGCTTACGCAGTACTGCTATACCAAAGACACGACCGTACACGCTTGATGAAACGTATCCCCGATACTTTTCCGGACAAGGATGCCATACGGGATGTGTACGAACACATTTGTTATTATTACCAGATGGCCATGGGAGACGGTTACAACGTAACCCGCGAATTCGACTTAGACGAATTCTGCCGTAACTTCAAACACTTTCCGGTCCAGACCGACAGTGCGCTACATTTATTGGAACGGGCAGGCTATATCGAATATACGGAAGAACAAGACAACGCCTCCCGCATACACTTTCTGCTCCGCCGCGACGAGCTATACCGCATTCATGAACTCGAGGCAGAACAGGAACAACTCATCCAATGGGTTTTACGCAGCTATGGAGGCGTGTTCAGCGATTATGTCTTTATGGACGAACGGCGTATTGCGGCTTTATCCGGGCTGACCACAGACCAGGTTTACCATGGACTGTTGGCACTTGGCAGGGCCAGAATCCTCCATTACATCCCCGCAAAAACGCCTTATATCACCTTCTCTTGTAAACGCATCGAAAAGGAACGTATCGTATTCCTCCTTCCGTGTACGACGAACGCAAGAAAAATTTTAAAGAGCGGATTGAGTCCATGTTATACTATGCAGAAGAGGCTGACTTTTGCCGTAGCAAAGTCCTTTTGCACTATTTCGGTGAAAAAGACGCACACCCCTGCGAACAATGACGTTTGCCGGAAACGGAAATCTCATCCGCATACGGATGCTACGGACAAACAAATCATCGCACTTATACTGAGACTTTAAAGGACGGCCAGAAGCACAGTGTGTCGGAAATGACTTTCCCGGGCATTCCCGTGAAAAAGACAGCACAGCTTCTGCACCAAATGATTGAGGAAGAAACCGTACGTATTCAAAATGGCGTATTGTTTCTTCCTCATCCCTGAGAATCTCGTTCCTCAACGTATATGGAACACACTTGCTATTTAATGGCTACTTTCACCGTACGTTTTGTTTCTTCTTCCATCCAAGTAAGAATATAAATACCCTTTCTAAAAAGAAGACAAATCTGCTGTCTGGCTTATTCTAAACTGCATGACATTCACCATTTGCCGCATAAATGGAAGCATGCCCGTCTATTTGCTTCATGTCATTGGACTCAAAATGCAACTGTTTTGTGTCCGGATTATACAATACCCAATACTGACTCTCGCGACCAGACGATTCCACTGAGGTCTCCCCTTTTGCTTCATCTTTCTCAATACGCCATTGCCGGGTATCTTTCAAACTGTTCTCCGAATCATTGGTCCAACTTAACACACTATTTCCATTTTCCGCAGAACCTCCCGCATTATTTATAGCCAATTGGGTCAGCCTATTGACCAATATGTAAGTGTTGCCTGTATTTACCGGTACAAACTCCATTGTTGACGGTGTTGGGAACTACGCGGTTTACGTAACTCCAACTGTGTTCCTGTTTTATAAATTTTACTCCTTCTTTCACGGCACAGTCATACAAAGCCAAGCCGCTTTCACGATTGACGATCTGATAGTATTCCCCCTACAGCCAGAATCTCCCACTGTTGGGTTTCTCGCTCACGAGCCGGCGACCATGTACATACTTCCCTTCGCTGTCTAAAACATCAAATGGCATTGCCTATACCTTTATTAAAAGACGATAATAAAATCCCGTATCCAACGTAAACCCGGAGTAGGTTCTTCCATGCTCCCATCTCTTCCGCTGCTTTGGCAAAAGTATTCGTCAAATATGCGCAATGCGTATGCAGAAATGATTTAAATAATCTACCCTCCTGATATGTACTGCGTAAAAAGCACAATCTCATTATAGTCCCGCCGGTCGATAGGCCACTTCTGGAAATTCATGGCTTGCGAACGGTCTATAACCACAGACATACTGTCGATATAATCCATGACGTGCTCTTCTATCCCACGTGCCAGATACTCCTTCCACGTCCGATTTATCAACTGTACGAACCAAGGATCTTTCCACATTTGTAATACCCACTTCTGTGTCAAGTCTCCTCCAAAACCTTTATTTATCATCAAGCTCTCTGATACATCTCCCACGCGGTTGCAATTATTGAAAGCAATATCGTAATCCCATAAAGGTCCCCAATAGAATTTCTGGTCATCTTTCTTCTTGTACATATAGGTACTCCAGAAACCGTCCACATTACCGGTCAACTCTGTTGAAATATACCAACTGGCCAAAGTCAAGGAATCCAGATAAGGACGATATCCCTTTTCCGGATCTGCAAAATCCGAAGAAAACAAAATTCAATGTAACACCGTCTTTACGCCTTGAGATGGAATGGAAGCAAGTGAGGTCATTTTACAAATTCTCTCTACACCTAAGCATGGCTCCCCCCCTCATTATGCCTATAGTGGGCAGTCATATTAGCGCCGGAGGATGTGAAAGGGGAACCTCGCAACGGCCATAAAAAAACCCGTTCCCCCGCCCGGCATGGGCCGTGCGCGGGGGAACGGAATGGAAAAAGGCGGCTACCTACTCTCCCGCCTTGCGGGCAGTACCATCGGCGAGGGCGGGCTTAACTTCTCTGTTCGGGATGGGAAGAGGTGGGACACCGCCGCTATAGCCACCATGATGGATTCGAACTGCGGCACGCGCCGGGGCGCGGACCGAGTGTGGGACACAAGTCAAACAAACAAAACGAAAGGATGACGAACCGGAATGCCATGTGCGGGCAGGGAAACCACGAACGGCGAAAGCTTTCGGGCTATTAGTAGTGCTCGGCTTTGGCGTCGCCGCCTTTACACCTGCACCCTATCCACGTCATCGTCTTTGACGGCCCTCTAAAAGGAAATCTAATCTTGTGGAAGGCTTCGCGCTTAGATGCTTTCAGCGCTTATCCATACCCGACGCGGATACCCGGCGGTGCGCCTGGCGGCACAACCGGCAAACCGGAGGTCGGTCCGGCACGGTCCTCTCGTACTAGTGCCCGAACCACGCAAATTTCCAACGCCCACGATAGATAGAGACCGAACTGTCTCACGACGTTCTGAACCCAGCTCGCGCCACTTTAATGGGCGAACAGCCCAACCCTTGGGACCTTCTCCAGCCCCAGGATGTGACGAGCCGACATCGAGGTGCCAAACCACTCCGTCGATATGAGCTCTTGGGAGGGATCAGCCTGTTATCCCCGGAGTACCTTTTATCCTTTGAGCGACGGACCTTCCATGCGGAACCGCCGGATCACTATGCTCCAGTTTCCTGCCTGTGCGGCCTGTCGGCCTCCCAGTCAAGCGCCCTTCTGCCATTACACTCTGCGGCCGGTTACCAATCGGCCTGAGGGCACCTTGAGGAGCCTCCGTTACGCTTTTGGAGGCGACCACCCCAGTCAAACTACCCGCCAAACGCGGTCCTTGTATCCAACAAGTTAGTACCCAGACGGCCAAAGGGCCGTATTTCAACGACGGCTCCAAAGGCACTGGCGTGCCTCATTCTACGCCTCCGGCCTATCCTACACATCGACGGCCCGGGTACAACGTTAAGCTGTAGTAAAGGTTCACGGGGTCTTTTCGTCCCATCGCGGGTAATCGGCATCTTCACCGATACTACAATTTCACTGGGATCACGGTTGAGACAGTGTCCGGATCATTACACCATTCGTGCAGGTCGGAACTTACCCGACAAGGAATTTCGCTACCTTAGGACCGTTATAGTTACGGCCGCCGTTTACCGGGGCTTCAATTCGGGCCTTCTACATGAGTATGAGCCCTCCTCTTAACCTTCCGGCACCGGGCAGGTGTCAGGCTGTATACGGCTTCTTTCGAATTTGCACAGCCCTGTGTTTTTGTTAAACAGTTGCCTGGACCTATTCTCTGCGCCTCGTTTACACGAGGACCCCTTGTTCCGAAGGTACGGGGGTCAATTTGCCTAGTTCCTTAACCGTGAATCTCCCAAGCGCCTTAGTATGTTCTACCCGACCACGTGTGTCCGTTTACGGTACGGATGACTTGGTCTTTGGAGTTTAGCGGGTTTTCTCGGGAGCATGGTTACCGGCGCTGTCGCGTTGCCCAGAAGGGCGCCGCGTACTTTTCGCGCTTCGGCTCGGGAGGTGGGCTTGCCTGCCTCCCTCGTAACCTTTGCGCTTAAACCCCCTTTTCCGTCAGGGGGCGGCCGTGTCACTTCTCCGTCGCCGCGTCACACACCAAGACAGTAACGGAATATTAACCGTTTGATCCATCGCCCTCGCCCTTAGGCTTATGCTTAGGGACCGACTCACCCTGAACCGATTGGCGTTGTTCAGGAAACCTTGGTCTTTCGGCGGGAGGGATCGCACCCTCCTTATCGTTACTTATACCTACATTTGCTTTTCCATCCGCTCCAGAGCCGCTCGCGCGCGCCTTCGACGCAGGATGGAATGCTCCCCTACCGATATTCTCATATCCCACGGCTTCGGTAACTGGTTTCATACCCGATTATTATCCACGCCCATCCCCTCGACTAGTGAGCTGTTACGCACTCTTTGAATGAATGGCTGCTTCCAAGCCAACATCCTAGCTGTCTGGGGGACGGACTGCGTTAGTCTAACTTAACCAGCATTTCGGGACCTTGGCCGGTGGTCTGGATTCTTCTCCTCTCGGGCACGGACCTTAGCACCCGTGCCCTTACTCCATGGATTGGCCGGCGCGCATTCGGAGTTTGTCAGGACTTGACAGGCGGTGAAGCCCTCGCATCCTATCAGTCGCTCTACCTCGCGCCGGGAACTCCACAGGCGGCACCTAAATGCCTTTCGGGGAGTACGAGCTATCTCCGAGTTTGATTGGCCTTTCACTCCTACACTCACCTCATCCAGAAGCTTTTCAACGCTTATTGGTGCGGACCTCCATCCCGTGTTACCGGGACTTCATCCTGGACAAGTGTAGATCACTCGGTTTCGCGTCTGCCACCACCGACTCCTGCGCCCTTTTAAGACTCGCTTCCGCTGCGGCTGCGGGGCTCCTGCCCCTTGGCCTTGCCGGTGACGGCAACTCGTAGGTTCATTATGCAAAAGGCACGCCGTCACGCCCAATGGGCGCTCCGACCGCTTGTAGGCGCACGGTTTCAGGATCTTTTTCACTCCCCTAACAGGGGTGCTTTTCACCTTTCCCTCACGGTACTGGTTCACTATCGGTCTCTTACGAGTATTTAGCCTTGCCGGATGGGCCCGGCTGATTCACACAGGATTACACGTGTCCCGCGCTACTCAGGATTCCGCTACGCTTCGCATGGCTTCGTGTAAGGGGCTGTCACCCTCCTATGGCGGAACTTTCCAGTTCCTTCCACTCGCCATCACTCTTGCGACATCGCGGTCCACAACCCCGGCGATGCCTGGACAACGCCGGTTTGGGCTATTCCCCGGTCGCTCGCCACTACTGGGGGGAATCATTATTTATTTTTTCTTCTCCCTGCGGGTACTAAGATGTTTCAGTTCCCCGCGTTCGCCTCCCGCATTCGCGGGATAACGTCTCTTCAAAACGTTGGGTTGCCCCATTCGGAAACCCGCGGGTCAATGGCCATTTGCGCCTCACCGCGGCTTGTCGCAGCTTATCACGTCCTTCATCGCCCGTAGAGCCTAGGCATCCGCCGTGCGCCCCCTGAATACTTTCGCCTCGGCCGCCGCCCGCCTTCCACCAGGGAAGATACGGCGGCGGGCCTGCCTGCACATGTTCGTTAAAACATACATCGTTCGCTTTCTTTACGTTTTGTCTGTCCAACATGTCAATGATCGCATGCCCCCTCGGGGCCGGGTGGAGAATAACGGATTCGAACCGTTGACCCCCTGCTTGCAAAGCAGGTGCTCTAGCCAGCTGAGCTAATCCCCCCGAAAATACCCGCGTAGTCCCAGGCAGAGTTGAACTGCCGACCTCCACATTATCAGTGTGGCGCTCTGACCAACTGAGCTATGGGACTGGCGTGACCCTGTGACCCGGATGCGGGCGGGCGGCGGAAACGCCACCGGGCGGAAGCTGAGCCTCCTGCATCCCTCACTTATCCTTTTCAAGCCTCACATACCAAAACAAGAAAGACAGCCGTACAAGAGGAAACTACCCGGGAGCGGACGCGGAATGGACCGTTTTGCGGGAAGGACCCCAGAAAGGAGGTGTTCCAGCCGCACCTTCCGGTACGGCTACCTTGTTACGACTTAGCCCCAATCACCGGTTTTACCCTAGGCCGACCCCTCGCGGTCACGGACTTCAGGCACCCCCGGCTTTCATGGCTTGACGGGCGGTGTGTACAAGGCCCGAACGTATTCACCGCGCCATGGCTGATGCGCGATTACTAGCGAATCCAGCTTCGTGGAGTCGGGTTGCAGACTCCAGTCCGAACTGAGAGGGGTTTTAGGGATTGGCCAACCGTCACCGGGCAGCGGCCCTCTGTACCCCCCATTGTAACACGTGTGTCGCCCCGACGTGGGGGCATGCTGATTTGACGTCATCCCCACCTTCCTCGCACCTTGCGGTGGCAGTGTCCCCAAAGTGCCCGGCATTACCCGATGGCAACTGGGGAGGGGGGTTGCGCTCGTTATGGCACTTAAGCCGACACCTCACGGCACGAGCTGACGACAACCATGCAGCACCTTCGCAGGAGTCCCGAAGGAAAGGGCCGTCTCCGGCCCATGCACCTGCGATTCAAGCCCGGGTAAGGTTCCTCGCGTATCATCGAATTAAACCACATGTTCCTCCGCTTGTGCGGGCCCCCCGTCAATTCCTTTGAGTTTCACCGTTGCCGGCGTACTCCCCAGGTGGAATGCTTAACGCTTTCGCTTGGCCGCCGACTGTATCTCGCCGACAGCGGGCATTCATCGTTTACTGTGCGGACTACCAGGGTATCTAATCCTGTTTGATACCCGCACCTTCGAGCCTCAGCGTCAGTAATGCCCCGGTACAATGCCTGCGCGATCGGAGTTCCTCGTGATATCTAAGCATTTCACCGCTACACCACGAATTCCATGTACCCTGTGCATACTCAAGGCTGCCAGTTTCAACGGCGGAACGCGGTTGAGCCGCGCCATTTGACCGCTGACTTGACTGCCCGCCTACGCTCCCTTTAAACCCAATAAATCCGGATAACGCTCGCATCTTCCGTATTACCGCGGCTGCTGGCACGGAATTAGCCGATGCTTATTCATAAGGTACCTGCAAATGGCCATACATGGCCAACTTTATCCCCTTATAAAAGGAGTTTACAACCCGTAGGGCCGTCGTCCTCCACGCTACTTGGCTGGTTCAGGCTCGCGCCCATTGACCAATATTCCTCACTGCTGCCTCCCGTAGGAGTTTGGACCGTGTCTCAGTTCCAATGTGGGGGACCTTCCTCTCAGAACCCCTACCCATCGTCGCCTTGGTGGGCCGTTACCCCGCCAACCAGCTAATAGGACGCATGCCCATCCTTTACTGATAAATCTTTCTTCATCAAGCCATGCGACTAAACGAATTCATCGGGTATTAAACTTCCTTTCAGAAGGCTATCCCCGAGTAAAGGGCAGGTTGGATACGCGTTACTCACCCGTGCGCCGGTCGCCATCAAACTTAGCAAGCTAAGTTCATGCTGCCCCTCGACTTGCATGTGTTAAGCCTGTAGCTAGCGTTCATCCTGAGCCAGGATCAAACTCTCCATTGTAGAATATCTTTTTGACCCGCCTTACGGCGGGGCATATCGTCTGTTCCGGACTCCCCGAACTTGTCACGCCTACCGGCGTGCCGCTCCTGGTTCCCCCTCAACTCGAATGAGGGGAATGACGGTTCGTTTCTTTTTTACCCTTGGACATTTCTCAAAGAGGAAACAACCTCCAAAAAAACATCCAAGCTCTTGTACTACTTTCTCTCTTTATGTAAGACTTTCAATGAACTCTTTCATTTACCGCCCCCGATCCGCAGCGGCCTTGGCGACCCTGCTTCCCGAAAGCGAGTGCAAAGGTACAACCTTTTAACGTAAACACCAAACGTTTGCCAATAAAAACCGAAAAAAATATCCACTGACGAATTTTATACCTTATTATATTTAACGTATTCCGATGTTTGAATCGCGTCTTTCCCCCCTGCATACCCATATATGAAATCGTCCAGGCTTACGTCTCACGTGTTCAAAGCGTCACGGATTCATGGAATTCCACCACAGCCTCGATACCTTTCCGAAACATATCCAATGGGAAATTCTCATTAGGCGAATGAATCGCATTACTCTCCAAACCGAATCCCATCAAAACAGTCTTGGTTCCCAAAATCTTTTCAAAATCACTTATGATAGGGATACTGCCACCACGGCGCACAGCCAACGGCTTTCGCCCGAACGCCTTGGTGAAACCTTCTTCCGCAGCTTTGTAAGCAGGCAAGGTTATCGGACAGACATAGCCTTCGCCACCGTGCATAGGAGTCACTTTCACCTGCACGTAGTCCGGAGCTATGGATTCGATATAATCGACAAACATCCGGGAAATCTTCTCATGCTGTTGATGGGGAACCAAACGGCAAGACACCTTGGCATAGGCTTTAGACGGCAATACGGTCTTAGAACCCTCTCCCGTATAACCGCCCCAAATACCACATCACATCGAACGACGGACGGCAACTATTCCGCTTCGATCGTGCTGTATCCGTTCTCTCCTTTCAAAGCATGTACACCGATAGCTTGTTTATAACGTTCCTCGTCAAACGGGATTTCAGACAGCATCCGACGTTCTTCCTCCGACAGTTCTTCCACTTCATCATAAAAACCCGGTATTGTAATACGCCCATCTTCGTCAGTCATACGAGCCAACAAACCACACAATACATTAATCGGATTAGCTACCGCTCCACCGAAATGCCCGGAATGCAAATCACGGTTCGGCCCTGTCACCTCGATTTCCCAGTAAGCCAAACCTCTCAGTCCCGTCGTAAGCGAAGGCAGGTCGAGCGCGAGCATACTGGTGTCGCTCACTAAAATCACATCACAAGCCAACAGCTCACGGTACTCTTTGCAGGAAAGCATTCAGACTGGGAGACCCGATTTCTTCTTCCCCCCTCCAATATGAATTTGACGTTATGGCGCAGAGCCCCTTCCCGCACCATATACTCAAAAAGCCTTTAGTTGAATCATAGACTGCCCTTTATCATCATCCGCCCCACGGGCAAATACATGTCCGTCACGCACTTCCGGTTCAAAAGGGTCACTTTTCCATAAGTCCAACGGTTCGGCAGGCATCACATCGTAATGGCCATATACCAAAACCGTTGGCGCATCCCCCCCACACGCTTTTCCGCATACACCAAAGGATTTCCTGAAGAAGGCATCAACCGCGCTTCATCTGCTCCGCAAATTCTAAAAGCAAATCTCTCCAACGTTCGGCACAAGCCACCATATCATTCTTATGCGCCGGGTCGGCACTCACGCTCGGAATGCGAATCAGACTGAACCACTCTTCCAAAAAACGGGCTTCATTTTCTTTCGATATACTTTTTACGCTTTTCGCCATATATTTTCCATTTAAAATTTCACACTTTGCATTCTTTGCCCAAATATATAGAATATATTCCATTGTCCTGCTATTTTAGACATAAAAAAGCCTTCCGCTCCTTGCAAACAGGAACGGAAGGCCATATTTGCCCAATGCCATACTTAAATCTTCTTCGACCAGACGGATGCTTCTCCTGAACGTAACCCGCCCGAAGATACTTTAACCGTAATTTTTCCAGGATTAAACGTCGTCCGCACCGCCACGCGCATCAAACCTCCTTCGGCCTGCAACTCCGTATCGCCCGGGGCATGGTATTCCAAAGGTTTTCCTTCCGTGACATAGAAATTGTAAGAACCTTTGTACACCCCTTCGCCTTCCACTTCAAACTTCAACTGGTTGTCGGCAAAAGGACACCAACGCCCTTCCTTGTCCACCACGCGCACCGTAGCGATGAAAGCATCCGAAGCATTGGCTTTCAATTCAAATCTTTCCCCGTCCGGTTTGGCTGCCGGTTCTTCGATTTCCACTTCCAAAGCGTACGGCTCGCCGGCAGAGGCGATCTCATCCTCGCAAACGGGACGTTTCCGTTCGTCGCCCCGGCCTTGACCGTACCCGGCTCCCATAGGATGCCTTTCCACGTGCAGCGGCGCGTCCGTGCCTCCGGTTCCACAATCCCACGGGACACCCCGTTGACGAAGAGTTCCACATAAGGACAGTTGCTCCACGCATCCACGTCCTGCAATCCCCGGAAGTTCCAATGGCTCTGCAAGGCCACACCGGGACGCTCGTCGAAAGGCACCCAAACGGCTTTCTCGAAAATCCGGTACAGCAATTTCGGAAAGCGGTTGCCGTCCATGGCGCACGAACCGAGGCTCTTTTGGTTGCGCATACCGTTAAGGTAAATGGTGTACCCCTTCCCCCGTACGTCTCGGCCAACATCCAGTTGATCCATCCGCATGCGCGTTTGTCCATGTTGTCGAAATAGTTCTCCACATAGTCCATCGAGAACTCTTTTTCATTATCGTAGTCGAAACGGGCGATGCACCAACTGGGCAAGCCCGACCAGTTCGTCCGTAGACTTCCGTGTTCCACGAAGGGCTCCCTTCCACCTTCTCATAACGGTTCGTGTAGCCTATCACGACCGGTTCGTCCTTGTCCCACTCCGGAGGATAACCGTCGCGGTTCTGCACGAGGCGCGGCTGGATGTAATCCCATTTCTTCACCTGCTCCAACGTATAAGACGGCAAGTATTTCTCCCCATCATACGCTAAACCATTATTCGACTCCCAGATGACCACGCACGGGTTGTTTCGATAAGCCACCATCACATCGCGGTCGTACTCCCTTTATAGGTAATAGCCGGTTCGTCCTTCAACGCCCATTCATTGTCGCCGCTGTTGACGACCAACAAGATGCCGTAGCGGTCGCAAGCCTCGAACACTTCTGGGAAAGGCGGCTGGTGCCCCACACGCAGCGTGTTACCGCCGCACCGGGCTATCCGGGCTACATCGTTCCACCAGAAAGCCGTAGGAACAGCAGCCCCTAATCCCGGGTAATTGTTCCGGTATCCGAAGCCGCGCAAAAAACATTTCTCACCGTTGACATAGCAAAAATCCTTGTCCCACGTGATTTGCCGGATGCCCCACGGACGGCTTTGCCTGTCCACCAATCGTCCGTCCACGTAAACTTCATTCTCCACCGTATATAAATAAGGTGTACCGGAAGTCCCTATCGGATACCACAAATGGGGACGCTCCACCACTCCCGTACGGTCGAACAAAACGGTCTGGCCGCCTGCGGCACGGCGGGTATCCTTGAAAGCCAAGGCCGTCTTGCCCTTCGCATCCTTCAAATACGTGCGCAGTTCCATCGCACGCTTCCGTGCCCGCATTCTCCACGTTCACCTGAAAACGTACTTCGGCTTTGTCTTTGGTAGCCGACACCGTCCCGAAGTAAGTTCCCCACTTGCCCATAGGAGAATAAGAATCAAAAGGAATGTGCACCTTGTTCTTCTTGTGCAGGTAGACGGGGCAGACGATACCTCCCATGGCCTGACCGAAGCCTTCGTTGGTCCCGAAACCGGGCCAAGTGAAAAACGATGCCCTCGGCATTGGACACCCTTTACCGCTATCTGGTTCTCTTCTCCATAACGCAGGTAAGGCGTGATGTCCACTACAAAAGGAAGCGCGCTCCCCACATGGGTCACCGCTTCCGGCTGCTCCACAACTTCGTATTACTTCTTATCGGCGTACCGTTCACATACACCGCCGCCCCGATGTTCACTCCCTGGAACTCCAAGAAGAACATCCGGCCGCGGTCTTTGCCGAATCTATGGTTATTTTTCTTACGGTACCACGCTTCTCCGCGCCAGAACGTTCACCCGTACTGGTATTCAGGTAGGTGTCCTGCTCATTGTAGCAATGGGGAATCCTACTGTCTGCCGGTATCGTCGAACGAAAGCGAAGCCATAACCTGGCCTGCCCTTGATCCTGCTCCGTTTCGGGATTCACTTCCACCTGCTCAACGTCACAGGCACCCCCTGTTCGGCCTTGCACTTCAGTCCGGAGAAGCGCACATAGCGGGCCGTGCCTTGAACGACAAATCCAGATAAGTAGCCGTCACCGTCCGGTGTACCCCACCGTTCCGATGCCCCACAGTCATTGTGAAGTCGCCCTCTTTATGAAGCACACAGAGCTTTTTGCCTTCCGAAAGGGTTTGCCAGTTGCTGCCGTCGGCAGATACTTCCAACTTGACTTCCGCAAATCTCGTCCGGTCTGTGTCGAACCACGAATTTCACGGAAGACAGTGCGGACGGCTTTACCCAAGTCCACAGTCCAAAACCTCCTTCCTGCGCATTCACCGGCTTCCATTCCGAGTGGACGTCACCGTCGTGAACCACAGAAACGGCCTTTCCGTCAAGAAATACCTGCGCATCCTTCGCCAAATTGATTTCTGACGCACCACTTTCGTAAATTTCCATGGAGTCTCCCAAATTAATGCGTGTGGACACACTTTTTAGCCTGCCCGCTGCCCGCAAAGTCCACAGGCATAGCCACAACATTGACAATAAGCTTTTCCTCTTCATGTTTCAAACTGTAAATTAAGTTTTTTTTAGGTTGTGATTATTTTTAAAGAACCGCTTCCTGCATTTCCTTGCCTTCCACCAAATGCCATCCGGTTCACATTAAAGTTCGTAAAGTCCATCGTTCTTGCAAGCGGAAGAACAAAAATTAACGGTGTACGCGCCCAACATATTTCACCGACAGACATAAAGGGCTTTATACCGGAAAACATGGCTTTCTGCACGAAGAACAAACCGTAAAAGCCATCCCAAGACAGAAAAAACGTAAAGATTCATAAAAACAGAATCTCATTTGATTTTCAAGCATTTGAATCCTCAAAATCAATCTGCGGAGAATGAAAAATCAATCTGCGCCAAACGAAAAATCAATCAAAGGAGATTGAAAAAACGTTTGGCGCAGATTGATTTTTGTATATAAGTTTCCTACGAAAATACCAGAAAACGAAATAAGCCGAAATACGATTACTCCACCGTGACCGACTTGGCCAAATTACGTGGTTGATCCACATCCTTGCCCTTGCATACGGCTATATGGTAAGCCAACAACTGCAAAGGGACGGAAACCACCAACGGCTCGAAACATTCCATTGTCTCGGGAAGTTCTATCACCTCGTCCGCCAAATCCCGTATCTTCGTGTCGCCTTTCGTCACGAGCGCAATGACACGTCCCCTGACGGGCTTTTTACCTCCTGGATATTGCTGATGAGCTTTTCGTACATCCGTTGCGTGGGCGATGACAAACACCGGCATTTCCGAATCGATGAGCGCAATGGGGACCATGCTTCATCTCAGCAGCCGGGTAGCCTTCGGCATGGATATAAGAAATTTCCTTCAACTTCAAAGGCGCCCTCGAGCGCCACAGGGATAACAGTAGCCGCGCCCCAGATAGAGGCAGTTGTGCGCATAGGTGAAAATCTTGGCCATCTGGGCTATCTGTTCATTAGCCTTTAGTGCCTCTTTCATTTTCTCGGGTATGGCCACCAACTCCCGCACCATCTTGACATACTCATCCTGCGAAATCGTCCGCGCTGCCTTGGCCAAAGCCAACGTCAACATGGCTAATACCGTCACCTGCCCCGTGAACGCCTTTGTAGAAGCCACGCCTATTTCCGGCCCCACATGGATGTAAGCCCCGGTATGCGTGGCCCGGTATGGAAGCACCACGGAATTACAGATACCGAACACGAACGCCCCTTGCTTGCGTGCCAGTTCGATGGCGGCCAACGTGTCGGCCGTCTCGCCGGACTGCGATATGGCAATCACTACGTCGGTAGGCAAAATGACGGGATTACGGTAGCGGAACTCTGAAGCATATTCCACGTATACGGGAATACGGCAATAGTTCTCGATAAGTTGTTGGCCAATAAGCCCCGCATGCCATGACGTTCCGCATGCCACGATAATAAAACGGCTCGCGCTCAACAACTTGTCCTTGTGGTCGATGACCGCCGAAAGCGTCACGTTGTCGGCATCTATGTTGATGCGCCCGCGCATGCAATCAAGCAGGCAATCCGGCTGCTCGAAAATCTCCTTGAGCATGAAATACGGATAGCCTCCCTTTTCCAGTTGGCCAAGATTGATGTCCACCGTTTTCACCGTAGGGTGCATGCGCGTGTTGTCCATATCCACCACCTTCAGCTCGTCTCCGGGACGGATGACGGCGATGTCCCCCGTCTTCCAAGTACACCACCTTGTCAGTGTATTCCACAATAGGGTGGCATCCGAGGCCAGATAAAACTCATTGTCGCGCCCGATGCCCACCACCAACGGACTGCTCTTGCGTGCGGCGATGATTTGTTCAGGGATGCCTTTTGTCCAATATCGCGATGGCATAGGCACCGATGACCTCATGCAAGGCCACTTGCACGGCACCCAACAACCAAATCATTGCTCACCTGGATATATTCAATGAGCTGCACCAACACTTCGGACTCCGTCTGGCTGCGGAACTTCACGCCGCGTTGCTGCAAACGTTCCTTCAACGTGGCATAGTTCTCGATGATGCCGTTATGGATCAGCGCCAGGTTGCCCGATGCCGAATAATGGGATGGGCGTTTTTCTGCACATGGTTCGCCATGCGTGGCCCAACGCGTATGGGCGATACCGATATGCCCGCTCACGTCTTTTTGCTTCCACCGAGCGTTCCAAATCGCTGACCTTGCCTTTCGCCTTATACACATTCAAATCTCCCGAATTACTGATCAAAGCCACGCCGGCACTGTCATAACCACGGTACTCAGACGCTTAAGTCCTTTTTATCAAAATGGGGTGTTTCCTCTCTCTTACCTATATATCCGACTATTCCACACATATTCCATTTATTTTTCCAAAAGCAAACTTAGTAAAGTCTAAAACGCTTAAAACATGATTTATCGTACAAATGTACGTTATTTTAAAAGCAATTTTAGTATATTTGCGCGCAGAAAAAACGAGAATAAAATGGGATTTCTAAAAAACATTGTTCGGCGCCCGGAAGAGTCCCCGAAGAAAAACCGAGAAACGCCGCGAGCGGGATTTTTAACGTACTGAAATATGACGGTGTACGCGTCTGTAAAATGGGGAGGTCAAATATGCCATACGTTGTTTCCGCGAAGCACTTGCCCTCCGGAACGATTCCGAAACCGCAAGTTATCTGGCCGAAGCCTTGCTCTCCGACAAACAGGCTGAAGAAGGCCGGAGCATATTGGCAAAACTGGCCGAAGAACTGCCGGACCATATCGGCGTACGGTTGGCCGGCCCGTGCCGATGAAATGATGCAGATTATACGCGCATGGACGAAGATTGCCAGGCCGCCTTGCAAATCGACAGTTGCCATGCCGGAGCGCTCTACCGCTCGGCCCAAGCCAAACATGCCTTGCACGACGAACTGAACGCCGTGGCCCCTGTTGACACAAGCCATCGTACAGGACGGCCATTTGACGGAAGCTTACCTGTTACGCGCAGAAATCCTCCGCGCCATGGGGCAGCCTGACAGAAGCCGAAGCCGACATCGACCACTTACTTGAAAGCGAGGAAGCACGACCTGCACCCGAAGAAGCCGTAATGTTGAAAGCCGCACTGCGACTGCAGCAGGGGATGCTCCCACAGCCATTACCTATTATAATAAGGTGAAGACGCAAAACCCTCTAATGGGAGAAGCGTACGTGGGACTCAGCACGGCATACGCCGCCAACCGTCAGCTCGACCGGGCACTGTCCACACTGGACGAAGCCGTGGAACTCATGCCGGTCTTCAGCGAAGGATACAAAGAACGCGGACGCAGCAAACTGATGCTCAACGACAAGGCCGGGGCGACCGATGACCTGAAAAAAGCGTTGGAAACCTCTCCGGAAGCAGCCAAGGCCGTCGAAGGACAGTTCAGCAACATAGAACAAGAGATGAACGTGACAATACAAAAACCGTAACCCTTACGGGTTTCTAATGTAATCAAAATCAGGTATTCTTTCACATTTTTCCCGTTTAAGAGGAAAAAAGCGGCGAAAACATTTGCCGGAAATGAAAAAATCCCTAATTTTGCAACAGATTCAAAAAATACGAAGATGAAAGAATTATTCAACACATATTTTTATTTCTTCTTTTACTTTTACTTTAGCCATAAAGTGAAGGGAGTTCGTATGTGTACCAAAGAGAATTATAAGAATCCAATAAGACATGAGGTCCCGCTTCCCACCGAAGCGGGACTTTTTGTAAAAACGACAAAACAAAAACAATGAAACGAATTGCAATCCAAGGTATCAAAGGGTCGTACCACGACATGGCCGCCCACTACGTTCTTCGACAAAGAGGACCTAGAACTTATCTGCTGCTCCACCTTTGAAGAAGTATTTGCCACGGTAAAGGACGACAGTATACTCGGTATGGCTGCCATCGAGAATACCATAGCGGGCAGCCTGTTGCACAATTACGAGTTGCTTTGCGACAGTGGACTTACCATCGTAGGCGAGCATAAGCTGCGCATTTCCCACAGCCTGCTTTGCCTCCCGGACGACAACATAGAGGACATCACCGAGGTACATTCCCATCCGGTAGCCCTGATGCAATGCCGCGAATTCCTGGCCCGGCATCCTCGTCTGAAAGTCGTGGAAGGAGAAGATACGGCCGGCTCGGCGGAAATCATCAGCCGGGAACAACTGCGCGGACAAGCCGCCATCTGTTCCAAATTCGCAGCCCCGCTGTACGGCATGAAAGTATTGGAAGAAGGCATCGAGACCAACAAACACAATTTCACCCGTTTTCTGGTCTTCAGCCAACCGCAACGCGCCAACCTGCTGCGTGATATACGCCAGACCAACAAAGCCAGCCTTGGTATTCACCCTCTTCCCCACGAAGAAGGCTCGCTCGCAGGTGTTGTCCATCCTTTCTTTCTATAAATTGAACCTGACCAAAATACAATCCCTGCCCCCCTCGTGGGAAAAAGAGTGGCAATATATGTTTTACGTAGACTTGGGTTCGACGATTATACCCGCTATTCACAAAGCATAGATGCCATTACCCCGCTGACCAAAGAACTCAAAATATTAGGAGAATATCAAGATGGAAGACAAACTATATAAATTCCGGCATACAGCCAGCCGGACGGCTGAGTTCCGTACAGAATACTATTTTAGCAGTGAAACTCAAAGAAGTGGCACGCATGAACGCCGAAGGTAAGGACGTTATCAGCCTGGCTATCGGAAGTCCGGACATGCCCCCTTCGCCCCAAACCATAGAAACGCTGTGCGAAGAAGCCCGACATGCAGACGCACACGGCTACCAACCCACAACGGGCATCCCCGAACTGCGCCGGGCCATGGCCGATTTCTACAAACGGTGGTACGACGTGGATTTGGACCCGGCCTGCGAAATACAGCCGCTTATCGGCTCCAAGGAAGGCATACTCCACGTCACGTTGGCCCTGGCCAATCCGGGCGACCGCGTGTTGGTGCCCAATCCGGGATACCCCACCTACACGTCGCTCAGCAAAATCCTCGGCCAACAAATCACCTATTATGACTTGCAGCCCGAAAACGGTTGGCAACCCGACTTCAAAGCCTTGGAAGAAATGGACCTGAAGGGCGTGAAAATCCTATGGACCAACTATCCCAACATGCCGACGGGTGCCAACGCCCGGCGCGAAACGTACGAAAAACTGGTAGACTTCGCCTTGCGCCACAACCTTGTCATCGTGAACGACAACCCGTATAGCTTCATCCTGAACCACGAACGGCTCAGCATCCTGCAAGTCCCTGGCGCCAAACGCTGCTGCATCGAGTTCAACTCCATGAGCAAGAGCCACAACATGCCGGGCTGGCGCGTAGGCATGTTGGCCACGAACGCGGAATTCGTGCAATGGATTCTCAAAGTGAAGAGCAATATCGACTCGGGAACCTTCCGCCCAATGCAGCTGGCGCCGCAGCAGCAGCCTACCGGAACGATGCCCAATGGCACGAAGAAGCCAACATACACGTGTACGCCGAACGCCGGGCACTGGCCGAGGAAATCATGCGCACACTGGGCTGCACCTTCGACCCGACGCAAGTGGGCATGTTCCTTTGGGGGCGCATCCCGGAAAGTTGCGACAACGTGGAACAACTTACGGAGAAGATTCTGCACGAGGCACGGGTCTTCATCACGCCGGGATTCATCTTCGGCAGTAACGGTAACCGGTATATCCGGATTTCGCTTTGCGCCAAAAAAGAGAAAATAGCCGAAGCTTTGGAACGTATCCGGAAAGTATTTTAAGCACCAAAAAGCATTGAATTAAAAACATAACGATATGGACGATTTACGATTAACTTCCTGAACCTTCCGGGAATAGACGAAAACAAGCGACCCCTCGTCATCGCCGGCCCCTGCAGTGCCGAAACTGAGGAACAAGTCATGGCCACCGCCCGGCAACTGGCCGAAAAAGGATTCAAGATATTCCGTGCCGGTGTATGGAAGCCGCGTACCAAACCGGGAGGTTCGAAGGTATGGGCGAAACGGCATTACCCTGGCTGCAACGCGTCAAGGAAGAGACCGGCATGCTGATAGCCACCGAAGTGGCCATGCCCAAGCATGTGGAAGCGTCTCTCAAAGCCGGAGTGGACTTACTTTTGGGTCGGAGCACGTACTACAGCTAATCCTTTCGCCATGCAGGAACTGGCCGATTCCCTCAAAGGTGTGGACATCCCGGTTTTGGTCAAAAATCCGGTGAATCCCGACATCGAACTTTGGATAGGAGCCTTACAGCGCATCAACGGGGCAGGCATCACCCGTTTGGGGGCCATCCACCGCGGATTCTCCAGCATCGACCAGGAAAAATCTACCGCAATGCTCCCATGTGGCACATCCCCATCGAACTGCACCGCCGTTTCCCCAACTTGCCCCTCATCTGCGACCCGAGCCCATCGGCGGACGCCGCGACTTGATTGCCCTCTGCCCAACGAGGCCATGGATATGGGCTTCAACGGATTGATAGTAGAAAGCCACTGTAACCCGGATTGTGCATGGAGCGACGCCAAACAACAAGTCA
>VOFI01002374.1_pt1 | contig 21653 bp, 39 predicted proteins | sample 5384131 | NCBI WGS metagenome assembly VOFI01 (sample SAMN12384728, study PRJNA508395) | human gut metagenome | isolation source: healthy gut H | host: Homo sapiens | reverse complement strand
TCACTACGCCCTGTACTTCAATTACGTCCTGCTTTGACATAGGAAAAACCTCCGTGCTTCACTTTTGCGCCCGTTCCCGGAAGGAACGCAGTGCGCTTCGTATCTGTCGATTGGTTTCAAGGCTCTCTTCCGGCAGCACCGCCGCAGTGGGCGCCAGGTGGAGCAGTTTCTTTTCTCTTGGGATGCTCAGACTCCCTGCGCTTTCCGTCGCACACACACCACCGCATAAGGGCGGCAAGAAGTTCCAGCACCGTCTCACAGAAAATCACCTTTGTCATGGCCTGCCAGCGACCTGACACCTGTCCGCGTTTGATCTCCATGGGCCGCCTCAATCAAGCTGCGTCAAATGACGGGCCCGTCTGGGGTAATGGCCACCGTGTGTGTTCAAAGTGGGCGGAAAGGCTTCCGTCCTGCGTCACCGTGATGGTCAGCAGCTCTGCAGGATTCTCACCCACGCATTTGCCCCGGTTCACCATGGGCTCCACAATGCTTAATGGTCATGCGGCAGCAGTCACGCCCCTCCCGGGCGTACCGTAATTGAACGCTTGGGTGCTTCATGCAGCTTCGCACCTACTCCGTGGCCGACAAACTCTCGTACCACCGAGGTAATTGCGAGCTTCGACATACGCCTGCTGCGTGACCGATATCCCCCAGCCGGTTGCCGGGAACGGGCCTGCTCGATTCCGAAAACAGTCCTTTTTCGGTCGCATCCAAAAGCGCTTTGGCCTCTCGCTCACTTCCCCGCAGGGGAAGGTCCAGGCGTTGTCGCCATGGAAGCCTTCATAACAGGCGCCGATGTCGATTCCGACGATGTCGCGCCTTTTTTGAGAATAATGCTTTTGGAGGGTATGCCGTGGATGACCACGTCGTTTACAGAGATACATGCGCTGGCCGGAAACCCGCCGTACCCGAGAAAGCTGGGCTGCGCCCATCTTCTCGATATACTGGCGGACGATCTTGTCGATTTCCCAGGTGGATACCCCGGGTTCAACTGCCTCTCCGGCGAGCTTCAGTGCTGTCTGCGAGATTTTTCCCGGCCTTCCCATCATCGGGGAAAGCTCACGGCTCGTTTTCAGCACGATCATGTCAAATCCTCCAGAGCTTCCAAAACCCGGGCGGATGGTATCCTCCACCTTTTTCTCCTGGCCGTGGACGACAAGCAGCTTGCCCTGCTTGCTGTAATATTCCTTCAAGGGCTCTGTCTGGGTGTGATAGACCTCCAGCCGCTCCTTGCACAGTGTCGGGGTGGTCGTCCTTGCGCTGGACGAGGGTGCCGCCGCAAAATGTCGCACTTGCCCTTCCACCGGGCTGCTTGTACAGCACATGGTAAGAGGATCCGCACTTTTTTCACAAACACGGCGTCCGGACATACGGGTGATGATGTCTTCATCCGCCACCTCGATGTCGAGGACAGCGTCGATCTCCACACCCATGTTGTCCAGAGCCTCGGCCTGGGGAATGGTCCTGGGGAAGCCGTCCAGGATAAAACCGCCTTTGCAGTCCTCCTGGGAAAGGCGGTCCTTGATGACGCCGATCAGGATCTCATCGGGCACAAGCTTGCCGCTCTCCATATAGGTTTTGGCCTTCAGGCCCATCTCTGTGCCGCTCTTCAGCGCTTCACGGAGAATATTCCCCGTGGAAATTGTAGGGATGTTGTTCTTTGACAGATTACCTCTGCCTGGGTGCCTTTCCCGGCCCCCGGGGCGCCTAACAGAATCAGCTTCATAGCAAAGCACGCTTCCTTTCTCCATACCGCGGGATTGTGCGGTTCCGCCTCAGCGGAATCCGGAACGCTGTTCCGAAAAGCACAACACGCTGTTTGAAAGTTTGCTTTCAAACCACTATTTCCTTCTCTCAAAGGCCGGAAAGTTCCGACCCAGTGCCCGTAACTGCTTAATCGAGGAAGCCCTTGTAATGACGCATCATCATCTGCGACCCAGCTGCTTCACACAGTTTCAAAAAGCGCTACGCCTACGATAATGATCACCGAGGTTCCGCCCATCATCAGACCGTGCATACCGGTCAGGTTGCTGTAGATGATCGGGATAAGCGCCACGAACGCGAGGAACAGGGCGCCGATGAGCGTAATCTTGGAAAGGATCTTTGCGATGAAGTCCGCCGTGGGTTTGCCGGGACGGATACCCGGGATGGTGCCGTTGCTCTGGCGGAGATTATTGGCCATTTCCAGCGGATTATACTGAATCGACATATAGAAATATGCAAACATGATGATCAGCAGGAAATAGAGCAGAGTATAGAGCCAGCCGGTCTGGGAGAAGGCGTCGAAGAAACCGCTCTTCCAGAAGCCGCCTGTGGGATTGACAAAAACTGAATGAACTGGGGAATGGATAGGATTGCGCTGGCGAAAATCACCGGCATCACGCCGCTCATTGCCACCTTAACAGGCAGGAACGTGCTCTGGCCGCCGTACATCTTGCGGCCCACCACCTTCTTGGCGTACTGCACAGGGATGCGCCGCTCGGACTCGTTCATAAAAACGATGACCCACACCACTGCGAGGAACAGGACGATAAACAGCGGAACCAGTACGAAATACTGGGGCTGGCCCTGCTGACCCAGCTGGAGATACTGCCACAGGGAGCCCACCGTAACCGGAAGCCTTGCGACAATACCTGCAAGCAGGATGATGGAGATGCCGTTGCCGATCCCCTTTTCGTTGATCTGCTCGCCCATCCACATGATGAGCGCGGTGCCGGCCGTGAAGGTCAGCACGATGACGAACGCCGTAAAGACGCCTGCCCCGCCCGCAGAATACTTGGTGATTCCCGAGTTGCGGAGATAGAAGTAGTAAGCCACCCCTGGATCAGACCCAGCACAACGGTGACATACCTTGTGATGGTGGCGATCTTCTTTGCGGCCCTCCCTCGCCGCCGTGGAGAGCCTCTCCAGGGGGAATGGCGATGGTCAACAGCTGCATAATGATGGAGCTGTTGATGTAAGGCGTGATGCCCATAGCGAACAGGGAGGCATAGGAAAACGCGCCGCCTGTCAGCATATTGATGTAGCCCAGGGCCGAGTTCTGCCCGGCCTCACTCATCAATTCCCCAAGCTTTGAAATGTCGAGGAAGGGCACCGGAATAACCGAACCAAAGCGGAACACGATGATGATGAGCAGCGTGTACAGCAGCTTTTTGCGCAGGTCCGGGATCTTCCAGGCGTTTTTGATGGTGTTAAACATCTCAGATCACCTCGGCCTTTCCGCCGGCAGCCTCGATCTTGGCTTTGGCAGCCTCGGAGAAAGCGGTCGCCTTGACCGTCAGCTTCTTCTTGAGTTCACCATTGGCGAGGATTTTCACCCCGTCGCAGGATTTCCGGAGAATACCGGTTTCTACCAGGGCCAGCGGCATCCACCACTGCGCCGTCTTCAAACTGATTGAGCGTTCCCACATTCAGGGAGACGATCTCCTTGGCAAAGATATTGTTGAATCCTCTCTTTGGGGACTCTTCTCTGCAGAGGCATCTGGCCGCCTTCAAAGCCGGGGCGCTGGCCGCGGCCCGCTCTGGCCTTCTGGCCCTTGTGGCCCTTTACCGGCGGTCTTGCCGGTGCCAGAGCCATACCCTCTGCCGATACGCTTGCGCTCCTTTGGTAGCGCCGGGCGTAGCTGTCAGCTGATTGAGCTTCATTGATACGCACCTCCTTCGCTTTACTTGCTAACCTCGATAAGATGGCCGATTTTCTTCAGCTTGCCCTGGGTCTGGGCATTATCGGGCTGCTCAGTCGTGTCTCCGACCTTTTGAGGCCCAGGGACTGGGCGGTTGCAATCTGATCTTTCTTACTGCCGATCAGGCTTTTTTTCAAAGTAATTTTCACAGTTTGCACCCTCCCTTACAGAATCTCTTTCGTGGTCTTGCCGCGAAGCGCTGCAACCTCTTCGGCTGTGCGCAGCTGAGCCAGACCAGCGATTGTGGCGCGCACCACATTGCACGGATTGTTGGAACGGAGCGCCTTGGTACGGATATCCTTAATGCCCACGCTCTCAACCACGGCACGAACCGGGCCGCCGGCGATAACGCCGGTACCGGGGGCGGCAGGCTTCAGCAGAACCTTGCCGGCGCCGAATTCCCCTGGATCTCGTGAGGAATTGTGGAGCCGCGCAGAGCAACCTTCATCAGGTTCTTTTTCGCGTCTTCAATGCCTTTGCGGATGGCGTCCGGCACTTCGGAAGCTTTGCCGATTCCGAAGCCTACGGTGCCGTTCCCATCGCCCACAACCACCAGGGCTGAGAACTTCATGATGCGGCCGCCTTTCACGGTCTTGGAAACGCGGTTGATGGAGACTACGCGCTCTTGCAGATCAAGTGTCGTTGCGTCAATATTACTAGCCAAATCCTTATTCCTCCTTCTTAACTTGAGGCCGCCCTCGCGGGCGCCTTCGGCCAGCTCTTTGACGCGGCCGTGGAAGATATAACCGCCGCGGTCGAAGACCACATTGGTAATGCCTTTTTCTGCTGCCTTCTGGGCAATCAGCTTGCCCACTTCGCGGGCAGCCTCTTTGTTGCCGCCGTTGCCGTTAAAGCTCTTGTCCAGCGACGAAGCCGCACACAGCGTGTGGCCAGTCACGTCGTCGATGATCTGGGCATAGATATTGGCGCTGGAGCGGAACACGTTCAGGCGGGGCCGCTCGGCCGTGCCGGAGATCTTCCCGCGCACTCTCTTGTGGCGGCGAAGTCTGGCTTTATTCGTATCTGCCTTACTAACCATTTATCTCACTCCTTTAACCTTTTGGCGCCCTTACCGGCCTTGCCTTCCTTGCGGCGGACAAACTCGCCAGCATAGCGGATGCCCTTGCCCTTGAAAGGCTCCGGCGGGACGCTTCTCGCGCACTTCGGCGGCGAACTGGCCCACCAGCTGCTTGTCAATGCCGGAAATCACGATGGTGTTGGGGTTGGGAACATCGATCTTGATTTCATCGGTTTCAGAAACGATGACCTGATGGGAAAAGCCCAGGTTCATCACCAGGTTTGAACCCTGCTTCTGCACACGGTAGCCAACACCCTGAACCTCGAGATCCTTCTTGAAACCCTCCGTGACGCCGGTAACCATGTTGTCCACCAGGGTACGGGTCAGGCCATGGAGGGATCTGGAATCCTTCGCATCATCGGGACGGGTAACAATGATCTCAGCACCCTCAACCGCCACAGTCATCTTGGGGTTGAAAGACTGGGTCAGGGTTCCCTTCGGGCCCCTTCACCGTCACGACGCTGCCGTCGACTTCACGTCGACGCCGGCGGGAATATTTATAGGTTTTCTTCCAATTCTTGACATGTTATCGCACCCCTCTTTTACCAAATGAACGCCAGCACTTCGCCGCCGACGTTTGCTTTCCTGGCTTCCCGGTCCGTCATGATCCCCTTTGAAGTGGAAACCACGGCGATTCCGAGGCCCTTCATCACTTTCGGCAGCTCCTGCGCGTTGGAATAGATGCGCAGGCCGGGCTTTGACACTCTCTTGAGGCCCTTGATAACGGGGGGTTCTGCCCGCGCCGTATTTCAGGGTGATGTTGATGATGCCCTGCTTGCCGTCGTCCGTCACCGTGAAGTTCTTCACATAGCCCTCGTCCACCAGGATCTGGCAAATGGCCTTCTTCATGTTGGAGGCCGGCACCTCCACGGTGTCATGCCGGGCGGCCTGGGCGTTGCGGATGCGGGTCAGCAGATCGGCGATTGTATCTGTAACTTGCATGTCTTTTTACCTCCTTAATGCTCGTCAGTTGCCGTGCAACTGCTTACCAGCTTGCCTTTTCACCCCGGGGATCTCGCCCTTATACGCAAGCTCCCGGAAGCAGATACGGCAGATGCCGAATTTCCGAAGGTAGGCATGCGGCCGGCCGCAGATCTTGCAGCGGTTGTACTCCCGAGTGGAATACTTCTGGGGTCTCTTCTGCTTATACCTTCATCGAAGTCTTGGCCACAATAATCCCTCCTTATTTGGTAAACGGCGCGCCCATCAGGGTCAGCAGTTCACGAGCCTCTTCGTCCGTGTTGGCAGTGGTCACGAAGCAGATATCCATACCGCGCACCTTATCGACCTTGTCATAGTCGATCTCGGGGAAAATCAGCTGCTCGCGGATGCCCATGTTGTAGTTGCCGCTCCCGTCGAAGCCATTGGGGTTGATGCCCCGGAAGTCGCGCACACGGGGCAGGGCCACGGAGAACAGGCGTGTCCACGAACTCGTACATGCGCTCGCCCCGCAGGGTGACCTTCACGCCAATGGGCATGCCCTCGCGCAGCTTAAAGTTTGCGACGGACTTCTTCGCCTTTGCAGACCACGGGCTTCTGGCCGGTGATCTTGGCCAGGTCGCCGCTGATGGAATCAATGGCCTTGGCGTTCTCCTTGGCCTCGCCGGCGCCTACATTGATGACGATTTTATCCAGCTTCGGGAATCTCCATCACGCTTTTGTAAGAAAACTTCTTCATCAGCACGGGAGCTACTTCCGCCTTGTAGAATTCTTTCATTCTTGCCATCTCGTCTTTCCTCCCTTACAGCGACTCGCCGCATTTTTGCAGACGCGTTCCTTTCGTGCCGTCCTCAAGGACCTTGTGGCCGACACGGGTGGGCTTTCCGCAGCGCGGGCAGACAATCTGCACCTTGCGGGCATAGATGGCGGACTCGGCCTTGATAATACCGCCGGGCTCACCCATTCTGCGGGGCTTGACATGCTTCTGGACAAAGTTGGCGTTCTCCACGATGACTTTGCCTTCTTTGGGGCTCACCTGCCATGACCTTGCCCTTCTTGCCGCGATCCTTACCGCTGAGGATCACTACGGTGTCACCGCTTTTCACATGAAGCTTATTCATTCATACAGTGCACCTCCATCAAAGTACTTCCGGGGCAAGGACAGGATCTTCAGGTATTCCTTGTCACGCAGCTCGCTGGCCGGGCCCAAAAATACGGGTTCCCCGGGGGTTTTTGTCGTCACGGATAATGACGGCAGCGTTCTCATCAAAACGGATATACGTGCCGTCCTCAGCGGCGCACGCCGGAAAGCCGATCTTACGATGACTGCCTTTACCACGTCGCCTTTTTTAACCACGCCGCCGGGTGCTGCTTTTTTAACGGAAGCTACCACGACGTCGCCGATATTGGCATACCTCCTGCCAGTACCGCCCAGAACACGAATGCACATAAGCTCCTTCGCGCCGGTGTTATCGGCCACCTTGAGGTAAGACTGCTGCTGTATCACAGTACGTTCCTCCTTTGCTTCAAAGCCAAATTTTTGCTCTCAATAATGGTGCCAAACATTTTATTTGGCTTTTTCGATGATCTCGACCAGACGCCATCTCTTGTCCTTGGAGAGGGGACGGGTCTCCATAATACGCACCGGTCGCCCACGCGGCACTCGTTGTTCTCGTCATGGGCCTTCCGTTTCACGGTGCGCTTGATGACCTTTCCATGGATCGAATGCTTCACACTGTCCTGAATGGCAATGACGATCGTCTTGTCCATCTTATCGCTGACAACACGTCCCACAGCGGTCTTTCTCATATTTCTCTGTTCGCTCACTTTTACTCCTCCCTTCCCTTAGGCGTTATCGGCGCGGAGCTCGTTCTCCCGGATGACAGTCTTCACACGGGCAATGTCTTTCTTCACAGCCGAAATGCGCATCGGGGTTGTCAAGCTGATTAATAGCGAGCTGAAACGCAGATTGAAGAGCTCTGCCTTGAGGTCTGTAAGTTTCGGGTTCAGCTCTTCAGCTGTCAATTCTCTGATTTCTGCAGCTTTCATCACTGTTCACTGGCCTCCGTTTCTTTCATGGTCACGAATTTGCACTTGATGGGGAGCTTGTTGGCGGCCAGGCGCAGGGCCTCGCGGGCCGTGGCCTCATTGGAACGCCTCCCAGTCGAACATCACCCTGCCGGGCTTTACAACGGCCACCCAGTACTCGGGAGAGCCTTTACCAGAACCCATTCGGGTTTCAGCCGGCTTCTGGGTGACGGGCTTGTCGGGGAAAATCTTGATCCAGACCTTACCGCCAAACGTTTGCAGTAACGGGTCATGGCGATACGGGCGGCCTCGATCTGGTTAGAGGTGATCCAAGCCGGCTCCAGCGCCTGCAGGCCATAATCGCCATAGGTCACCTTATTGCCGCGCAGGGCCTTGCCCTTCATGCGGCCTCTCTGCACTCTGCGGTATTTTTTACGCGCTTTGGAGAGTAACATTATCTGCGGCCTCCTTTTCCCTTTTCCATTGGGGCGGCGGTCACGGCGGTCCCGGCGGTCATCCCGGCGGTCGGCGGTCCCGGTCGTTTCAGTCTTTCGCTGCGGCCGCTGCGGTTGTCGTTGAGCACCTCGCCCTTATAAAGCCAAACCTTCACGCCAATGCGGCCGTAGGTGGTGTTGGCTTCGGCAAATCCATAGTCGATGTCGGCGCGCAGGGTCTGCAGCGGAATGGTACCGTCATGGTACTCCTTTCGCTTCTGGCGATCTCAGCGCCGCCCAAACGGCCGGAAACCTGCGTTTTGATACCCTTGGCGCCCAGCTTCATGCTGCGGCCGATGCAGCCCTTCATGGCGCGGCGGAAAGAGATTCGGCGCTCCAGCTGAGAGGCGATGTTCTCGGCCACCAGCTGCGCGTTGAGGTCGGGCTGACGCACTTCCACAATATTGATGACAACGGGCTTATCCCAGCATCTTCTCGCACTGAAGGCGCAGTTTCTCGATTTCCGAACCACCCTTGCCGATTACCATGCCCGGTTTGGCACAGTGAATATGAATGCGCACCTTAGAGGCGTCGCGCTCAATCTCAATCTTCGGAACACCCGCGGAGTACAGCTGCTTCTTCAGCGTTTTGCGGAGGTTATAATCTTCCACGAGCGTATCGCCGAAGAGCATTGTCTTTCTGCAAACCAACGGGAATCCCAGTTCTTGATCACACCCACGCAGGCCGTGGGGATTAACTTTCTGACCCATATTTTGCCTCCTTCCGCTCACTCTTTTTCCTTCACCACAATGGTGATGTGAGAAGTTCTCTTCAACACCCGGAACGCTCTGCCGTGGGCCTGGGACGGATCCGCTTTCAGAATGGGGCCGGGGGTGACATGCGAGCACTGAGAAACATACCAGGCTGTTCACGGTCCATATTGAATTGTTCTCCGCATTGGCAATACGCGGACTTCAGCAGCTTTCTCCAGATCCTCGCAGGCGGCTTTAGGGTGTGCTTCAAAATAGCGGCGGCAAGGTCCACCGGCTTGTTACGGATGAGGTCCAGGACGAGTCCGACCTTGCGGGGGAGATGCGGGTGTAGTTCAGTGTTGCTTTCGCTTCCATGAATTTACTCCTCCTTTCGGCCTTTTATTTGGTTGTCTTCGAGCCGGCGTGACCCTTAAAGGTACGGGTGGGGGCGAATTCACCAAGCTTATGGCCAACCATATCCTCGGTGACGTACACCGGGACATGCTTGCGGCCATCATGGACGGCAATGGTATGGCCCACGAAATCGGGGAAAATCATAGAAGACCTGCTCCAGGTCTTAACGATTTTCTTTTCACCGGCAGCATTCATCTTGAATCCTTTTCAGCAGCACGGGCTGTACAAAGGGTCCCTTTTTAAACTTCTGCTCATAGTCTTCTTTGCTCCTTTCCCGTGCGCCTTACTTTGCCGTTTCTGCGCTTCACGATAAACTTATCGCTGCGGTTGTGCTTCTTGCGGGTCTTGTCTCCCAGAGCAGGCTTGCCCCAAGGGTGACAGGCCCCGGACGTCCGATGGGGCTCTTGCCCTCACCGCCGCCGTGGGGGTGATCGTTCGGGGTTCATCACGGAGCCTCTGACAGTGGGCTCCAACCCATGTGACGCTTGCGACCGGCCTTGCCGATCTTGACGTTTTCGTGCTCGATGTTGGAGACCTGGCCGATGGTGGCCATGCAGGTCACGGGACGTTGCGCAGCTCGCCAGAGGGCAGGCCGCAGCAGGGCCATGCCGTTCTCCTTGGCCATCAGCTGGGCCATGATGCCAGCAGCCCGGGCCAGCTGGGCGCCCTTGCCGGGGTACAGCTCCACGTTGTGGATGAAGGTGCCCACCAGGGATATTCTTCAGGGGCAGGGCATTGCCGGGCTTGATGTCGGCGGCTGCGCCTGAGACCACCTTTGTCCCCGGCCTTCAGGCCGACGGGCGCCAGGATGTAGCGTTTCTCGCCGTCCTCATACTGCACAAGCGCAATGAAGGCGGAGCGGTTGGGATCGTACTCGATGCTCAGCACGGTTGCCTCTACATTGTGCTTCTGACGCTTGAAATCGATGATGCGGTACTTCTTGCGGTTGCCGCCGCCTCTGTGGCGAACGGTGATTCTGCCGTAGCTGTTGCGGCCCGCCTTCTTTATCCAGAGGAGCCAGCAGGCTCTTCTCCGGTCCATTCTTGAAAGGCTGGTGTAGTCCGTTACGGACATGTTCCGCCTTGCCGCGGTGGTCGGCTTGTAATTTTAATTGCCATTTGGTTTTCACTCTCCTATTTGGCTTTGCGGGGCGGCGTCTGCCCCCATTCGTGCCCATCTTTGCTTACATGATCCCCGGCCCTCAGCCCCGAAGGGTCCATTCCGACGCGCCGGCGGCTTTTAGATCATGCTCTCAAAGAATTCGATGGTCTTGCTGTCTTCGGTCAGGGTGACAACGGCTTTCTTCCAGCTTCTGGTATAGCCCTCGTTCCTGGCCCTGGCGGCGCAGGCGGCCCCTGACATGGAGGGTGTTCACTTTGCTGACCTTGACGCCGAACAGCTCTTCCACCGCTCTCGCGATGTCGATTTTGGTGGAATCCTTGCTGACTTCAAAGGTGTACTTCTTCTGGCTGGTTGCCGTCCATCGTCTTTTCGGTGATGATCGGGCGGATGATGATGTCCTGTGCTGCCATTATGCATACACCTCCTCGATCTTAGCCACCGCATCCTTGACGACGATAAACTTGTCGGCGCCCAGGATGTCGTAAACGTTCAGGGTGTTGACCTGGGCGGTCTTCACGCCGGGGATATTCCGAGCGGAAGCGATCACCTTCTCATCCACCGTATCCAGTACGATGAGGGCCTTCCTCTCGGCGCCGACTGCCTTGAGCATGGCGGCGATGGTCTTTGGTTTTGTACTCCTCGGAAGCGATCTGGTCGATCACGATCAACTCGTTGTCCTGAAGCTTGGAAGAGAGGGCGGACTTCATGGCCAGACGCCGTACCTTCTTGTTCAGGGGTGTAACGGTAGTTCTGGGCTTGGGCGCAAACACAATACCGCCATGGGTCCACTGGGGAGCTCTGGTCGAACCCTGACGGGCGCGGCCTGTACCCTTCTGTCTCCACGGCTTTCTGCCGCCGCCGGAAACTTCGGAACGGGTCAGAGCGGACTGAGTGCCCTGGCGCTGGTTGGCCAGGTAATTCTTGACCATGTCGTTCATCACGGACACGTTGGGCTCAATGCCGAACACAGCCTCAGAAAGCTCCTGCTGGCCGACTTCCTTGCCCTGCATGTTCAAAACTGCTACTGTAGGCATTCTAATTCCTCCTTCCCTTACGCTTTCACACTGTCGCGGATAATGACGATGCCGCCGTTGGGGCCGGGAACGGCGCCCTTAATGGCGATCAGGTTGTTCTCCGCATCCACTTTTGCAACGGTAAGATTCTGTACGGTGACGGTCTCGGCTCCCAGGTGGCCGGCCATCTTCAGGCCCTTCCACACACGGGAGGGGGTGGAGCAGGCGCCGTTGGAGCCGCCGTGGCGGGCAACGGGACCGGAACCGTGGGTCTCCTTGAGGCGGCGGAAGTTCCAGCGCTTGATCACGCCGGCATAGCCCTTTGCCCTTTGCTGCGGCCGGTCACATCCACACGCTCGCCCGCTTCAAACGTGTCGGCCTTGATCAGGTCGCCCACGTTCAGGGCGCTGATGTCGTCCAGACGGAGCTCGCGCAGGGTCTTCTTGGGGGCCACGTCGCCCTTTTGAAGTGGCCGGTCAGGGGCTTGGAACCCGCTGGGGCTTCTGGTCGCCGAAGCCCACCTGTACCGCCTCATACCCATCGTTTTCGAGGTCTTCTTCTGGGTGACCACGCAGGGGCCTGCCTCGATGCACCGTGACGGGAATGACTCTTCCCTTTTCGTCGAAGATCTGCGTCATGCCGATCTTCTTGCCGATGATCCCTTTTTTCATTTGTTTTTTCCTCCTATAGGTTATTGGTTGGTCTCCCAACATGACCCTCCGATCTCGGTAGGTTAAACCTTTCAGCGAAAGTTGCAGCTGCTTTTGCAAAGCGGCTTTCCCTTACAGCTTTCGATCTCTACGCCGGCGGGGAGTTCCAGGCCCATCAGGGCTTCCACAGTCTTGTTGCTGGGCCGGAGAGATGTCGATCAGTCTCTTGTGGGTGCGCATCTCAAACTGCTCGCGGCTGTCCTTGTACTTGTGCACAGCGCGCAGAATGGTGATGATCTGCTTCTCGGTGGGGAGCGGCACGGGGCCCGAGACCCGGGCGCCGGTGCGCTTTGCGGTGGCGACGATCTTCTCAGAAGACTGGTCCACCAGCTGATGATCGTACCCCTTGATCCTGATGCGAATTTTTTCCTTGACTGCCACTAGAATCGCCTCCTATACATTTCTTTTAGGCGGGCTGGGTTTTTCAACACTGTTCCGGGTGTTTCCACCCTGGACATAAGAAAACCGGAAATCCGCGTTTCACGGACTCCGGGGCAAGGACTAACCCATATCATCCTCTGAAGGGCGCAAAATCGGCCTGCTGAGGATTGCCCAGCGGTTCCAGCCATTCAAATTCCTTCGCCCGGTTTCAAATCGGACATACTCCACGGAAAAACCGGCCGCTGTGGGCCGCAACCTCCCGCTTCATCGCATATCTGTGCAGTCACGCTTGATTATAATACCATACCAGCTTTCGGAATGCAAGAAATAATTTAAAATTTTTCAGTTTTTTCCGAATCTTTTTTAAAAGGTATGTTTTTCAGATTCCGTTCGGTTTTCGCGGCCTTTCTACTTAAAAGCCCGTGCCACACGCCGCGCTGTCCCAAGGGGTCCTCACCGAACCTTGGGGGCTGTGGCAGTTTTCAGCTCTGCCAGAGCTACCGCTTTCCTGTTCTTGAGGAGTTCCTCAAAACTCCTCTCTTTCCATTCTTCCGCCTTTACAGGCAAAATATGCTCGAAGATACAGAGATTGCCGCTGACTTTGCCAACCTGGAACGCCTCCTCGCTTCGGAGGGTCCAGCTGACCTCCTGCATGCCGAACACTCTGCGGGCAGCCCGCAGGGAAATATTGTTCCGCCAATTGAAGTCATACGCCTCGAAATTAGGACGGGTGAGGAAATTCGTCATCAGATTGCGCCCGAAAAACGCCTGGGCGCCGCTCATCCCGTTTTTGCCCCGGCTGCAGGTGCTCCATCAGCTGCCCCCGGATAATCCCAGGATGGTTCTGCCGGAACCACCGGACAATCCGCGGATCAAAGGACTCCACACAATAGAGCCCCTCATAGTTCTTCAGCTCCTCCATTGCAAGGATGCAAAGTGTTCACTCGTTATAGCCCTTGAGCTCCACGATCAAGGGGTTTTCCCTTCACCAGGGCAAGCACCTCTGCAAACAGGGGAATCCTTTCTTCTGTACCGAACAGGCGGTATCCTTTCAGCTCTTCATAGGTCATGTCGGAAATCAGCTTATCCACGCCGCAGGTACGAACAATGGAATGGTCATGATGTACCACCACACGGTTGTCCTTTGTCAGCTGTAAGTCCAGCTCCATGCCGAAGCCGCAGTCCGCAGCCAGACGGAACGCCAGCAGAGAGTTCTCCGGCACGCCGTTTTTCCTTATGGTGCAGGCCGCGGTGGGCGTAATCATATTTCTTCAGCTCCGTAAAATCCGGCCTGCCAGCTACCTGGGGCGCTATCGCCCACAGCCAAAACAGCACACATGCCAGCAGAACCAGCGCCGCAACCCCCAAAAACACAAACAACATCCTTCCCGATATTCTTTTCTATAAATAGTATTCCAGACTGCAGCAGCTTCCCAAAAGATCATTCGCCAAGAGCCCTTGCCCGCTCAATGCCTGCGAAACTGCGTGGGCGTACACCCAAGCCCCTGCTTGAACACGCCGATAAAATAAGCTCAGGCTGTTGAAACCCGTGTCCAGGCGCGATATCCAGCACCTTTCTGTCCGTGCGGGTCAGCAGATCCATGGCCGCAGACAGCCTGACGCTGTTCATATACTGCACCGGAGTTTTGAAGGTGTATTTTTTAAACATCCTGCAGAAATGCCCGTCGCTCATGTGGCAGAGCTTCGCCAGCTCCTCGATGGAGATCTGCTTTTTATAGTTTTCCCTGATATAATCTATGGCAGCTTTGACCGCCTTGGAGGACGCCTTCTCCGCCTCCCTCCACCCGGTTTTTCCCCGTCTCCGCCAGGCTTGCGAAAATTTCTAACAGCCTGGCCCTTACCCGCAGCTCATAGGAAACTTCCCGGTTTTGCAGCAGTTCCACCGCCTGGTCAAACATCTGCAGCAGGCTGCTGCTGCTCGCTACCCGTGCGAACCTGGAGCCCTTTCCGTCCACCACCGGGGCCACATAGCGGATCCGGGCGATGTCGTTTTCATCCCCGCAAAGCATCTCAGGGCTGAACACAATGGCTGAATAGTCCATCTCCGCCCCGTCCAAAGGGCCGGGCGGCGTGAAGCTCTCCGCTGTTGAAAAGACCAGATCACCCTCCCGCGCTTCAAAATAATCGTTGCCGCACTGGATTTGAACCGTGCCCCGTTCCACCTTGAAGAGCTCCATTTCGTCATGCCAATGGCATTCCAGCTGCCAGAAGTTCTCATAGGGGGGTTGGATACGGTAGCAGCTCACCGGCAGGCCCACGTCTCCATGTTTTTCTGTGTTCCCTTCAGCCATTATTCCAGGGACACACCCCTCCTCCCGCAACAGCTTTCCGCCTATCGTTCAGCACCTAAAGGCTTCACATCCCAAAAGCAGCTGTCCGACCTGGCAAGCCGGTCAAAATAGATGGAACCAATTGCCCGTTTTGCAAGTGCCCAATTCTCCCGCTCTCACGTACAATATAGATATACTATATATCATGGTACGGCTTTTTCAACTGCCGGGCCCCGATATTTTCGGCTTGCCTGCAAAAAATCAGGAATCTGCAAACTGTTCCACCGGAAAAGAAAGGAAGGAAAGCAATGAAATTTACCAAAGGCTATTGGCTGAACCGTCCCGGCGTCGAGGCAGCAGACGCCGTCAAATCCGCGAGGTAAAAATCGAAAAAAATCGCGTCTACCTGTACTCCGGTTCCCCTATCCGCAGGATGTCCGCGCTATGGGCGGACCTGTGCTGGAAGATGTTCATCTCTTCTCCCAAGGCGGACATCATCCGCACACAGGCGTACCATTTTATGGGAAGCGCCAAAAGAGCCTCAATTCGAAATGGCGGTGGAGGACTATCCCTGGATGTGACGGAGACAGAGGACGGGCTTTTCTGTCAAGAGCGGCAAAACCGAACTGCGCATCACCAAGAATCCCTGCTCCTTTTCCTATTATTATGAAGGCAAAAAGCTCACCAAGATAGGCGACCGTTTCGGGCACGCCATGATCAGCACGATTTCCACCCCCGAGGGGCCCTTTATGCGCTGTCAGATGGATCTGGACCTGGGCGAAAAAGGTTTACGGCCTGGGCGAGCGTTTCACCCCTTCGTCAAAAACGGCCAGGTTGTGGATATGTGGAATGAGGACGGCGGCACCTGCTCCGAGATCTCTTACAAGAATATTCCCCTTCTATATGACCAACAAAGGGCTACGGTGTACTGGTGAATACCAGTGGGAAGGTATCCTATGAGGTCTGCTCGGAAATGGTCACCCGGGTGCAGTTCTCCGTGCCCGGCGAGAAGATCGATTTCATGGTAGTCGGCGGCGGCGACGGAAAGACGGTGCTGCAGAATTACACCGCTCTGACGGGCCGCCCGCCCTGCTGCCAGCCTGGACGCTTCGGCCTGTGGCTGACCACCAGCTTCACCACCAGCTATGATGAGAAGACCGTGCGCAGCTTTGTGGACGGCATGGCGGAGCGCAGGATTCCCCTGCATGTGTTCCACTTTGACTGCTACTGGATGAAGGAGAACGAGTGGTGCAACTTCGACCTGGGACGAGGCCATGTTCGACGATGTGCCCGGCATGCTCTCCCGGATGAAGAAAGAGCGGAGCTGCACATCTGCGTGTGGATCAACCCCTACATCGGCCAGAAATCCCTCTCTTTAAAGAAGCTGCGGAAAAGGGCTATCTCCTGAAACGTCCCAATGGAGACGTGTGGCAGTGGGATCTGTGGCAGGCAGGCATGGGTCTGGTAGACTTTACCAATCCCGATGCCTGGAAATGGTACCAGGATAAGCTTCGCGCCCTGCTGGATATGGGTGTGGACAGCTTTAAGACCGACTTCGGCGAGCGGATTCCCCACCGACGTGGCCTACTACGACGGCAGCGACCCCGAGCTGATGCACAACTACTACACCCACCTGTACAACAAGTGCGTGTTCGAGCTGCTGGAGGAATATAAAGGGCAAGAACCAGGCCTGCCTGTTTGCCCGCAGCGCTACCGTGGGCGGTCAGAAATTCCCGGTCCATTGGGGCGGAGACTGCTCTTCCAACTACCTCTCCATGGTGAATCCCTGCGGGGGGGCCTCTCCCTGTGCATGTCCGGCTTCGGCTTCTGGAGCCACGACATGAGCGGCTTTGAGGGCACCGCTCCCGACGATGTGTACAAGCGCTGGGCGGCGCTTCGGCCTGCTCTCCACCCACAGCCGTCTCCACGGCTCCAACTCCTACCGGGTGCCCTGGCTCTTCGGCGAGGAGGCCGTGGACGTGCTGCGCAGGTTTACGAACTTGAAGTGCACCTTGATGCCCTACCTGTTCTCCAACGCCGTGTACACCCACAAGACCGGCGTGCCCACCATGCGGGCCATGGTGCTGGAGTTCCCCCAGGACATCCCCTGCGCCGACCTGGACCGCCAGTACATGCTGGGCGAAAGCCTCTGGTAGCCCCCGTGTTTACCGAGGCGGCGACGTGGACTACTATCTGCCCGAGGGCACCTGGACCAATTTCCTTTCCAACAAGGTGGTCGAGGGGCGGCAAATGGCATGAGGTCCACGGCTTTATGAGCCTGCCCCTGATGGCCCGGGAGAACTCCCTCATCCCCGTGGGCGCTGACGACCAGATGTGTTTGCTTTGAAGGACAGCGCCTGCGCTGACATCAAATATGTACGGAAACGATATGCTGAAAGTCTGTGCCGAAAACAAAGGCGGAAAGGTCACTTTCCGGTTTTTGACGGCACAGCGGAAAACCTTTCTATCCTGCTGCGCAATGTAGATGGTGTAAGCCGCCTTTCCGGCGCAAAGCGGAAAAAGACAGAGCTGGGCACCCTGCTCAAGGTCAACGCAGGCCTTGAGGATGTGAGTTTCACCCTGTAAGCCCCAGGATACTTTCCTGTGCAAAGCAAGAGAAGCTGCCGGTCTAAAAGGATCGGCAGTTCCCTTGCTTCAGGCTTTCTCTGCTCCCATACCTGGATCAGGGAACATTTCCCTTTTCCGGTACTCAATCAGCTTCCGGGAGGGTGCAGAACGCATCCTCTCTTTCAAAGTACGGTATATCAAAAAGGGGAGCCTTTGCCGAAATTCAGCAAAGGCTCCCTTTTTTAAACTGATCTCACAGGCAGGCTCTCTGGGAGAGCAATTCAAACCGCTTACCAGCCCAGACCCTTGAGATACTCACGGCTCATCTGGATGGCTTCCATAGGCGTACGGCCGATGGACTGATCCTGTTCCACCACAACCCATTTGGCCCCAGCCTCCACAGACGCTTCCAGAATGGACGGAAAATCCTGATCTCCGCTTCCTACCGGCCGGAATTCAAAGGTTCCTGCGCTCTCTTCCTTCTTCACTTCCGTGCCGATCAGCTCGTACATGTTTCCGGGCTTTTTATGGAAAATCCTTCAGATGAACCACAGGCGCCCTTCCCGCTGTACTTCTTCACGTAGGCCGCAGGATCTTCCCCCGCCACCGCTTCACCCAACAGGTGTCAATCTCTGTCTGCAGCAGGTCTGCAGGAATCGTGTCATAGATATAATCCAGCGCATAACGGCCGTCGTCCATTTTCATAAACTCAAAATCGTGGTTGTGGTACAGGGTCTGAATGCCGTTTTCCTTGCACTTACGTCCGATTTCTGCAAACAGCTTCACATTGTCTTCAAATTTGGGCGTTCCAGGCCTGTCCTCCTCCATCAGATAGGGGATGGCAATATACTGTACGCCGATCTCCACATATTTCGCGATGGTTCCGTCCATATCGGCCACCAGTTCCTGGAACGGGACATGGGCGGAAAAGGGCAACAAGGCCCGCGTCGGCAATGGCCGCCTTGATCTCTGCGGGCTCCAGGCCGCCAAAGGCCTGCCAGTTCCACACCTTCACCCAGCGCCTTAATTTTTCTGCATCGTTCCCGCGAAATCTTTCTCCGCATCGTCTCTTACGGAATAGACCTGCACTGCTACGGGCAACGTCTTCGCATGGGAATCTCCTCAATTCTTACTGTTGATAAGAATATGATATATCAAATATTGCCAAAGGTCAAGCCGGTGTACTTGAAAAAAGCGGGCATTCTATGCTATGATAGCCAGAGCACGAGGGACAGGCTCTCTCTCCATCAGGAAACTGCGCCTGTATCAACCTTGGGGAACAGGAAGACCCTCTTTTGTTCCCGGTGTTTTCGCCTCTGCCCTTTTTGAACCCACAGAAAAGAGTTGTCGTTATGAGAAGAAGCCTTCGTTTTTATTTCGCTCTGTTTTTTGCCAAGGGGACTGCTATGGTCCTGAAGCTGATCGGCAGAAAGGGGACGTCTATGCCCGGATCCTGGGCGATCATCCTCTGTCCCGATTTTTCTCTCGGGCGCATGCCCCGAGCCGAAAAACGGTTGTCGGCATCACCGGACCAACGGCAAAACTACCGTGGCCAACATGGTGGAGGACGTATTGGAGGATTGCGGCTACGACTTCGTCTGCAACCGTTCCGGCACCAATGTAAATACCGGAGTTGCCTCCGCGCTCATTGCAAATTCCACTTTTTTCGGCAAGCCGAAAAAAAGATTTGGCCATCTTCGAGCTGGATGAACGCAGTTCTCCGAAAATCCTTCCCTATCTCAAGCCCGACCTGCTGCTGTGCACCAACATCTTCCGAGATTCCTATAAAAGAAACGCCCACATGGAATTTATCCTCGACGTGCTGGAGCGTTACATTCCCGACCGGACCCGGCTGATTCTCAATGCGGACGACCTGCTCTGCTCCAGCCTCAAACCCCAGAACCGCCGTGTCTTTTTCGGGATTGACCGCATGCCGGAGGACGGGGAGGAATGCCAGAACATCGTTCAGGACATCCGTCTGCCCCCCAGTGCGGCGCCCAGGCTGGAATGGGAGTTTGTGCGCTACCACCACATCGGCAAGGCCCACTGCCCCTGCTGTGAATTTCAATCTCCGGAGGCGGATTACCGCGTCACCTCCACCCACCCGGAACAGGGCAAAATGACGGTGAAATACGGCGGCGAGGAACAGGGATTATCCCATGCCCAATTCCAGCACCATCAATGTCTATAACTCCCTTTCCGCGGTGGCCTTTCTTTCAGGGAATTCGACTATCCCCGGATCAGATCGCCGCATCCATGGAAAAGCTCTCTATCAGCGAAAGCAGGTATAAGGAAGAGGAGGCCGGAGGAAAAAAAGGTCGTTCTTCACCTGGCAAAGGACAAAATCCCATCGCCTGCTCCCGTGCCTTTGAAAACATCCGGAACTACCCCCCGGCCGTAAAAGGCGGTCATCCTGTTTTTGGACGACTATTTTGACGCGGCTCACTCCGTGGAGAATACCTCCTGGTACTACGACACTGACTTTGAGTTTTTAAACGACGCCGGCATTCCTCAGATCGTCGCGGCGGGCGCCCGTCATTGGGATGTCTGCGTGCGGCTGCTGATGGCCGGAATTCCGGAGAGCAAAATCGCACACGTGGAGGAGAATGAAAAAGGCGGCTTCGCTGCTCAATCCCGCCTCGCCGGATTCTGTGTTCATCCTTTACGACGTCTACACCATAGGACTGGCCAACCGGGTCAAGGAACAGGTCAAGGCAGTTCTGAAAGACAGCGGCGGGGGAAAACGGGAAAGAAGACGGTGGTCAAAATGAAGATTGAAATCCTATTCCCTGAATTTTTAACCTGTTTGGGGGGATATGGCAATATGTGGTACCTGCGGAAATGCCTGCCCGAGGCGGAATTCGTGGAAACCCCTTCGAGGCGGAACCGGCCTTTGCCAGCGAGGACGTGGGCCTGATCATATCTGGGGCCTATGACGGAACGCACCCAGGAGGCGTATGTCATCGAAAAGCTCCGTCCGCTGAGCGACCGGATTTACGAACTCATCGAAAAAGGGCGCCTGCTTTCTATTTACTGGGAATGCTCTGGAAATTCTCGGCGAATCTATTGAAAATGAGGATGGCAGTAAAATCAGCGGCTTGGGTATTTTTGACCTGCGTGCCAAAGCGGGACATGATGCACCGCCACAACAGCACCTTCCCCCGGGCCGGTTCGACGGAGAAAGAAGTCATGGGCTTTAAATCACAGTTCACTATGGCCTACACCGCCCCAGGTTATTATCCCTTTCTTCAAGTGACAAAGGGTACGGGGCTCAACAAGAAGCTGAAGACTGAGGGAATCCGCTATAAAATTTTGTCGGAACCTATCTGCTGGGCCCAATTTTGATTTTGAACCCCTGCCTCACAAAGCGGCTTCTGTCCGATCTGGGCGTGCCGAATACACGGCTGGCGGCCTTTGATTCCGAAATCAACGCCGCCTACCGGAAGCGCCTGAAGGACTTTCATGCAAAAACCTGAAAGTCCCGCATGAACCGTTGCTGTACGAAGCTTCCCACAGGACTTCCGTTACTTTCTCCACCTTTCGGTGTGCAGCTGTCCTCAAACAAAAAGATTGCTATGGCTATAAGCCAAACAAAACATCCTGTTTTTCAAAGAAAAGCAGGATGTTTTGTTTTATTCAGGAGATGGGAATTTCCACAGCATTGATTGTAATGGAAAGAAGCTTATCGGGCCTCAACCGGAAAATCTGCCTCCTTTCTGCCTGGGATACGGACCAGCGCTGCGAATTGTGACACAACGCCTGGATTTTCTCCGCTGAAAAGCCAAGCTGCCCGGGAGGAGGGTTCCCCGGCAGCTTGGCTTATTTACGCAACTCCTGTCTTACAGCAAAGACTGATAGAGCGCTGTAAGCTCTTCCACGCTGGTGTCGCGGGGATTGCCGGGACGGCAGGCGTCGTCATAGGCGGACTGCGCCAGGAACGGGACATCCTCCGGCCTTACAATCTCCTTCAAATCGGCTGGAATTCCCACGTCCTGAGAAAGTTTGCGCACTGCATCCACAGCGGCCCGGCGGTACTCTTCCTGGGTCATATTGTCCACGCCGTCCACGCCCATGGCACGGGCGATTTCCGGTACTTTCACCGGTGGCCGGCGCATTGTACTCCATGACGGTGGGCAGGATAATGGCGTTGGCACGCCGTGGGGCGTAATGCCAGCAGGGCGCCCAGAGGATGAGCCATGGAGTGCAATGATGCCCCGGCCCACGCTTGGAAAGCCCATGC
>VOFI01004203.1_pt1 | contig 21667 bp, 38 predicted proteins | sample 5384131 | NCBI WGS metagenome assembly VOFI01 (sample SAMN12384728, study PRJNA508395) | human gut metagenome | isolation source: healthy gut H | host: Homo sapiens | reverse complement strand
AATATATTATAGACGTTATTTATGTGGTTGTCAATTTCAGAAAAAACATATTGACTTGAAATCTTACTTGTGTAATAATTGAAATATTACAAGAGTAAGATTTGGAGATGGCAACAAAAAAAAAAGAACCAGAATCACAACGGATTAGCTGGTTCCTTTACTCGTTTGAATTACTTCTTTTTTATGTATGAGTGCTAAGAGGTATTCAATTGCTGGAAGAATCTCGGCTGCCTCTTGCTCATCACATTCCTGTAGCATCAATAACAGTTTTGTTTTTTCACCCCATCCGTAGCAGTGTTAGGGGTGGAAAATACGGTCTGCGTGAATGTGTAAATAAGCGATGATCTGGCACAATACTTCGAACTTGGGATTACCACGGTCGTTTTTTCAATATTTAGTATTGACAACCTATTTGTTCAGCTAATGCTGCTTGAGATAGATGGGCTTCTTCTCTGGCAGCCCGGACTACCTTCGCAAGATTTTTTACATAGTCATGCATTACAATTCACCTCAGTGCTAGTTTACACTACAGGGTAAATATTATGAATTGAAAGATTTGGGGATAGGGATTATTTTTGAAAAGGAAAATATCAATACCCTCGATGCAAAGGGCGAAGTGTTGCTGACAATTCTTTCCTCACTGGCACAGGACGAGAGCCGCTCCATTTCAGAGAACTGCACATGTTGAGTCGGTAGTTCTGATGCAGTATTGTGGAAAATAAGAAAAATAGGCATGTTAGACCACAAGATGTTGTGGTTTGAGGGCAAAAATTGGAGCAAAAATGACCAGTTTTTGCCCTATTTTTTTCCACGTTTTTATAGATGCATAGAGGCAAAAAGAGATTTTTAAGTATTTTGGGGACAAAATTCAGAGAAAGGAAAAAGAAACAGGGATGGAGAAAAAGCAGCATCAAGTTACGGAATGATTCGGTTTGCAAGGTCCTCAATCGGTGGTTCAGGAACGGCATTGTTTGGAAGTTCCATCATGCATAATAATGTAATACGCCTGTCCATTTCAAAAGGCATGATGGAAAGGGAGGGCAACGAGGACTGGTTTTTGGCAGGGACAGACATCAATGACATGATCGTTGAGGTGGAGATGTCCTATACACAGTTTGCCGAAGCAATCACATCACTTAACATTGGAGGGGATACCGGTTACCATTACAAAAGTGAATGGGACATTCGTTGAACCATGCCCATACAGTGACAGGCAGAAAGTAATGCGCCGGGAAGTGGATGAAGCAACCCGTGACTTGGTGCGGCAACTGGAAAAGAGGTCAGAGGAGATTGAAAAACTTCTGGATGAGAAACGTGTCCTGGCGAGGGGAGGACCGGAGAAATATCGTCTCGACATTGAAAAATGTACGGCAGGAGTTAAAAAGTAATATCCCCTATCTGCAGAAACTGTTTGCTGAACAGATGGATAAAACCGTGACAGAGGCGAAAGTGGAGTTTGAAACTTACCGCAGAACAAGATGAACAGCATTGCACTTGCAGCAATTTCAGAACAGATGAAGCAGGAGGAAATCAGTTTAAACAGAAACATGATACCGGAACTGGAAGTACAGGAGGGCGGGGAAGAGGCAGGGGAGATGGAAGCGGGAATGCACATGGACATGTAAGGCGGTACTTATTTTAGAAATGAAATGGGTATCGCTATTTTTTATCCGAAAGGAAGGGGATGAAGTGAAGCGCAGAAAAGGACATGAGATAGACTATGCAGGGAAAAAAATATGTTTCACTGCATGAACTGTGCGATGACCTGGACCTGCCTTTTACTCTCCGCTGGCACATAAATATTACAGGACAAAAGATATTGAACAGTCGGTAGAGAGGGCAAAAAGGTAAAAGATGCACAGACCTACACCGTCTGGGGCGGGGAATATAAAGCCTGACGGATATTGCAAAGGAGTACGGGACCAGTGCCGCCGTCATTTCAAAAAGACTGCGGGACGGAAAGACAGCCGAGGAAGCTATCGCAGAAATCATACAGAAGGAAACACTTTCTTTCTGCGGAAAGGAATTTCATGGACTGGCACAGATAGCGAACTATTATGGAAAAGATTATTCGCTGGTCTGGGAGCGGCTCAAATATGGCATGAGAATGGAAGAAGCACTGTTTCTACCGATCAGGCAGATGAACAAGCCGCAGTATGAAATAACCTGTCGCAAAAATTTATGAGGAGGTCAAGTCAGAAAGGCTGGAACAGGAAAAAAGGGATGCAGATGAACATGTAAGGCAGTACTTATTTTAGAAATGGAATGGGTGCTGTCTTTTTTTTATGGAAAAAGGAAGGAGACAGAGTGGATGTCGGGATTTTTTTGCAACAGCCCAAGACTGCAGTTATTAGAACGGCAGATGCGCCAGCCGCCGGGATACCGTCCCAGAGGGCATGGGTGGATGTTTGACATGGAAGAGTGGAAAAGCAGAGGAAATTATTCAGAGATTGTGGACTGTGTCATCAGCCGGATGCAGATGGAACACTTAAAGAAAAAAGAATACAGGAGGTATTTGGAAATGCAGACAAGGAACTGATTTTTTTTATGACAGCAGGCACAGAACGGATTTTTTCTTCCCCGCTGCTTGGCAGACGGAAAAAGAACCTGTGCGGACTTCCGAATTATGCCGCCGCAGTATTTCTTCTGTCTGCAGATGAAAACCTGTGGGAGAAAGTTTCTAAGCGGGTGCTGGATACGGGGATTTATTTTGACCGCATCCGGCTTGGCAGCGTTACGCTGGAACAATATATCCTGTTCCATGCAGCTAGGGATGTGTATCTGGGGACAAAGCATATCCGGCTGTCGGAGCTGACCGACAGGGAACTGATACCGGATGAAATCTTAAGGCTTATCGTGAATGCATTTGTGATGGAAAGGTATGGGGTGGACATCGTAGAACAGGAGGTGTGGAATGAAGATTAGAGCAAAAAATAGGGAACAGACGGTAGATATGACTCTGCCGGTAACGGACATGGACATGCAGTATTACATGAAACGTATCGGGATAGAAGATGTTATGCCGGTATGTTGTATCAGTGAGGTACGGGATGAACCGCCCTATTTTGGATTTTTGAAAGGGCAGACCGTCAACATGGACGAACTTAATTTCTTTGCCAGAAGGCTGGATGGAATGACGGAATATGAAAAAAGAGTGGTGGGTGTCTACAGCAGTGAGACAGGCATCCGGGAGATGAAACAACTGATCAACCTGACTTACAGCCCGCAGGGACTGTCACTGCTCACAGACTTGACGGACGGAAACCGTGTCGGGCTGAGACTTTATCTGGACCGGCACATTGCAATCTCAGAAGAAGAAAAAGAGCAGAATAGATTTTAATGCATATGCACAGAGGATTTTTTCAGAAGGAAAATGTAAGTTCCTCGCCACATGGGATACTGGTAGATCAGGGATTCCAGATGGAGGAGGTCTATAACGGAAAAACCTTTCCAGAATACATCGACAGACCGGATGAAACCGTGGCGGTTTTATCTCTTGAAAATGAGGCGGGGATAAGGAATACCTTTATCTTCCAACGGACATCAGTGCCATGGATAAGGTAAAGAAAAGACTCAACATCGCAGCATTTGCTGAAGGCATTGTGAACGGGATAGAAAATATCCGGCTGCCGGAAAGCATCCTTCCTTCCCCGGAAGATATGTGTATGTCTCTGCAGGGGTGATGTCCAGAAACTGACTCTTTTTAATGAGATGTGCCAGACCGTCAGCTGTTTTGATGAAGCAAAAATGGACCGGCTTGCAATGGCGGCAGGATTCGTGGGGACAAGTGAATTTACTGATATCACTTACATCGCAAAGCATCTGGATGAATTTGAAATACATCCGCAGATACATACGGATAAAGAGTATGGGGAATTTCCGGTTAAAGAAGCGGGGATGTTTGAAGTTGATGAACTTCTCCTCGCCGCATATTGATTATGCCGGGGTTGCCCGTGATAAAAGACAAGCAACGATGGCAGACAGCGGATTTATTCCAGAGGGCTTTGTTGGCACGCAGAGGGCGATCCATGAGTATCAGGAATATCAGGGGGAATTTGCCGATCTGCTTGAAAAAAAACGGGATACCCTGTGAAACGTTCTGCCTTTACAGTTCGCTGGCGTGGATGATGTATCAGGATGGAGAGGAGCAGGAAACGCTGTACCGGAGTGAACTGGCAGATTATGAGGAACAAATCCAGAAAGCCATCCTCAAAGAAAGGCATGTGGAAGAAGAGCCGAGGGGACTCATTCATTATTTTGACGGGAACAGACAGGTGGCTGCAAAAGTGATCAGTGCATTTCCGAGAGTGCAGAACATCCGGGGAGAACTGTTCGAGTTCTGAATGCAGTATCTGCCAGCCTCTGACACAAAATGAAATCTATGAACTGAAAAATTTCTGGGACGGACAGATGAGTGACGGCTGGGGAGAAGGCTTTGAACAAAGACCAATCTATACGCAGGAGGGAGAACTGTATGTCAGTTTCTGGACACAGGAAAGACACTGGGGCGTCATGACGGAGGAAGAACTGGACAGAATCTGGAATCATGGCATGACGCAGACTCTGTAAAAAAATAATATTCTGCTGGATATGTGCTGGTGTATGTAGTATTGTGTGTCCCAAAGAAACCAAGGAGGCAAACAGATGAAATTGGATGATACAGTCATGGTGCAGTTTTTTGGGAGCTTATCGAATCATACCGCCAGCAGATCATGGATCAGGAAGAGGCAAGGGAACTTTCAAAGAAGGAAAAAAAGTTCCTGGCAGACTTAAGAAAAGAACTGGAGCTGTCAAACCCACAAGCGTACAGGATGGTGACAGAACTTTTTGGATGCATGTTAGACATCAGCCAGATAAAACAGGAACAGCTTTATATACAGGGAATAAAGGATGGAATACGAATCTGAAAACTGGTAAAAAGAAATCGAGGAAGGTGAGGAATGTTAAGAAGGGAACAGATAGAACGGCTGAAGGAAAGATATCCTCGCGGGTACCGTGGTCAGGCTGGGGCAGATGGAAGGGGAACACCAGATGCCGTCCGGCATGGAGGGAAAAGTAATTGATGTGGATGATATCGGACAAATTCATGTGGAATGGGAAAATGGAAGCACGCTGGCCCTGAATGTGGAAGAGGATGACTTTACTGTCGTACCGCAGAAGGAAACCCTGTCCGAAAAGAAATGCAGGGAGTTTTTAGGGAAAGTAAATGAGATATTAAAAGAAACAGATTTCTATCGGCTGAATGTGTCATGCAATGGAGGGGATACCGCCTATGCTGCCCAAAAGCTGCTTGCCATGCATCAGGCATTTGAAACCGTGTACGGGGAAGGATATGTGGATGAGGAGTATGGGATGGTGATGATGCCGGCGGTGGTCTCGCGGGAAGGGATTCCGGCATACGCACGCTGGCACTTGTCACGCTTGATCTGGAGTCTTCCGGGGAACACTTCGGAACGATTTTCATGACTCCGGGCGGCATGATGGAGCAGGGCAGCAGCTTCCCTGAGTGAAAAACAGAAACAGGCACTGGCAGAGTATTATATCCCATATGACTACTGGTACACACCCGCTTGTGGAAAGGGACCACCATGTGGATTTTACACAGATGCCGGAGGAGGTGGCAGACATCCGCAGATGGTGGATGAACTGCTGGTGCAGGGGGAGGCTTTCCATATGAATGAACCAAAATAGGGAGGAAAAAATTTGAACAGCATCATAAGCTGGGTTGGCGGCAAGAAAGCACTGCGCGATCTGATCTATCTGCGCATGCCGAAAAACTATGACCGCTACATAGAAGTATTTGGCGGAGGCGGATGGGTTTTATTTGGAAAGCCGCCTGATAAATGTATGGAGGTTTACAATGATTTCAATTCGAATCTTGCAAACCTCTTTTATTGTGTCAAGGAAAGACCGATGGCACTGCTTCGGGAAACTGTCCTTCCTCGCCGCTCAACTCCAGAGATGAATTTACAACGCTGCGGAAATTTCTGGCCATGGAAGAATTTAAGAGTGAACATCTTGCGGAAGAATTGGAGATTGCAACGCACTTCTTAAAAAGAACCGGAGGCGGCAGAAATCCGTGACATCCTCATGGAGCGTGCCGCAGTAGGTGATGTGAAAAAGGGCGGCGGCCTTTTATAAGATTATCCGCTACAGCTATGGAAGCGGCTGTACCTCTTATGGGTGCCAGCCATTTGACATAAGGAAGACCTTTACTATTCTCTGGGAGGCAAACCGCGGGCTGAAGGATACCGTGATTGAAAATAAAGATTTTGAGGCACTCATCCGTCAGTATGACAGACCGAATGCCTTTTTTTATTGCGATCCACCGTATTTTGAAACCGAAGGGCATTATGAAGTGGTGTTCCGCAAGGAAGATCATGTGAGGGGATACCTTTTAAAAGGCATACAGGGAAAGTTCATGGTTTCCTATAACGACTGTGCCTATATCCGTGAGCTGTATCAGGACCTACGGAGGATGTGGGGTCAGAGGATGTACCCAAAGAACTTCTGGATATCTGTGCAGAGCTTGGCATCCCCAGGGAAAAAGTAAACATTGTTTTGCGAATGACCGAGGAGGGAAGCGATGAAAAAGCCGGTGTATAAATTGTTGGATGAAAAGGGCAGGGTACTGATACCTTTGGAAATGCGACAGAAAGCGGAGATGGAGAAAGGGGATATCTTAAAGGTTTCCATAAACTCCGGGAAGATTGTTATATCCAAGGTAGACATTTTAGAGGTAGGAAAGCAGGATGCAGAAGCTGTGGAGGCTTATGTCCATGCAGCCGTAAAGACCATGAGCCATGAAAAGCAGGTGGCACTAGGCCTTTTGAAATTCAGGATGACAAGGTCAGTGAAACGGTGGTGGAAGGAAACCTGATAGCCATTGCAGATTTTATTAAAAATTGCAAGGAGGGGAGCATTATCACCATCCACATGTTGGAAGGAGAGCCATTTTTAATTGGGTTGTCAAAATTATTCCTGTATTGTGAGGACAACGAGTTTCTAAATAATCAGTTGATACCGTATCTTCGTGGGATATGAATGGAGAAGCAGTATGAAAAACATATATTTTCGTGATGGAATCCTTATCTACTATGGAAATCCGGCAGGTTATCTGTCAGAGGGGAAAGTAGTATTGGATTCCATTTTTGATAAAGGGGAAATCATTGCTTACCTGTCTGAAAAAGAAAAGCTGGCAGTGGAAATAAGGTCGGGAGTCTATGACCGTCTGTCAGAGGTCGGAGGGATGGAAGTGACAGTACAGGCAGCAAAAGGAAGGAGGATAAGAATCTATCAGCTTAAACAGGACAGTCCGCTCCTTATGCGGTTTATCAGTCTGGCAGAGAGAGAAAAGAGAGACTTTGAAAAACCGAAAGCAAAAGGAGTATGCGCTTGTTTACGAGGGAGAGGTGGATACCTTCAGTCTGGAAGATGTCTGGGAGAAGTTTGGCAGAAGGGTGCCAAGGGATTTTGAAGGACATGCATTATCCATATCCGATGTAGTGGAATTTTCAGAGGAAGAGGTAAGCCGCTATTTTTATGTAGAGCCGAAAGGCTTTGCGGAAATTGTATTTAAATCAGAATAGCCGTAAGGCAGAAAGGAAGAACATGGCGGGAAAAGGAACAAAAAATAACCAGCAGAATGCACAGAGCGAAACACAGTCCGAACAGGCGAAACAGACACAGCCTCTTGATTTTGATGTACGCATCCAGTCCATCAAACCAAATGAGTCCATCAAAGGTACCGCAAGTGTAAACATTAACGGAGCCTTTGCAATCAGAGGAGTCAAGATTATTGAGGGCAGTCATGGATTATTTGTATCCATGCCCAGCTACAAGGTAGGGAATGAGTATAAAGATATCTGTTTCCCTATTACACCGGAATGCAGAAAGCAGTTAAATGATGCAGTCCTTGGTGCCTATGAACAGGCGCTCACCCAGAGTCAGAACAGTATGGCAAAGCATCATGAAATGCAGCAGGCACCGGAAGGTCAGGCAATGGACATGATCGGTATGTAAGAAACCCAAATAACCAGAAAAATAAAATGAAATCATATGGAGGAAAAATCAATGAGAAAGATGATGAACAAGGTAGCAGGAAACATGAAGGTAACCGTAGCAAGGGCAGCAATGCTGTTGAAGGATAAGAAGGGAGAAAACTATGTGGATACCGCAGTTAAGATTTTGATTGCGGTAGTAATTGGTGCCCTTTTGCTTGCCGGTTTGTATGCCCTCTTCGGAGATGTAGTAATGCCTACCCTTACCAGAAGAATTCAGGAAATGTTCAATTATGCCGGTTAATACCAGAGAAAGAAGGAGGAAGAGAGTATGCCTAGAAATGCAGCTACACAGAATAATAACACAGAGAACATGGAACAGCAGGTACCTTTTAAGGTGACCATCACAGAGCATAACCCGGAGAGAGGGGTGCTTGCCAATGCAGACGTAAATGTGGCAGACATTATGACGATCCGTAACGTGAAGATTAAGCAGGATGACTATGGTCTTACCGTGACCATGCCCCGAACCAAGATGCCTCACACAGAGCAGTATAAGGACTCCGTGTATTTTGCGGACAAGTCCATGAAACAGCAGTTTGACATGGCAGTGGAAACAGCTTATCAGGAGAGTGTTCTCACACCGGTGCTTGATCAGGATGAGCCGGAAGAGGGTATGGAGCAGGAAGAGACCACCGGCATGAGCATGGGAATGTAGCAGGTGGAAGGGATGATAAGGCTTGCCCTATTTTTTCTCGTTCTGTTTTTGGCGGCGGTCTCTGACATCCGAAAGCGAATCATTCCGGATTGGATGCCGTTTTTAATTGCCGGGGTAAGTCTGATTCCATCGGAGCCTGTTTATCTGACAGGCCTTCTTGTGGCGTTACCACTACTTGTTGCAGGGATAACTGTAGGAGGTATCGGAGGAGGAGATATCAAGCTGACAGGAGCCTGCGGATTGGTGTTTGGGTTTGAACGGACCCTTGCAGGACTTCTTATGGCACTGAGTCTTCTGTTACTGTTTCATGTAGTAAGGCAGTGCATAAGGAAAATAAGAAAACTAAATTGTATAGCAGAGAAGGAACAGGCATATCCGCTTGCTCCTTTCCTGCTTGTCGGGATGGTTATAAGTGTCTTTATGTTTTTGTAAAATGGCATTTCTAAAACCCTACAAAAACTTTTTACTTTCTATTGATAATATTTCGGTATACCGATATAATAGATAGAGAGGAGGAAGAGGAAATGGTAGAAAGGTTATTAAAGAAACAGAACATGACAAAATACCGACTTGCAGTAGAAGCAGGTATTCCTCACGCTACACTGAATGATATATGCAGTGGAAAAACCAGACTGGAAAAATGCAGTGCAGAAACGGTATATAAATTAGCAAAGGTATTGGGCGTTTCCATGGAGATGCTGACAGTTGCAGCAATACAGAATGCAGAAAGGGAACGTGCCTACGAGTATGGCCTGCCGGAATATCTGCAGCACGATTTAGATGCCTACAAGGAAGGTCTGAAAACTAAGTCCGATTTATTGGATTGCCTGTGGGGAGAACTGTACGGAAGCATTAACATAGCAGAGATTAATGATGGAGCGATTACACGGGAACATGCAGAATTTTTGCGAAACAAGTATCTTTTCGGAGGAAAACATGACAGGAACGATTGATTTTACAAACTGCAAGAAGATTTTAGGAAGAGCATACAATGGTGCTAACGGAAAGAAGATTGCAGTGGAATATAACGGAAGAGAGTATATGCTTAAGTTTCCACCGTCCGGTGCTACGAAGCCGACAGGGCTGTCCTATACGAACAGTTGTATCAGCGAGCATATAGCAAGCAGTATTTTTAACATGGTTGGCATCAAGGCACAGGAAACCCTGCTTGGAACCTATGAAGTAAGCGGGAAAGTGAAGGTGGTATGTGCATGCCGGGACTTTACTGAGAAAGGATATCGGTTGTTTGACTTTTGCTCCATAAAAAATACCATTCTGGATTCCGAATCCGGAGGAAGCGGAACAGAACTGGCAGACATTATGGATACCATAGAAAAACAGCAGTATGTGGAACCGTCCCTTTTGATGCAGCACTTCTTTAATGTCTTTGTGGTAGATGCCCTGCTTGGAAATTTTGATAGGCACAATGGAAACTGGGGCTTTTTGTATGATGATTCTACAAAAGAGGCAAGCATTGCTCCGGTTTATGACTGCGGAAGCTGTCTGTTGCCGCAGGCAGACGAGAGGATTATGGAACAGGCACTGGTAAATGAAGATGTGATGAATGCCAGGGTATACCAATTTCCAACATCAGCAATTAAGTTAGACGGAAGAAAAATCAATTACTATGATTTTCTTATGTCGGCAGAGGAGCCGCAGTGTAATGCCGCAATACAAAGAATGGTTCCGAAAATTAACTTGGAGCAGATAAAAGGGTTTATTGAGGAAGTACCCTTTATTACCGAGTTGCAGAAAACCTTTTATAAGAGGTATATAACTGCAAGGTTCGAACAGATTTTAAAGCCTGCATATGACATGGTAATGTCAGAAAAGCAGGAGTTGTCCGAGCCGAATATGACAATGTAATAGATGAACTTAGAGGACACCGTAAAAAATGCGGTGTCTTTTTTTGTGAAGAATTGGAGGTAATCATGAAAAAAATGTTAGTAGCAGCCGGTGTGCTGGCAGTTATCACTGGAGTAGTGGCTGCAGTATGTAAGAACCGCAAGAAATATACAAAGGTAAGAACAAATTATTAGGAGGACAGTGTGAAAAATCCATATATGCAAGATTTTTCACACGCGAGATTTGTGTCTGCGCGCACTTGACACAAACTCGTTATGCACAAAGGGCGTGCGCAGAAAAGAGGAATAGAATGAAATTATTTAAGAACAGAACCGTGCTGGGGATTTTCTGTATTGCAGTGTCCCTGATTATCTGCTTTGCCATTACACCCCTTGTCAATGCAGGCTTATCCAAAAAGGTTACCATTGTCCGTTTTAATAGGCAGGTAAATGAGGGCGAAGAGATTACAAGAAGTATGTTGGACGAGGTAGAGGTAGGAAATCATAACCTGCCGGAAAACGTGATAAGAAATATTGCAGATGTGGAGGGAAGATATCTGACCACAACTGTGTATGCAGGAGATTACATTCTTACGGATAAGATTTCCAATGAGCCTGCCGCAGAAAATAAGTACCTTTACAGTTTAAATGGGGAAAAGCAGGCCATGTCCATTACCATCAATACCTTTGCGGAAGGATTGTCCGGCAAGTTAAAGAGTGGAGATATCGTATCCGTCATTGCACCGGATTATCTTGGCAGTGGAGAAACCATAATCCCTGTGGAACTCAAATATGTGGAGGTTATCGCTGTGACAGCAAAGTCCGGCTATGATGCCAACACCGGAGAACAGATGTCAGAGGAAGACGAGAAGGAACTGCCGTCCACGGTAACCATTCTGGTAAGACCGGAGCAGAGTAAACTCCTTGCCAGATTGGAAGCAGAGGGAGAAATCCATTTATCCCTTGTGTTCCGTGGAGATGCGGATAAAGCTTCGGAGTTTATCAAGGCACAGGATCAGATGCTGGATGAAATAAAAGCAGCGGAGGAGGCTGCCATGCAGGAAGAGGATGCAACTGAGGAAGATGGTCAGCCTGTTATGAATGCAGACGGTCAGGAAACCACAGAGGAAGAAGAAACAAGTACAGATAGGGAGGAATAGAACGTGAACTTTAAACAGAACTCTCTGTTTACGAGAAATACAGGATTTGATGAGGAACAGCCAGATGTGCAGGGTGGAGTGCTTGCCGTATGGGGGAGTCCATCCTCCGGCAAGACAACGGTTTCCGTAAAGCTGGCAGATTATCTTGCCAGAAAAAAGAAAAATGTGCTGTTAATTTTTGCAGACATGACCACACCGCCCCTGCCCTGCATCTGTGCAACCGGGGACTTGAAAGGAGAAAAGTCCCTGGGGAGCATTCTTGCTGCCACCCATGTAACGGAAAATCTGATTAAGAAAAACTGTATGTTCTACAGAAAGAATGATTACTTAAGCATGGTGGGGATGTTAAAAGGGGAGAACGTGTTCACTTATCCGCCTTATGACCAGACACAGGCTGTGGAATTGATTGAGCAGGCAAGAGAGGTGGCTCCCTTTGTCATTATTGACTGCGGAAGCACCATTGCTTCAGATGTGTTGTCGGCGGTGGCACTGATGGAAGCGGATACGGTCTTAAGACTTGTAAACTGTGATTTAAAATCCATCAGTTATCTGTCCTCACAGTTGCCACTGCTTCGTGACAACAAATGGGATGCGGATAAGCAGCTTAAGGTGGCATCCAATGTAAAACAGCAGGAGGCAAGCAGCCATATGGAACAGGTGCTTGGCTCCGTTTCCTTTCAGATTCCCCACAGCAGGGAAGTAGAAACACAGTATCTGGAGGGAGATATGTTGGCAGAGCTTGGACTGAAGGAGAGCAGGGCATTCAGAAAAGAGATTGAGAAAATCAGCAAGGAGGTGTTCGGTGTATGATGGGAAATAACCAGAATTTATTTTTTTCCCCGGAGGAAAAAGCAGGGCATTCTCCGATGTGTTAAAGGAAGTGCAGGAGTATATCTCCAGCAAGTATTCCACCCTCATGGTGGAAGGCGGGAACGATGAGGTAAAACAGCAGGTCAAGAGATACATCTCAAAGTACATAGCAGATTATCGAATCACCGTAAAGGGAAAGACAAGGGAAGAACTAATCGATGACCTTTATACGGAAATGGCAGAGTTTTCTTTTTTAACCAAGTACATATTCGGAACAGGCATTGAGGAAATCGATATCAACTCATGGAGGGATATTGAGGTGCAGTACAGCGATGGCAGATGTGAGAAGATGGAGGAACACTTTGAGTCCCCGGAGCATGCCATCAATGTGATACGAAGAATGCTCCATGTGTCCGGCATGGTGCTTGATAATGCATCCCCGGCAGTCCTTGGGCATTTGAGTAAAAATATCCGTATTGCGGTGTTAAAGACACCACTTGTGGATGAGGACGTAGGTATTGCAGCTTCCATCCGAATCGTAAATTCCCAGAGTCTCAAAAAGAGTGACTTTGTGGATGGAGGAACCGCTACCGATGAAATGCTAGATTTTCTGGCAGAATGTCTGCGTTATGGAATCAGTATCTGTGTGGCAGGTGCCACCAGCTCCGGCAAAACAACTCTGGCAGGGTGGCTCCTTACTACCATTCCCGATAACAAGCGTATCTTTACCATTGAGAACGGAAGCAGGGAGCTGGCTCTTGTCAGGGAGAAGGATGGAAAGGTAACCAACAGCGTCATCCATACCCTGACCAGATTCAGCGAAAATGAAAAGCAGAACATCGATCAGGATATGCTCCTTGATATGGCCCTGCGTTTCAACCCGGAGATTATCTGTGTGGGAGAGATGAGAAGCTCGGAAGCATATACCGCACAGGAATCTGCAAGAACCGGGCATACAGTGCTTACCACCATTCACAGTAACAGTTGTGAATCCACCTACAGCCGAATGAGAACCCTGTGTAAGAGAAAATACGACATGGATGATGAGGTGCTGATGGATTTGGTAACGGAGGCATTCCCCATCGTGGTATTTACCAAGCAGCTTGAGAACAAGAAAAGAAGGCTCATGGAAATCATGGAGTGTGAAATCACACCCGATGGAAAGAGACATTTTAATTCCCTGTTTCGTTATGAAATTACGGAAAACCGGATGGAAGGAGATAAATTCATCATCAACGGAATCCATAAAAAGGTGTGCGGTATTTCAGGGAGCTTAAAAAAGAGGTTCCTTGAAAACGGAATGCCCAGGGAAGTGTTAAATAAAATTACGGGAGGAGGTGCAAGCGTATGCTGACAATGCAGGTAATGGCCTGTATGGGTATCATCATAGGCTTATTTTTATTGTTGGGCATTAATCTTACGGATTTTACCGGTAATATTTTTAAGAGGCTGTTGGATGGACCAAAAGGCATCCGTGAGGAGATTTTAGAGCAGACACAGAGAAAGAAAAAGTCCTTCCTAAGTAGAGAAGTGGAAGAGATACAGAGTATCCTGGAAGGCAACGGACAGGGAAAACACTTTCCCGTTTTTATGCACGGTATCGCTGGTACTGTTTGCCGCAGGTGCCGCAGGAGCAGTCATGCTTGGAAATCTCTTTCTGGTACCCGTAGCAGCGGTAGGGTTTATGTTCCTGCCCTTCTGGTACATTAAGCTGACTGAATCCCACTTTAAAAAGGATGTGTCGGCAGAACTGGAAACAGCACTGTCCATCATTACTACAGCGTATCTTAGAAGTGAGGATATCTTAACTTCGGTGGAAGAGAATCTGGAATACCTAAATCCGCCGGTAAAGAACATCTTTCAGGATTTTGTGTCAAGAATCCGTCTGATTGATCCGGACTTGGAGGCGGCCTTGGATGAACTTAGAACAAGGATAGCAGATGATGTGTTTAAGGAATGGGTGGATGCCTTAAAAGCCTGCCTGTATGACAGGTCGTTAAAGACAACTCTTACACCGATTGTGGCCAAACTGTCCGACATGCGTATTGTGAATGCAGAACTGGAATATATGGTCATGGAGCCGAGGAAAGAGTTTATCACAATGGTAGTGCTGGTGGTGGGTAATATTCCCCTTTTATATTTCTTAAATAAGGATTGGTACCACACACTGATGCACACGGTGGTGGGGCAGATCATGTTAAGCATTGCAGGCATTATTATTTTTGTATCCACAGCCCATGTAATCAGATTGACAAAACCGATAGAGTACAGGTCGTAGAAAGGAGGCAGTATGAATCTGATATTATTTTGTGTGTTTTTGACCTTTTCTGTAGGTCTCTTTCTGCTGCTTGCAGGACTATTACGCCTGCCGACCTTAAAGACCAGCAGGGTAATGATGGATACAGGCAAGGAAGGAAAACAGTTATCCAAGACCTTGGATGCCTTTTATATGGATGGAGCCGTGAAGATTGCCAGATACATCCGTATCAATGATTACAAGAAAAACCGAATGGCAAGTGTGCTTCGTGCATCTGGGCTTGGCATGACACCGGAAGTATATACCGCATACGCATACTTAAAAGCCGGAAGTGTCTTTTTGCTGATTATTCCGGCACTTTATGTGTTTCCGCTGGCAGTTCTATTTGTAATCCTCTTAGGCATTATGATTTATTACAAGGAAATCCAGAAGGCAGATGAAATGCTGAAAGAAAAAAGGGAGCAGATAGAGGAAGAGTTATACCGCTTTGTATCTACTATCACGCAGGAACTGAAAAACAGCAGGGATGTGCTTTCCATGCTGGAACATTATAAGGAGAATGCCGGGGCAGTCTTCCGGAAGGAACTGGATATTGTGTGTGCAGACATGCGATCCAGCAGCTACGAGGCAGCTCTAACCCGCTTTGAAGCAAGACTCAATTCCCCACAGTTATCGGATGTGGTCAGAGGTCTTATTGGTGTATTAAGGGGAGATGACGGAGCCGTGTACTTCCAGATGTTAACCCATGACTTTAAGCAGACGGAGCTTCAGAGACTGAAAGCGAAGGCAGCCAAGATACCACCCAAGATTAGAGTGTATTCCTTTGCCATGCTGATGTGTTTTCTGGCAACTTACTTCGCTATTATCATCTATGAGATTATCAAGTCAATGGGTACGCTATTTTAGGGAGGTCAGTGTGAAAAGTTATTCTAAGCCTGCAAAGAACGCAGTCTAAGAATAACTATGTTTCACACGGAAGAATGGCACAGCCATTCTTCTGCCTAAGAGAAAGGAATGCTATGAAGAAAATAAGAAAGATACTGCATGATAAAAGGGGAGAGGGGTATATCGATGTGGCAGTGATGGTGCTATGTGTTATGCTGGTGATTGCCCTTGGTGTAAGGTTGTTTCCCATCTTTATCACCAAAATGCAGGTAGACAATTTTGCAGACGAACTGGTAAGAGAGGCAGAAATCAATGGAAGGGTAGGAAGTGAGACTTCGAACAGACAAAGGGTCTTGGAAGAAAGAACCGGACTCCACCCTACTGTGCAGTGGTCAAGTACCGGAAATCTGCAATTAAATGAAGAGGTAACGGTAACCGTTACAGTGCAGAAGGATTTAGGGCTGTTTGGAAACTTTGGCTCGTTCCCGATAACCATCCGTGCGAGAGCCTCCGGAAAGAGTGAGGTGTATTGGAAATGAGGAAGTTAAGGAAAAAGATTGTCACCCTGTTAAAAGACCGGAAAGGAAATATGATGCCGTTAGTGGTGGCAGTGACCATCTGCATGCTGATTATTATCCTTGGAGTTGCAGAATACATGCGCCTTGTGATTACCGCTGCAGGTATTAAGGATGCAATGGAGTCTGCTGTAATATCCACAGTCAATGACAACTATAACGAGGTTTACCACAGTGTAAGGGAAGGATATGCCGCAGGCTATGAGCCTGATGGGGAAACTTTCTCAGCCTCAGTGGACTATGGGGATATTTACAGCAGGATGTGTTTTTTACTCGGTCTGGAAGAGGACGGGGATGGATATGTAAGAGTCAATAACGGAGGAGAAAGGGAGTACCGTTTGAGCAATCTTTCGGTATCCATCCCCAATACTGCTCTTGGTGCAGGAGGCGGCTCCTATTATGCAGATGCCTCTATTCGGCTGGAGGTGCCGGTAAGATTTGCCGGAAAAATCATCACAAATATGACAATTAATCTAAAGGTTCGGGCAGCCTATACAGAAAAATTTTAGTAAGATGTTACAGATATCATGCAACCTATTACATTTTGATAGACTTATGCAAAGTTGTGTGGTAGGTTGTGGGTTGAGAAACAGAAAAATGAAAAATTACATACAGGAGGGATTGCTATGAAAGATAGTACAAAGAAACGACTTATCATCACAGGACTTGCAGCAGTGTGCGTATTATTGATTTTCGGTATCAGCAGGGTGCTTTATAAGGAGCCGGTGCAGGAGTTACCTGAAGAAAGCAAGACTACGGAAGAGATGGAACTTGTGGTAGATACGGAAAAGACAGAGCCGGTGCAGAAAGAAACGGAAAGCACAGAGGAAACAAAAGAGTTAGTTATCGAAACAGAAACGGAGAATGGCATGGAGAGCGGAAAGCAGGAAATCCAGCAGACGCCTGAAAAAACGGAAGATGAAAAGCCGGAGGAACCGCCTGCCTTAACAGAGGATGCGGATACCACAAAGCCGGATACACCACCAGAGTATGAGGAGCCGGAAGAGACGAAAACGCCTGCGGATGATACTCCAAAAACCGGAGATACCAAGGATGGAATGGTATATGTGGAAGGATTCGGATGGTTACCTGATGAGGGTGCCGGTTCGGGAACGAATGCGGATGATATGTATGAGAACGGAAATAAGGTAGGTATCATGGATTAAGGATACCAAGAAAGAGGCACAGTGAAAAAACGCTGTGCTTTTTTCATGCAGTGAGCCATCTGTAACAGCAGGTGGTTCATTGCATTGAAGGGAGGCAACATGAAACGATTTAAACTTTGGGTTCTTACTTTTTTGTTAATCGTATCCACACTGGCGCCCATGACGGTGCATGCTGAAGGAGAGGGAAACATCGACAACGGTGGTGGAGGATTAGGAGAAGGTACGGATACAAACTTTTGGAACACAGGAGATGAAGGAGTGCGTGTCACAGTGGTAAGCGCCAGTGATGGAAGTGCAGTGACCGCATCCATTGATTTGACAAATAGAAGTCCAAGTGATATCAAGGTACATTTTGGAAAAGTATGTAAGTCTGATTACAGAGGTGGAGCAGGGCTTTCTGCAAAGGTAGGAGGGTATGATTATTATGTTCCTGCACAGTCCCTGCCTAAGATTATTACCACATCATCAGGCAGTGCCAGTCTTGCCGCTATCAAAAGTTATTTTACGGATGAGCAGGTTATTCGAAGCATAGCAGGATATGTGGGGATGGATTATGACACGTTGATAGGTGGGGACTATAAGTTGTTATTAGAACCTATTGCGTATGTGACGTTTGAAGGAGTACGGACTGCATTCACCGCTACAGAAGCAGCAATGTATAACCAGGTCAGAGGCGGTATGTTAAGGAAAAAGCTGACGTCCCTGACACATAAGAACCTGCCCCTTGCCATGTTCCTTGAAACTGCGGATTTGGGATATCCGGCTTGGGGTGGTGCCAAGAATCAGAAGGTGTCTGATGATGAAATCATAGGCTCGTTAGGACTTGGTATTGTAAGGTTTGATGAGGTGATAACACCGGAAGTGATTGCAGCGGATTATGAGTACCGGGTAGACACAGATGTGGTAACAGCCGTCACCATAAGTGGGGGACAAAGCGATCCCGACCATCCGGTAAGCGTGACTTTCCGCATCCTCGGAAGGAACTATACCGTAAATAATGTGTATTATCCGGAGGACGGACAGCAGGTTGTGTGGGTGAAGTGGCATACGCCATCCACGGAACAGCACATCACCATAAATGTGAGTGTAAGCGGAGGAGGCAGTGCAAGTAAAGGAACCATTACTGCCAATATCGTAGACCTTGATAAGAATCCACCGCCCAATCCGGTAGCCGATGACAGAAATGATTCCTACAATGCAGACAATGCCATTATTCCTGCAAATCCACAAAAGACAAGCGCATCATGGAGTGTATGGAGGCCTTGGTGGAAAGAAAAATGGGTATGGCATAGTGATTGGGAGTGGAAGACTGGCTCTCATTCTGAAGATTGCCCGGAGGACTGTGAAAGCAGTCATGGATATTGGGAAGATGAGGGAGAGTATGTGGATGAAGGCTGGTGGGAGTTTGATTTGGACAGATATTCGGCATCCCTATCGGCAACAATGGATCTTACTACGGATGCAAAATCCCCTACTGCGACAGCTACCACTATCAAGAGTGGATACGGTGTGAACATCAGTGTAAATGCCAGTGCATCCACTAGCCAGTCTGCATCAACCACACCACCGCAGACAGCGGTCAGTTATTTCCCGGAGTTTTATTATAAGACCTATTGGAGATTACTGGAGAAGACAAGTGGCGGATATCATGCTGGGTTTGAATTTCGGAATAACCATTATTCCACCTATAACCGCAGGACACATTTTACCCCCATTTGGATGCCGGATGGTACCTATACGGTCTACACCTATTTATTGGACTGCTGGACACCGGATGGAATGCTGAGTGTGAATCTGACAGACTCCGTGCAGATATCGGGTGATTTGTGGGATGACTGGCATATCGCACCACAAAGGGCAAGGTAATCCTATGGTGTATGAAAGAATTGACAGACCCAAAGGTCTGCTCTATCACTACACAAAAAGGGAGAATATAGAGCCGATTTTACAGGATGGAAGGATAAGAAAGTTTAAAGATAGAGAGTGCTGGTTCTGCGCTTCCTTGGAGGATACCTTAAGGCTGATGGAATTAACGGTCATGGAGGAAGGAAAACTGTACTATGATACAAACGGATTGCCAAGAAGATATCCTAAGTTTATACCGGAGGAATATGTGGTGCTGGAGCTGTCCCCAAGATATCAGAATGGGGATTGGGTAATATGGAATCAGGAATTCCCCGATGGAGCGCCAGAAGAAATACAGAAACTTGGCGAGGAATTCAGCCATTTGAAAATAGGCTTTAGGGGAGATTTGAGGTTCTATGAGAACCCCAATATATATGAGGTGGCGGAACTGCTACAGGAACAGACACAGGCACCTCAGATAACAATGTAACTAAATAACAAGTGGAAAAGGACTGCTTTCGGGCAGTCTTTTTCTGTACCGAAAGGAGAAAGGAAGAAGAATGAAGAAAAAGAAATGGTTAGTGATGGTAATGCTGGTTCTTGTGCTTTCCTGCATGTTTGGAACCACTGTATGTGCAGCCGGTACCGGGGATGTGGCCGGAGCCATTGAGGGAACATGGAAAGATGCGTCCGGACAGATTAAGACGGTGGTAAACAAGGTTGTATTCCCTGCAATTGATTTGATCCTTGCAGTATTCTTTTTTGCAAAGTTAGGAACAGCATATTTTGATTACCGAAAGCACGGACAGTTTGAATGGGCAGCTCCGGCAATTCTGTTTGCCTGTCTGGTCTTTACCCTGACCGCACCTGCCTATATCTGGACAATTCTTGGAATGTAGGAAAGGGAAAACTGCCAAAAAAAGAGGGCCATCCATAGACATTTATCAAGAAGACGGGTATAATTATAGTGAGTGGAGGAATGCAGAATGGAAGTAAAAACATATACGATTGATGAAATAAAAAATATCGTAACACCTATTGCGGAGAAATATCAGATTGCACAGGTATATCTGTTCGGTTCCTTTGCCAGAGGAGATTTTGATGAACAGAGTGACATAGACATCCGTATTGAGAAAGGGAACCTGAAAGGAATGTTTGCCTTATGCGGTTTTTATACGGAAGTGTCGGATGCATTAGGACGAAAGGTAGATGTACTGACTACAGGAAGTCTGTCAGATGAATTTCTGGAGAGTATAAAGAGGGATGAGGTGATGCTATATGCAGGGCAGTAGAAATATAGATATCTTAATGCATATCAGAGATTATTGCGCAGAAATCAATTATACAATGGATACGTTTGGAAGGGATTATGATATCTTCGTTTCCAACTCTATTTACCAGAATGCGGTAGCGCTTTGTGTGTATTGCAGATAGGAGAACTGACAACACATTTTACGGATGAATTTAAGAGTGCATATAACAAAGTACCTTGGAATCAGATAAGCATTAAGAAATGTGGTGGCTCATAACTATGGTAAAATTGATAAGGAAACGCTATGGGAAACCTTGTTAAATGATATCCCGGACTTAAACGATTACTGCTGTCAGATTATTACAGAGCATCAGGCTTTGGAGCAGGAATGCAATGAAAGCCAGACAATGAACCTTTCCTGATGCTATAAAACAAAATAAAATACATTATTAAAAACTATCCGCTTTATCAAGCAGGGTAAGTTTTTTTATGTCCAAAAGGAGGTAAGCGGAAATGAATTTTTTTGAATCGGAACTGAAAAAGATTATGGGAGACAGTGCCATTTAAAAGACCAGAAATATGTGGGGCGCATGTGTTATGGAACCATTGGTGGGGATTTAAGAGCCAGAGTGGAATTTGTAACCCTTGGCGTGAGCAACCATTATGCAGGCATAAAGGCATCTGTTATCAACAGAAAAGAAGGAGTGGTAGACAGTATCCTTCTTCGATTTTCGGATATCTGGGGAAAACCGAAAGTCAGCAATCCCAATTTTAAGGAGGGAGTCAATCCCCATATCTGGACGGACAATGGAAAAAGCGACTGGTATGTATTTTATCCTGGAGCAGCAGAGTATCGGAAGGCTGCAGATACTCTAGAAAACTATCTGTCCATATTTCAGGATGTGTCAATGACACAGGAGAGTCAGAACTTACCATGCAGATGGGTACATAGGGAGCAGTAAACAGGAAGGAGGCAAGCTATGTTTATATTTGATTTTGTGGCCGAGACTATCCTGGACCAGATACTTGACTGGATATATGGGAAAATCATAGGGTTTTTAAATGATTTCTTTGTGATGATGAACAACATGGGAGTGGAACTGTTTGCATTACCTTGGGTAGAAGCAGTTACCACTTTTTAGTTACTTTGGATGG
>VOFI01001721.1_pt1 | contig 21667 bp, 37 predicted proteins | sample 5384131 | NCBI WGS metagenome assembly VOFI01 (sample SAMN12384728, study PRJNA508395) | human gut metagenome | isolation source: healthy gut H | host: Homo sapiens | reverse complement strand
GTTAATCGAGCTGCGAAATTGAATTTATGCCGGTGTTCCCAGCCTATGGCTGCCTCGGAACGCGTCGTAGAAAGTGAATTTGATAAGGAGATTTAAAGCGAGGCCGGATCAATGCGTTCCGGTCTCGTTGTCTGTTTATCATCAAGTATTCATACTGTGTTTACATTCTCAGGAGCCTGATAGTGTGTTCTGATTCAAGGACTTCATATACAATGCCCTGCTTTTTTAAGCATTGGCAATAGATTGCATTTACAAAATAGATATGTTAAGATTTTTTAAGACTTTTATTGAGGTTTTTTTTAAATGAATGCCTCTATACTGAGGTTATCAATCGGGAAAGGGATATATATATAATGAATGGGGAAACAATTTTTAGTAGTAGACGACAACAAAGAAATCGTATATTCACTGGGCGAGCTTTTTTGAAATATGAGGGTTACGAAATCATCGCTGCCTATGATGGCATGGAAGCACTGGGTGCCTGGAGAAATATCACGTTGATCTGATTCTGCTGGACGTCATGATGCCCCGTCTCAACGGTTTGTCCGCATTGATGAAGATTCGTGAGAAGTACAAGATTCCGGCGATTATCTTGTCTGCGAAGACGGAAGAGAGCGACAAAGTGTCGGGGTCTGATTCTCGGCGCAGACGATTATATCAGTAAGCCCTACAATGCAGCGGAGCTGATCGCTCGGGTAAAGGCGCAATTGCGGCGGTATCATACCTGGGGCGGCAGCGCGCCAATGGCGAATGAAGATACCATTGTCAACGGCGGCCTGGTTTTAGATAAAAAACAGCGCCTGATCGTCGTAGAAGGCAAAGAGGTTAAGCTGACGGCTACCGAATATAAGATCGTTGAGCTGCTGATGTCAAATACGTGGACAAGTATTTCCGGCGGAACAGATTTACGAGAGTGTGTGGGAAGAAACTGCTGACTTCACGGTAGAAAATACGGTCATGGTGCATATCCGCCACATTCGAGAGAAGATAGAAATTGATACGAAGAATCGAAATATATAAAAAGGTGGTGTGGGGCATTGGTTACAAGATGGAAAAGTTCAATTAATAAAATCGTTTCATTTATACAATCGAATAAAAGACTGTTTTTGGGAATTTGCAGTGTGGCAATAGGTGCGGCCATATTCTATGCATTATTTGGCATGGCATACAGATATGGGGGGATGTCCACGAAACAGACCTGGTTCATGGGTTCTGTTCCAAATCTCTTTCTTGGCTTTGGCATCTGGCATATTGTCAGATATATCATGCTCAAGGTGTATGCCGACTGGATTCCAAAAAAGACGAAGCCTTCTACGAGGAGTGGAAAGATAAATGGTATAAACAGCAAATAACAATTGCCATTGTTTCTATTGGGACGTTACTATTTGCATATCTGATGTACTCTTCCAGTGAGTACAGGTATTACGCTTTTACAACCTTGCATACATGTATCTTTTGCTTTGCAACCGTATTGATACAAAGCGTCATCAGCGAAATCTGCATAGTAGGATTCATGAAGAATCAGCTGAATCTTTTGATGGAACGAATGACAGAAATCAATCGGAAAAACCTGGAGGATGCGCTGGAAATTGAACGTGAAAGTATTGAAAAAGGCCGCCAAAAGTGAACAGTTAAAGATAGATCTGATTTCAACGTATCTCACGATCTGAAGACGCCGCTGACATCCATGGTCGGGTATATCGAACTGATGAAAAAAGAGGACCTGGACGATACCATGCAGGGATTATGTGGAAGTATTGTCTGATAAGGCGGAAAAGCTAAAGGTCATGATAGAGAGCCTTTTTCATTGGCAAAGGCCAGCAGCGGAAATATCAAAATGCACATGGAATCGATCAGTCTCAATCGGCTGATTGACCAGCTCTTTGGCTGATATGGAGGATCGAATCGGCAGTTCCGACCTGCATTTCGTAAAGGTTATGACAGAAGAGGACACCAGTTTTATCAGCGATAACCTTCATATGTACCGCATCTGTCAAAATCTGATTGAAAATGCGATTAAGTATTCTGCCAAAGGTACTAGAGTCTTTTAAAGACTTTTGTAAATAAGGGCGGTGACAAGGAAAGAGTCTGCCTCGAAATTACCAATACAGCAGGCTATCTGATGGACTTTGACAAAGATGATATCATCGAGCGGTTTGCCCGGGCAGATAAAGCACGTACCAGCGACGGCAACGGACTTGGGCTTGCTATCGTCAGCACCTATACCAGCGCTTTAGGGGGCGCCTTTGATATCAGTATTGACTGTGATCAATTTAAAGCGACACTCTCCTTCGAGAAAGCAGAATGCGACTGCGCGGGCCATCACACAGAGGAGGTTTTAGAGCTTGAGGAATATTTAGACGCCTAAGCTAGTCGCAATCCTGTAAAATAAAAGATACGATTGCAATAGAGTATATCTATAAGCTAAAGACTGTAACTTAAGCAGACGTTTTATCTGCTCGCGTTGACAGTCTCTTTTATCATTTATTTCTCTTCAATTATGAGAACTTTAATAAGCGCATTATCTTCAAAAGCCGTGAAGAATTCCATAAACCACAATTTGTTCACCATTGACTAATCTAGTCTCTCCTTTATGATATTGATATAACATAGAGACAAAACCGCTAGACGATAACCGATCGGCATCGAGGATGAACACATTATTGTTTGAGACCAGGCTTCCATCAACATAAGCATTATTACAGACATACTTGACTAAGCTGCCAACCCTTGCATCGGAATACTTAAATAAGTCACGAGAGGTATAATTCTTACATGCATTCATAAATCCATGTTTGTCCATAGGTTTTCCATACTTAAACTTACCGGTATACACCTCTTCTTCATTAATATTATACAACGTGCCAGATCCATGATAGACAAAATCATCTACAAGGAGAGTATAGCTTTTCAAGCTGTTGTGTTTATACTGTGACAAAAGATCCCTCATACTCTTTAATACCGTCAACAGTTATCGTTCCCTTTATAGAATCTAAGCCATTAAATGTACCTTCTATAACTAATTTTCTTTCGTACTCATCTGTTCCGGATAATTTCCCTTGCCCTTTAAATATGCCTTGCTTAAACTGTCCCTCATAAGTAAAATTATCATTTTCGTCCTTAAATACACCTTTTCCAGTTACTTCTGAATTTGTCAACTCACCGTCATAAATACCTGCGATTTCACCATAGACTGAATTAACGTCTAGGTCGTAATTGGTGACTGTTTCAACATTGTCTCCACAACCATATAATGGGATTACTACAAAAACCACAGCTATTAACAGCATACCTATCAATTTTCCGATTTTCTGCACGCGTTCTTCCTCCTTAATCTATGTTACGTTATTCTATTTCTAGTTTATATATTTAAGGAAAGAAAAGCAATACAAAATTTGGAAATATAACAGCTATGCAAGCGGCAGAATCTGTTGTTCCTCTTCCTGAAATCTCTGGAGCAGTGGAGGGGCTGTGCCAACATTTCCAGAGCTGCGTCCTGATTGTAGATCCAGTCTGCCAGATGTTCTTCTGGCAGAATCAGCGGCATCCTGTCATGAACTGGACGCATGGAATCGTTGGCGCTTGTAGTGACGATAATGAAACGATCCTCCTCTGCGAACTGCCGGTAAAAACCGGCCATGAAAATGGTATGCTGATCAGCATATCGAAAGGCTATTTTGTTTTTTTTCTGATCCCATTCATAGAAATGTCTTGCAGGGAATGAGGCAGCGTCTGTGCAGAACACTGTCCTTGAAGGTTTTTTTCTCTGCTGCAGTCTCTGCGCGGGCGTTAATCAACAGCCCCTTTCCGTCAAATCGAGGAAACCCCCATGGCATTGTCTCCGCATAGAAATTTGTATCTCTGCCGCTGAGAATCAGCGCCTGCTGCGAAGGATAGATATCGCCGGTGTTCGGCAGTTCCAGGTTGTCCGCAGTGCGCCCCTGCTCTCCTCAGAATATCCGCTGCAATTTCGTTATCAGTATAAAATCTGCCACACATACTTTTATTTCCTCCGTTCCTCTCATTGTAGGGAGCATTTCCATTTTTAAATAAACTATACTTCGAATGCATCCTAAAAGTCAAATTGTTATAACTTTTTTGTAACAAAATCCTCATTGCAACGATATATCTATAGATTATTACAAAACTGTGATTTTTCTGAGACTGCCTTGAGATAATACAATGCTATAGTTAGTAGTATAGACAGGAACCTTAAGAATTTTTAAGAAATAATTAAGAATTATACCTTTGAATATTAAGATTTTAGATGTATTATTAATTATGATAGAAAAAGGGTTTAGACAAAGAAGGGAATTTGGGATGGACTACAAGAACACAGTAAAAGCTTCATACGATTTTGACCGTTCTCACGCTAGTGATCCTGCTGCTGCCTCTTAGCCAGGGAGATTTCTTCGGCTCTGAGGGAGATTGGTACAGCCAGCATGTAGGAGCAGCAGAAAATCTCAGACAGACTATGCTGAATACTGGCTCGTTGTTTCCGCAGTTTTCACAGGCGGGGGGGGTGGATGCAACATCTACGATTTGGCATATTACGGGTTGCTGCGGCCAGACGTGCTGTTTTCCCTGTCTGGTGCCGAATTTAGAGATGAAGTACATCATCGCCGGTTACGCATTGCTGGGGGTGATTGCCAGCGTCAACCTTTGCTACATTTGGCTGCGCCGCCAAAAATTGGCGCAGTGGGTCGCATTCTGCGGCAGCGTATTATTGGCAGCAGCGGCTTGCTTTTACCACGCACACCACCAGATTATCTTCATAAACTATATGCCGTTTCTAATATTGGCACTTATGGGTATTGACAAGCTCTTAGAAAAAGGAAAAGTATCGCTGATGGCGGTTTCACTTTTTTGGTCTACATGCATAGCTTTTTCTACGCTTTTTCCTGCTTGGTCGTCTGTCTCGTTTACTTCTTGCATAAGAGCAATTGGAGACCAGATATAAAAGCTTTGGCAAAGCAGTCCTTGCGGTCACAATTTCCATAGGAATGGCTGCAGTGCTGCTTCTGCCTACCGCGCTGAATATTCTGTCCACAACAAAGGACGCCGGCGGATTCATGTCCCAGCCGATGGATATGGTAGACCTAAAATTGGGCGGACTTCTATACTACCCGTATGGGTGCGGGCTGTCTTTACTAGCGCTGTATTGCCTGCTGCTTTCTCTCTGCAAGAAGAGGAGACGAATTCTGTCAGTAATCCTGCTGATCTGCATACTGTACCGGCTGTTTCGCTAGTACTCAATGGATTCCTCTATCCGCGGGCAAAGATTTTAATCCCTTTTGTACCTCTCATCGTAATGCTCTGCACAGACACTTTGCAGGAATTGTTTGAGAAAAAAAAAAGTGGATGATCGTACCAGCCGTCCTCTGCTTTCTGCCAGCTGCTTTCTCGCCCTGGCAGGATCTGATGCTAATAGATGGCGGGATTTTACTGGCCTGGGTTTTGGTTCAGAGAGGTTTTTGTTAAAGTCCGAGCGGGCTAAAAAAAGCGCCTTTGTTTTGATTTTTACTGGTTCCAATCATGGTCAGCATAGGTGTTAACAAAGAAGAGGATTATCTGCGGGCAGATGATGACAGGCAAAGTCATTTTTACCTCGGCCGAAATCAGAGCTGCAGTCACGGATCTACGTTATCGCTTTGATGTGCTCGCCAACAATTACGTCAACAGCAATACGCTGCCAGGCGGCGGCATTAACAAGACAGCCATGTATTCTTCCATTGAAAACAAACTGTATGCCGACTTTTTATTACAACGTCATGGGCAATCCGATCAGCTTGCGGAACCGGGTGGTGCTGATGCCAAATCAAAACAGCTGTTTCAACTATTTTATGGGAATTCGCTATCTTTTGACTGATATACACAACATTCCATATGGCTATCAGGCGATCGCTCAAAAAAAAAGATTACGTATTAGCGGAGAATAAAGATGTTTTGCCAATGTGCTACGGTACGGACAAGCTTCTTTCAGAAGATGTCTATAAGGATTTGGTGTTTCCTTATAACATGGAGGCTTTGTGCTCGCAGGCAGTGGTCGAGGGACGGCATGGGGCGAAAGGATTTCAATCCGCCCTTACAGAACAGTCTCCGCAGGAGCTGCTGGCAGTGGATGCAGGCTTTACTTCGGAAGACGGCAAGACGCTGTCCTTTAAAAAGCGGAGACCCTCACGCTGCCTTTAACCAAGGCCTTGAAGAATCAAATTATGATTATCCGTTTCGATGTAGAGAGCAAAAAGGGGCAAAGAAGTAATCATCGAGATCAACGGTATGCGGAACAATCTGTCCGCGGAGAGTGCCCCATATCCTAATGAAAATCATACCTTTACTTTACGTATTATCTGCTAATGAGGTCATGGACAAGCTGGAAATAGAATTTTCGAAAGGGGATTATGATATCAGCAGGCTTCAAGTCTATACCATGGACAGCGACCATCTGCAGCGAGATGATATAACACTTCCGTCCATGACGGAAGGGGGAAGAAAGATGGAAAGACCGTCTTCGCAGGCTCTGTGGAAATGGAAAATGACGGTTACTTTATCACCTCTTATCCATATCGCAAAGGGTATCAAGTCTTTGTAGACGGCAAGAAAGCAAGCTACGAAAAAGTCAACGCCGCCTTTGTAGGATTTCCGGTTTCCGCCGGCGGTCACGAAATTGAGATTCATTATTACGCGCCGGGATTTAAAGCAGGGCTCGCCATCAGCATCTTATCTATGGTCGTCCTCTGTCTCATCATTTTAAAAAGAAAGGAAGAAAGCTATATGAAAAAGCTACAGAATTCACAGATTATCCGTTATATCATGACTGGGGCATGACGACGGTGATCAACTACATCATCTATATCCTGCTGACCGCAGTGCAGCTTGATTATCTCGTCGCCAACAGTATTGCTTGGCTGGGAGCTGTCATTTTTTTGCATACTACGCAAACAGGCATATGGTCTTTCGTTCTGGAGGCAATAAAAAAGCAGGAGTTCATTCAGTTTTTCTCCCTGCGTCTTGCGACTTTGGTGGTTGAGAACCTGCTGCTGTTCATGTTCGTAGGATATATCGGCGCAGCAGAACTTCCGTCTAAGATCTTAGTCAGTGTAATCACTGTCGTACTGAACTACTTTGCCTGTAAATACAGCATTTTTAAAGAAGGAGGTGTTTCTCATGAGTAATACAAAAGAGAAAATCAGTATCGTCGTGCCTTGTTATAATGAAGAGGAGTCACTTCCGTTGTTTTACATGGAGACGACAAAGGTTTTGCTAGGCATGAATGAGGTGGACTACGAATTTGTCTTTGTCAACGACGGCAGCAGTGACAAGACTTTAGAGATTATGAAAAAGCTCCACGATGGAGACGCCCACTGTCGGTATGTGGGGTTCTCGAGAAACTTTGGAAAGGAGGCCGGAATGTATGCGGGATTAGCTGAAGCAGAAGGGGATTACTGTGTCATTATGGACGCAGACCTGCAGCATCCGCCGACCTTGCTTCCGGAGATGTACAAGGTGGTCAGTGAAGAGGGGTATGACTGCTGTGGAGGACTCCGCTGCGGACGGGAAGGCGATAGTGTATTGAGAGGTCTTTTTCTCTAAGGCTTTTTATAAGATCAGTAAGGGACTGACTCATATGGATATGTCCGACGGACATGGGGATTTTCGCATGATGTCGAGACCGATGGTGGATGCCATTCTCGATATGAAAGAATACAACCGCTATATGAAGGGCCTTTTTCTCCTTTGTTGGCTTCGATACGAAGTGGATAGAGTATGAAAGTGTGGAGCGTGCCTGCGGAGAGACCAAATGGAGTTTAAAGAGCCTTTTTGCTTATGCGTTTGAAGGCATTTTGGCCTTTTCAACAGCACCCCTGAAACTGGCGGGTCTCATAGGGTGTCTGCTGTTCTTGGCCGGCGTAATATTTATATCGATTAACCTGATTCAAAGTCTGTGGATTCCTGGCGCAGTCAGCAGTTTTGATATCATTATCACGGTGGTGCTCATGCTGGGCAGCCTGCAGATGTTGTTCCTATATATTTTGGGCGCCTATCTGTCGAAGGACTATTTAGAGAACAAAAGCGTCCGCTATATATTGTCAGGGAAAGAAGCCAGTAGCTTCTTTAGTTCTTCCAGGGTCTTCACAGGTTCACTGCAGGTATGGCCTTGACAGAGATAATAATTGGTTCCGCTAAAGGGGATGGGATAGTTTTTCAGGAATGGCGCAGTTTCCTCCATGGAGGCTGCGTCTTCTTCTGTCTTCACCAGGATATCCAGATCAAATTGCCAGAGATCCTGCAGATCGAAAGCAGAGGAGCCGCTGCAGGTGCAGATCAACTGCCCTCTGTCTGCTAATACTTCGCTCATCTGCCAGAGGAAAAAGCTGTGACCTGCGGGATATTGTTTTGCCTCACCCATTAAAAAATCAGCTTGTTTTTCAAATGCCAGTCTCCAGGATTCCTCGCCTGTGAGGAAAGACAATCCTTTCATAACCAATGCCGCGACGGAATTGCCTGATGGCAGCGCTCCGTCATAAGTCTCTTTTGGCCGCATAAAGAGCTGCTCACTATCCTTAGCATAAAGATAGCAGCCGCCTTTTTCTTCGTCAAAGAATAAATCCACTAGACAGTTAGCGACCTTGACGGCCTTTTTCAAATAGGCGGGATGAAAGGTGCTCTTATAGCATTCTATCAGTCCCCAGGCGAAGTAAGCGTAGTCTTCAAGGGTTCCCGAAAATGCGGCTTCTCCATCCCTCCATCGAGCTAAAAAAGCCTGCCTTCCCCAATATGGAGTGTTTCCCACACGAAGTCTGCTGCATCCAGAGCTGCTGTAAGATAGGTTCTCTTATCCAGCAGCCGAGCTGTCCTGGCAAGAGCTGCAATCATCAGACCATTCCAGCTGGTCGGGATTTTATCATCCTTGTGCAGGGAGGCTCTTTGCAGGCGATAACGATACAGTTTCAACAGCATGTATTCTTCTGGCGGTTCCCCATACATCGTGTCTTTGATGAGATTGGGAATCCCTTTCCCTTCAAAATTACCCTCTTTGGTAATATCGTATCGTTTACAGAAGGCAGAACCGGCTTTACGCCCCAGTACTTCCAGCACTTCTTGAGGTGTGAACAGATAAAACTTTCCTTCGATGCCTTCACTGTCAGCATCCTGGCTGCAGTAAAACGCGCCGTCTTGATCGGTCAATTCTCTCAGCACATAACGGACCGTTCTTTCTGCAATGTCGGCATATAGCGTTTTTCCAGTTTCTTTGTGTAGGCTTGCCCGTAGGCGAAATTAATAACGCGTTATCGTAGAGCATCTTTTTTCAAAGTGAGGAGCCAGCCACATGTCATCGGTGGAGTAGCGGCAAAACCACCACCAACATGATCGAAAATCCCACCGCGATACATCTGCTGCAGCGTCTTTTCCGCCATGGCAAGCGGTCGGTCCTGTTTTTGGACCATGAGGAAAAGGAGGTTATGTGGCGATGGAAATTTTGGACTTTGACCAAAACCGCCGTATTTCGGATCAAAACTCTCCGCAAAATGTGTGAGCGCTTCTGAAATCAATTGCTGAGGATGAACGACGTCACGATTCTTTTCACCTGCTCGGGAATTGAGGAAAGCAGTAATCTTTTTCACTTTGATCAAGCAGCTGTCGTCTGTCCTGCTTCCATTTTGCAGAGACTGCTGTGAGCAGCTCCAGCAACCCCATATGACCGTATTGATTATTCTTTGGCAGATGGGTGCCAGCAAAAAACAGTTTTTGTCCGGAGTCATGATAATGGTTAGAGGCCAGCCGCCAGATCCTGTCATCGCCTGACAGACGGCCATGTAGACCGCATCAATATCTGGCCGTTCTTCTCTGTCGACTTTGACGGCCACATAGTCCTTGTTAATCACTGCGGCTACTTCCTGATCTTCAAAGACTCATGCGCCATGACATGGCACCAGTGACAGACAGAATAACCGATACTTAAGAATACAGGTACGTCTCTTTTTTCGCAGCTTCGTGAAATGCTTCTTCACACCACGGATACCAGTCCACTGGATTCTCTGCGTGTTGTAGAAGGTAAGGGGATTTTTCCTGTTTTTAAACGATTCATAACTTTTCCTCCGATCATTCCTTTGTAAATTAGAATCTATTATAAATAGTATGGACACATTCTTTCTTTCAGATACTTCCTAAGGCAGAATATGTTCTGAAGGTAATGCAGGGGTGTTTACTGTTAAACAGACCGCTGTTCTAGCGTCAAAATCCGTAACCGAAGAAGCGATTTGGAACGATTCTGCGTAACGGAGGCATGTCCTGAGGGCGTTAGTTAAGCAGACAGCCGTTCTAGCGGTCAAAATCCGTAACAGAACAGGCGAATTGGAAGGATTCTGCGTAACGGAGGCATGTCCGGAGGGCGTTAGTTAAGCAGACAACGGTTCTAGCGGCCAAAATCCGTAACAGGACAGGCGAATTGGGAGGATTCTGCGTAACGGAGCATGGAAGAGGGGAGTCTGTTAAGCAGATGGGCTTGATCTGCAGTCCATTGACTTAAGGAAACTGATGTGTTACTATAAAACCTGATAAAGGTGGAACCAAGATGAACAATATTGTAATAGATGAACTGAAAAGACGAATTCGCTCTATGCAAATGGTACCGATGAAACATTGTATAGAGCTATAACAAAAGCATGGATGCTTTTGGATTTCATCCGGGAAATGAGGCGGACGCGTATGAGACATTACGTTATATTTCTGTACTTATTTTCCGAATCGGCAAAGTTTATGTGATTGGGCTGTAGGCAATGTTTGCTTACAGTCTTTTGTTTTTAGAAAAAGGAATTTGTCTTATGAACTATAGAAATTGGAAAACTGCCATCACGGCCTTTTTAACGGCACAGATGATTTCATTATTGGGGTCGTCGCTGGTACAGTATGCGATTATCTGGCATATTACATTAACGACATCTTCAGGAAAAATGCTTACGATCTCAACGCTGTGCGGATTCTTACCGCAGATATTAATCTCTCTCATTGCTGGGGTATGGATCGATCGATATAACCGAAAAAAATTGATTATGCTTGCAGACGCGGCTATTGCTGCGTCAACACTGCTTCTGGCAGTAGCATTTTTGATGGGATATCGGTACAATTGGGCCTTGTTCATAGTGTTAGCTATCCGGTCAGCAGGTACCGGGATTCAGACGCCGGCAGTCAATGCGATTATCCGCAGATTGTGCCTCAAGAGAAGCTCATGAAGATTAACGGCATCAACAGTACGTTGTCTTCCTTAATCATGTTTCTTTCCCCGGCAATCAGCGGGCGATTTTTGACTGTCGCATCATTGGAGGTGACGCTGTTTATTGATGTTATCACCGCGGCCATTGGCATCAGCATTACTGCTGCAATCTACATCAGACCTTATGAGCGAACAGAGAAGAAGGTTCCAGCCTGAAAGAAATTGGCATGGGATTTTTTCCTACCTGAACAAAAAAAATCACTTTATTAGAAAACTTCTCGTCTACCAGGTTATAATTCTCTTTTTAATCAGCCCCTCTGCATTTTTTTGACGCCGCTTATGGTTAGCAGAACCTTTGGGACAGAAGTGTGGCGGCTGACTGCCAGTGAAATGACTTATAGCCTGGGAATGATTTTTAGGCGGACTATTGATAACGGCGTGGGGCGGATTTTCCAAAAAAGTAAATACGACTATGGCGGCGGGCGCACTTTATGGCGTACTGATGATAGGTCTGGGTAATGCCCTCAGTTTCTTATTTACCTGTCGTGCAATACCCTGATCGGCATTACCGCACCTTGTTATAATGGGCCGATTACCGTGACAATTCAAAAAAGGTTGAGCCGCAGATGCGGGGAGGGTATTTAGACTTTATGCAGATCGCGACCCTCCTGCGCTTTGCCTTTAGGCATGGTCATCTTCGGTCCTTTGGCAGATATGATCTCCATACGGATTCTCTTGACCTTAGCAGGTGCTTTCGTCGTCAGCGTGTCTGCTGCAGTGTGGAGGGCTAAAGTATTTTAATAAATAGACGCATCAAAAAAGAGGCCTGCGGCCTCTTTTTTTTTGATTAAGCTGTCTGCTGCATGATAAGTGTGGCAACGCGCAGCCCGAACAAAATGGCAGCAATCCACATGACTACAGGAATATCTTTTACCTTTCCTGTCAGCACTTTTAGGATAACCCATGCCAGAATTCCAAACATAATTCCGTTAGCGATGGAATAAGTGAACGGCATCATGATTAGCGCGAGGAAACCGCCGACTACATCAGCGATGTCACCGTCAAAAATGCATGTTCCTTACGGCCCCGATCATCAAAAAGTCCTACCCATACCAGCGCAGGAGCAGTAGCAAAGGATGGAATTGCCAGGAAAATCGGTGAGAAGAATAGCGCTACGATGAACAGCACAGCGGCAGTTACTGCTGTGAGACCGGTTCTGCCGCCGTTGGCGACACCGGCGCTAGATTCTACATAGCTCGTTACAGTGGATGTACCGATGCAGGCGCCAACGATCGTACCGCAGGCGTCAGCCATTAAAGCACCTTTTGCTCTCGGCAGATTTCCGTCCTCGTCTAAAAGGTTTCCCTTTGATGCAACGCCGATCAGTGTTCCGACAGTGTCGAACAGGTCCACATAGAGGAACGAGAAGACGATGACGATGAACTGAATGATGTTGTCAGCAATCCAGGCAAAATCGAATTCAAATAGCGCAGGTTTTGCTGGAATAAAGCTGGCTCCGCTGAAGCTTGGGAAGAGGGAGTAAACGCCTGCTTCCGGATCCACCACACATACCAACCCGTTGCTTCGGCAATCATGCCTAAACCCCAAGTAACAAGAATACCGATCAGAATGTATCCTTTTATATTAAAATGATATAAAACAGCGACAATGATTAGGCCTACCAGTGCCAGTACGACCTGTGGCGAACTGAAAGAACCTAGGTTTACTAATGTGGAGGCATCGCCGATGACAATGCCGGCGCCTTTCAGACCGATCAAAGTGATGAACAGTCCAATACCTGCCGTAATGGCGTATTTTAGATTGGCAGGCACATCGTTGACCAGCTTTTCTCTGAAATTGCACAGAGATAGTAAGACAAATACAATACCTTCCGCTAAGACTGCGGCCAAGGCGATCTTCCAAGGATCTGTAACGCCCTTTGCGGCTAGGTCTCCACATACGGTGAAGGCGAAATAGGCGTTGAGTCCCATACCCGATGCCAGGGCTACAGGGGTAGTTTGCAAAGGAATGCCATAAATAGTGAAGCGATGGCGGCAGAGACTGCGGTTGCGGTGAAAACGCCAGCGCTGTCCATACCAGCTGCTGCCAGCATACCAGGGTTTACTGCTAAGATGTAAACCATGGAAAAAGGAACGTAGTAGCGCCGGCGATGACTTCTGTCTTGACGTCAGTGCCGTGTTCGCTTGAGTTTAAATAGTTTCTCCATGTTGAACAATTCTCCTTTTATCCTTCATAATGAAATAAAATTACATTCTATATTATATACGTTAATGGACAAAAGTCAAGATTTTGTTCAGTTATCTGTCGAAAATTTTTGTTAAATGGAGGTAATAGTGGGAATCTTAAGGTGAAAGAACGAACAAAGATGTGAACATGTATATAAGGTTCATTTTATGATTGACAGATCGTAAGGTGGACGATATACTTTCCTCAAAAAAGAATTAAATATATGAAAGTATTACATTATCTATTGGGACTGATTTTTTCGATTAGTATGATACTGGTATTGCTGGTTACATCCATAGAAAGCAGTGCTCTACTGGTCTCCGGGTTATTTTGAAAAAAAGAATATCATAAATACCAGGTTACTGACGAAATTGACATAGAGATGGATGATCTGCTCCATGTTACGGACGTGATGATGGATTATCTAAAGGATAAAAGAGAGGATCTTCAAAGTGGTCACCAGGGTTGGGCGGAACACAGCGAACATTTTCAGTCAGAGAACTGGACCACATGGTAGACGTGAAAAATTTGTTTATCGCAGGTCTAAACCTCCGGAGAGGCTGTTTACTGCTTGCAGTGGTCAGTGCAGGCCTGCTGTATTTTCTGAAAGGTAAATTATCGTCAATACTTCCCCTTGCAATGTGCGTTGGGACAGGCCTGTTCTTTTTGGCAGCCTGCCTATTGGCCGCCATCGTTAGCACAGACTTTACAAAATACTTTACGGTATTTCATGAGATATTCTTTGATAATGACCTTTGGCTCTTAAATCCCAATGAAGATCTCTTGATTAATATTGTTCGGAACCGTTCTTTGTCGATACGGCGGCCCGCATTGCCACTGTTTTTTGGCGGCAGCGTCCTCCTGCTTCTGGCAGCCTGTCTGCTCAGTCTATATTGCAGTAAGCGAAATAAACGCTGTCACCAAAACAATACGATTGGAACCGTCATGTAGTCTAAAGGACCAAAGTTATGATTCTAAGTACGAATAAGATACTGGAGATCCACATGACAGGAGGGATCTCCTTCATTTTGCCTGTAATCAGTTTAAGGAAAACCCAGGTCAGAATTCCAAACATGATACCGTTAGCCACAGAATAGGTGAAAGGCATCATGATCATGGCAAAAACCGCTGACAACATCGGCAATATCGCCTTCAAAGTCGATTTTTTGATACAGTCCATCATTAAAAGACCTACCCAAACCAAGGCCGGAGCAGTAGCAAAGATGGAATCGCCAGGAAGATTGGCGAGAACAACAAGGCTGCAAAAAAAGAGGATGGCTGTCGTCACAGAAGTCAATCCAGTCCTGCCTCCGCCTGCTACACCGGCGCTGGATTCAATATAGCTTGTGACAGTAGAGGTTCCCAGTGCAGCGCCTGCAATGGTGCCACAGGCATCAGCTAAAGGCGCGCCCTTTGCCTTTGGAAGATTACCGTCTTTATCCAGCATATCCCCTTTTGAGGCGATACCAATTAGACCGCCTACGGTATCAAAGAGGTCCACATAGAGAGGAACGAGAAGGTGATGACGATAAAGTGAATGACGTTACCCGCTACCCAGCTGAAGTCAAAGGCCAGGAAATTAGGCGCCGCTGGCAGAGAAAAGCCTGCGGATATATTGGGAAACAGGGTATAGACCCCTGCTTCTGGATTTGGGACGTACCAGCCTGATGTTTCTGCGAGCATTCCCATAACCCAGGTGGCTAAAATGCCAATTAGTATGTATCCTTTGACATGAAAACGATAAAGGACGGCGACCAATATAGTGCCGGCAATGGCCAGAACAAATTCAGGTGAATCGAAGTTACCCATTTCTACTAAAGTGGAATCACTTTTTACGATGATTCCGGCTCCCGCAGACCGATAAAGGTGATAAAGAGTCCTACTCCTGCTGTAATGGCGTATTTTAGATTTGACGGCACGTCATTAATGAGGCGCTCTCTGAAGTTGCACAGAGAGAGGATGACGAAAACGATGCCTTCTACAAAGACCGCCGCCAGCGCAACCCTCCAAGGGTCGGTGATTCCCTCTGCTGCCAGTTCCCCACATACCGAATAGGCAAAATAGGCGTTGAGCCCCATTCCAGAGGCTAAGGCGATGGGATAGTTGGTAAAAAAGGCCATAAACAGCGTGCTGACTGCAGCAGACACTGCCGTTGCAGTAAAAAACGGCAGCGCTGTCCATGCCCGCATCTGCCAGCATGGCAGGATTTACTGCCAGTATATAGACCATGGAGACAAAGGTTGTGATGCCTGCCATGATTTCTGTTTTAACGTTTGTTCCATGCTCTTTTAATTTGAATAGTTTTTCCAATTCTTATGTTCTCCTTTGCTCGTACAAAATTCGCTAAGTCATATTATACATGGAGGTATTGAGAAATCCTATAATCAGTTTTGGCTTTCTTTTGATAACTTTGCAATAAATTTAATGTTGTATTGTGATAAAGTGGCGGCAAAACGAACGAAATAAAGTCACACCCGAAGCATTGTTCAGTAAAATGAAAAGACTTCCGTTAACCGGACGCAGAAGTTCGGCTGAACGAAAGTCTTTTGTTAAATCTAAAAATCTATTTTTCTTCCATAATAGACGCATTCCAGTAACTTTTCCATTTTTTCATCGTCGATAGCTCTCGGATTGGAACCTGTGCAGGCGTCTGACACGGCGTTAGCGGCAATTGTCTTCTTTTTATCGAGGAATTCCTCTTCCTCAATACCAACCTCTTTCAGCGTATGAGGAATTTCCATCGCTTCATTTAAGCTGATAATCAGATGACAGAGTCTTTGAATCTTTTCTTCCCTTTTATCTCCTTCGATTTTCAGATAATCAGCGATTTCCTCATATCTCTTTGCAGCAGATAACTCTTCCGCGTTGTAAGTGATCACGTATGGCAGATACATCGCGTTGGCCAGTCCGTGAACGACATGGCCTGTTTTGAAAGCCGCGCCTGTCTTATGAGCCATGGGAGTGGACGATACCGAGCAGTGCGTTGGAAAAGGCCATGCCGGCTAAGCACTGGGCATAATGCATCTGCTCTCTGGCACATTTGTCCCCGTTGTAGGACTTGATTAAATTGTCTTTGACCATTTCAATAGCTCTCAAAGCGAGAGGGTCGGTAAAGGCGTTGGCGGCAGTGGATACGTAGGCTTCAACCGCATGAGTAAAGGCGTCCATACCCGTGCAGGCGGCCAATGCCGGAGGCATGGTTTCCGCGAGGTCAGGATCTACGATGGCCACGTCCGGTGTCAGGTTAAAATCAGCCAGCGGGTATTTGATGCCGTTATCATAATCTGTGATGACAGAGAAAGCAGTAACTTCTGTGGCAGTGCCTGAGGTAGACGGAATGGCGCAGAACTTCGCCTTATTGCGCAGCGTTGGCAGGCTGAACGGTTTTGCTGCCTCTTCAAAAGTAAGATCTGGATATTCATAAAAAATCCACATCGCTTTCGCTGCATCAATTGGTGAACCTCCCCCGATGGCGACAATCCAATCAGGCTTAAATTTTCTCATATCTTCAGCGCCTTTTTAACCGTTTCAATGGACGGATCTGGTTCGACTCCGGCGAAGACTTTCAGTTCCATACCGGCCTCTTTTTAAATATTCTTCGGTCTTACCTAAGAAACCAAAACGCTGCATGGAGGCGCCTCCTGTAACAATAAAGGCTTTCTTGCCCTGCAGGTCTTTTAAATGGGACAGAGAACCTCTTCCAAAATAAATATCTCTGGGTAATGTAAATTGTGACATATGTTTCCCCTTTCTAATTAACAACTATTTTTTGTTAGTATGTCCTGCGGTGAAACGTTTTACTCTCTATACTTCGAGCTGGAAAAGAAATGACTTTCGTTTTTTCATGTGATAAAATGATGGTAATTGAGACAAATTAAGAGAAAAAGGTGAAGACAGATGGAAAAAAAAAAAAATTGCAGTCGTTTTTGCAGCCGTCTTATTGGTGGCGGCGATGAGCGCATGCTCAACCCATTCGAGCAAATCGTATACTTTTAAGGTTGAAACTGGCGATAAGATTAAAATTGAAATGGATACGTCTGGGGACTATTCCTTTGCGCAGGAAGAAGGGCGCTTCCGTGTCGAAAAAGGAGAAGATGAGATTCTGCAGGGCATGTTTATGACCAAAGAAGGTTATGATCAGTATCAAACCCAAAGGATTCGAAAGAGGTAAAATTCTGGCTGACGGGGAAAAAAGACGGCAATACATACTTCTTCTACGAGTACGAGGGAGAGGCCGGAACGGAAACCAATTTTGTTCTATGGATCAAAGATTCCAGCACAGGTATGCTCATCGGAAGCCTGGCAGGAGAAAAAAGAGGCGAAAGCCGCCTTTGAAGACTGACGATTACGTTGGAATAAATACTAAAAGTATGTAGTGACAAAAGAATAACAAAAATGCCCTGGCAGGAGATGTTCCCGCCGGGCATTTTGTTTTTGCTCACTTTTTACTTTACATAAACTTTCGGCAGTCTCTGTCCGAAAGCGCAGCAGATTTCGTAGTTGATGGTCCCTGTGGCTTCTGCGATGTCGTCAGCCAGGATCGTGTTGACGCCATCGGAACCCATGACGATGACCTCGTCGCCGACTTTTTACATTCGGCACGTTGGAAACGTCGATCATGCACTGGTCCATACAGATATTGCCGGCAATCGGGCATACCACGCCGTTTACGATAACCTTGGCCTGTGCGGAATATGGGCGAGGATAGCCGTCTGCATAACCTAAGGCGATTGTCGCAATTCTGGCAGGTTTTTCTGATATGTACTTTCTGCCATAGCCGACGGAGAAAAGTTTTCTGGAACATCCCTTCAGATGAATGATGTTGGCTTTGACGGACATGACGGGTTTGATTGAAAGCTGTTTTTTTATCGACCTCGTTTGACGGATAGCAGCCGTACAGAATGATTCCAGGACGGACAGCGTCAAAGTAGATGCTGGGCAGTTCCATAATGGAAGCGCTGTTTGCAAGCGTTCTCATTGGAACGTAGACTCCTGCTTTCGTCAAAGCCTCGTAAAAAGCGTTGTATTTGTCTTCCTGCTGATGAGAATAAGTTTTATCAGCGGCGTCGGCAGTGGACATGTGGGAGAACATGCCTTTGATCTTGAAATTTGGCAGAGCGCAATCTTCTTGATATCCTCAATCGAAGTTTCTATTTCATCTGCCAAATAGCCGATTCTTCCCATACCGGTATCAATAGCAATCAGACCGAAAACGGTTTTGCCGATCTTTGCAGCGGCATCGCTGATTGCCTTGGCGTTGGCGGAATCGCATACTACAGGAGTAATGTCGTATTCTGCAATTACATCAGCATACATATCAGGGGTAAGGCCCAGCATGATGATCTCTTCTTTTTTGCCCCAGCGTCCCGCAGTGTAATTGCCTCCTGAAGTGTGGCGATTGCAAAGGTTTTTACTCCATTTTCCCTTAACACATTTGCACACATGACTGAACCGTGACCATAACCATCCGCCTTAATGACGCCGATAATCTGCTTATCTGCGCCGACCTTTTCTCTAATGCTTTTTGATGTTGTAGTCCAGATTGCTCAAATTGATTTCTGCCCAAACAGGTCTGATTGCTTCTTTATACATGGCTGTACAAATACCTTCTTTCTTTAAAATTATAATAATGGTTCGCGTTTGATAATGTCTTCTCTTCCCGGACCATTAGATACGAGTGTAATTGGAAACCCGATTTGACGTTCGATCTCATTGACGTATTCCTGGCATGCCTTCGGCAATGCTTCCCATGTTCTGATGCCAGTCACATCGCTCTTCCAGCCAGGCAGTTTCTTAAGCACCGGCTTTGCCTGGTAGAGATAGGTGGTGTTGGGGAATTCTTGATGTTCTTCCCCATTGATTTCATATCCGATGCAAATGGGTATTTCGTCCAGGTAACCCAAAGGATCGATGACCGTCAAAGCCACTTCGGTAGTTCCCTGCATTTGGCAGCCGTATCGTGTTGCAACGGCATCGAACCAGCCTACGCGGCGAGGTCTTCCCGTGGTAGCGCCAAATTCGCCGCCGTCTCCTCCGCGTCGTCTTAACTCGTCGGCTTCCTCATCAAAGATTTCACTGACAAAGGCGCCAGCACCTACAGCCGAGGAATATGCTTTTTACAACAGTCGTAACCTTTTGATTTCGTATGGAGGGATACCTGCGCCTACTGCGCCGAATGCAGCCAATGTCGATGAGGATGTGACCATCGGGTAGATGCCGTGATCCGTATCTTTGAGGGCGCCCAGCTGACCTTCCAACAGTATATTCTTACCCTCTTTGATGGCTTCTTGCAAAATACGCTGGTATTAGCAACATACGGTTTAATCATCTCCTTGTATTCCATCATCGTATGGTAGAGCTCATCTACCTTCAATGCAGGTTTGTGATACAAGTTCTCTATCATGATATTTTTTAACGTGCATACGTTTTCCAGCTTTTCTCGAAGCGCAGCCTCTGCCATGAACAATTCATTGACTTGAAAACCGCTTTTAGCATACTTGTCAGAATAACAAGGCGCAATTCCGCTTTTTGTGGAGCCAAAGGATTTGCCTGCTAAGCGTTCTTCTTCGTATTCGTCTAGTAAAATGTGGTAAGGCATGACAATGTGTGCCCGGTCAGAGACGAGAACCTTTGGCGCTGGAACGCCTCCTTCAATCAGCGCGTTGATTTCTTTGATTAAAAATGGAATGTTTAACGCTACGCCGTTGCCGAGAACGCTGGTGGTGTGGCGGTAAAATACGCCGGAAGGCAGCATGTGCAGTGCAAACTTGCCATAGTCGTTTTTTGATGGTATGTCCCGCATTGCTTCCGCCCTGAAATCTGACGATGATGTCAGAGTCCTCGGACAGCACGTCTGTAATCTTGCCTTTTCCTTCGTCACCCCCAGTTAGCGCCTACGATTGCTTTGATCATGTAAATTCCTCCTATTCATTATCGTATAGGAAATATTCTGTGAGTCAAAAGATTTCTTATACATTGATTTCAGCGGTAAGGCCGATCTGGTCCTCATTTGCTGATAGAATAGGCTTTATGACCCCGTTAAGAAACTCAGTTGTCTGTTCTATTGATCTTCCAACATAATTTTCTGGCTTCAAAACCTTCTGTAAAGCCTCTTTGGTTATATTAAAGGCTGGATCAGCTGCGATACGATCTAAAAAGATCGTTGGGCTTACCCTGCTCTTTAACGACTTTTCCAGCATCCATGGAATGCAGGCGGATGCGTTCGTGAAGTTCCTGTCTGTCGCCTCCGGCGCGGACTGCGTCCATCATGATGTTCTCTGTAGCCATAAATGGCAGTTCAGCCATCAGGTGGGATTCAATGACCTTTGGATACACCACTAAGCCTTTTGAGACATTGATATATAGTTCAAGAATTCCATCGGTTGCGAGGAACGCCTCGCTGACAGCAAATTCTCTTGTTTGCTGAATCGTCCAGGGTTCTCTCAAACCACTGGGTCGCCGCAGTAATCTGCGGATTCATGGCATCGCTCATCACATAATTGGCAAGGGATGCCATACGCTCTGTGCGCATCAGGTTTCTCTTGTATGCCATGGCTGAGGAACCGATTTGATGTTTTTCGAATGGTTCTTCTACTTCCTTCATGTGTTGAAGCAGTCTGATATCGTTTGAAAATTTGTGGGCCGACTGGGCGATACCCGCCAAGACGTTCAAAACTCTGCTGTCCACCTTCCGGCTATAAGTCTGACCGGACACCGGATAACAGCCTTTGAAACCCATTTTGTCGGCGATTCTTTGGTCTAAGACACGGCATTTCTCGTGATCGCCGTCAAAGAGTTCTAAGAAAGAGGCCTGCGTGCCAGTTGTCCCCTTTGATCCTAAAAAGCCGCAGGGAATTGAGGACATAATCCAGATCTTCTAAATCCATGACCAGATCGTTCAGCCACAAGGTAGCTCTTTTCCTACAGTAGTAGGCTGTGCAGCCTCGAAAATGGGTATATGCCAGCGTAGGAAGAGACTTGTATTCCTCTGCGAATTTTTGCCAGACCGTTGGTGTTGACCAGTTTGCGCGAATCAGCTGCAGCGCTTGACTCATGATAACGATGTCGGTGTTATCGCCTACATAACAGGAAGTCGCGCCCAAGTGAATGATGCCCTTGCATTAGGACACTGCTGACCATAAGCGTAGACATGGCTCATGACGTCATGTCTGACTTCTTTTTTCTCTCGCTTTTGCAACATCGTAG
>VOFI01001754.1_pt1 | contig 21681 bp, 31 predicted proteins | sample 5384131 | NCBI WGS metagenome assembly VOFI01 (sample SAMN12384728, study PRJNA508395) | human gut metagenome | isolation source: healthy gut H | host: Homo sapiens | reverse complement strand
CCCCACCCAGCGAAAGGCGGGGTGCTCTGGAAAAACACGGCCCCTATGTGGTCCAGCAGCATGGACAGGATGGCGATCAGCTTCAAAAAATCGGTGTCCAGGTTGGTGCGCAGCCGCGGGGCCGGCTGACGCCGCGCTGTCCTTTGGTCCATTTCTCTTCCTCCCCCGCCCGGCGCCCAATGCCGGAGCGTCTTTTGTAGGTCCAGGATAGCACAGGCCGATAAAAAGGCAGGTCAAAGAGAGATGAAAGTTTTCTGAAAATGGGACAAAAATCAGGGCGCGCTTCCAAAGAAGCGCGCCCTGCTCTTATTTCGCGTACTCGATGGCTTTGGTCTCCCGCAGCAGATGCACCTTGATCTGGCCGGGGTACTCCAGCTCGTCCTCGATCTTCTTGGCAATGTCCCGGGCCAGCAGCACCATCTGATCCTCGCTGACCACCTCGGGCTTGACCATGATGCGGACCTCGCGGCCGGCCTGGATGGCGAAGGACTTCTCCACACCGGGGAAGGAGGAGGTGATCTCCTCCAGCATCTCCAGACGCTTGATATAGTTCTCCAGATTCTCCCGCCGGGCGCCGGGGCGGGCCGCGGAGATGGCGTCGGCCGCCTGGACCAGGCAGGCGACGATGGTCTTGGGCTCCACATCATTGTGGTGGGCGTGGATGGCGTGAATGACGCCCTCGCTCTCCCGGTACTTCTTGGCCAGCTCCACGCCGATGGTGACATGGGAGCCCTCTACCTCGTGGTCAATGGACTTGCCCAGATCGTGGAGCAGACCGGCGCGCTTGGCCTCGGTCACGTTGGCGCCAATCTCAGCGGCCAGCAGGCCGGCGATGTGGGACACCTCGATGGAGTGATTGAGCACGTTCTGACCGTAGCTGGTACGGTAACGCATCCGGCCCAGCAGCTTGACCAACTCCGGATGCAGGCCGTGGACGTTGGTCTCAAAGATGGCCCGCTCGCCCTCGGCCTTGATGGCGGCGTCTACCTCCCGCTTGGCCTTCTCCACCATCTCCTCGATGCGGGCGGGGTGAATGCGGCCGTCCAGGATCAGCTTCTCCAGAGCAAGCCGGGCGATCTCGCGGCGGATGGGGTCGAAGCAGGAGACCGTGATGGCCTCCGGCGTGTCGTCAATAATCAGGTCCACCCCGGTCAGGGTCTCCAGGGTGCGGATGTTCCGGCCCTCGCGGCCGATGATACGGCCCTTCATTTCGTCATTGGGCAGAGGGACCACAGACACGGTGGCCTCCGCCACGTGGTCGGCGGCGCAGCGCTGGATGGCCAGGGAGATGATCTCCCGGGCCTTAGTGTCCGCCTCGTCCTTGAAGCGGGCCTCGATCTCCTTGATCTTCATGGCAGACTCGTGGGTCACATCGGCCTCCAGCTGATCCAGCAGATACTTCTTGGCCTCCTCGGCGGTGAAGCCGGAGATCCGCTCCAGGACCTCCATCTGGCTCTGCTTGATCTCCTCCGCCTCGGCCTGGGTGGCTTCCAGCTTGGCCAAACGGTTGGAGAGATGCTCCTCCTTGCGCTCCATGTTCTCGGTCTTGCGGTCCAGGTTCTCTTCCTTCTGCTGCAGCCGGCGCTCCTGCTTCTGCAGGTCGGCCCGGCGTTCCTTCTCCTCCCGCTCGTACTCGTTGCGGGCCTTCAGGATCTCCTCCTTCGCCTCTACCAGCGCCTCGCGCTTCTTGCTCTCGGCACTCTTGTACGCCTCGTTGACGATGCGCTTGGCCTCCTCTTCCGCGGAGCCGATCTCCCGTTCCGCCGTCGCCCTGCGCCGCTGGTATCCGAACAGGCCGCCCAGCACAAAGGCCAGCACAGCCACGACGCCCCCCGATCATATAGGGTAACATTGGGTTTTTACACCTCCATAAATTTCAGATCTTGGAACCTGCGTTCCCTGCGGCGGACCGCCGCGGCTGCCTTTTCGGCATAAAATGAGCCGCAAGGCGCGCCGTGCCGCACAGCGGCGGAGCATCCCTTGCGACAACTGAAAAACTTCCCCCATGTTTTTCATTTGTGTCCTGTTCATATTGTAAAGGCAACTGCGGTCTCTGTCAAGATTTATTCACATTTACCACAAATTTATTGTCAGACATTTTTACTCTTTTCATAACGTGCTCCCATATTTCGACAAATTTTTTATTTATTTTGCCAGCATTTCTCTCATATTTTTTTGCTTGGGGGATTTTCCGCTCCGCCCGGAGGGCAGAAAAAAGGCCCGGCACGCCGGATGGGCGCGCCGGGCCTTCCCGCTCAGACCTGCTGGGGCAGGGAGTCATCCTCCCGGACCCAGTCCTCCACATGGACTACGGAGTACTCCCGCTCGGTGTTTCGGATGACCACCCGGTCTATGCCCGCGTTGATGATGAGGCGCCGGCACATGGAGCAGGAGGTGGCGTCATGGAGCAGCTCGCCGCTCTTGGCCTCCCGTCCGGCCAGATAGAGGGTGGCCCCAGGGTGTCCCGCCGTGCGGCGGAGATGATGGCGTTCATCTCCGCATGGACCGAGCGGCACAGTTCATACCGCTCTCCGCTGGGCACATTCATGGCCTCCCGAGTGCAGTAGCCCAGATCCATGCAGTTTTTCCGCCCCCTGGGCGCGCCGTTGTACCCGGTGGAAACGATCTCGTCGTTCTTGACGACGATGGCTCCGTAGCACCGCCGCAGGCAGGTGGAGCGCTCCAGCACCGTCTCCGCAATATCCAGATAGTAGTTCTCCTTGTCGATCCGCTTCATGGCCGCCCTCCTTTTTTTTTCGACAGTATAGCCCAATTTGTCCGTCCGCGCAAGACAGTTTACATTTTGTTTACGATTGGTTCCTTGACCGCCGCCATTTCCCGCGGTATCATATCAACATGCCAAATTGGCGGTTCTCGCTTTCCAGAGGAGGCTCTTTCATGATCCGGAATGCCATTCAGCGCTTTATGTACGGCCGGTACGGCGGCGACCAGCTCAATGTTTTCCTGCTGGTCCTGTATCTGATCTTTTATTTTATTTCTATCTGGACCAATTTTCTCCCCCTGTACTGGCTGTCTCTCGTTGTGATCGTCTGGGGACTTTTTCGAATGTTGTCCCGCAACCTCCCCCGCCGGCGGGCGGAGAACGCCAAGTTTATGCAGCTGGCCGGACCGGCCATCAACTGGTTCCACCTCCGCCGCACCATGCACCGGGACAAGGAGCACCGCTATTTCCGCTGCCCCAGCTGCGGTCAGCAGCTCCGGGTACCCAAGGGCAAGGGAAAGATCACCGTCACCTGCCGCAGCTGCGGCGCCGTCTTCCAGGAAAAAAAGCTGAAAGATACGTACCGCCCAGGCCCTTTCCCCGGCCTGGGCGGTCTTTTTTCTTCAAAGCTGTTTCTTCCGCAGGAGCCGGATATCCTCCCCATAGAAGGGGAGCAGGCGGTACTCCCCTCCAGGCGGGAGGCGATCTGGGGGAGTAGCGGACAGCAGCCTCCTCCATAGACAGGTTAGAGGAGATGACGGTGCGCTTTCCCCCACCAGCCGCCCGTTGATCAGCTCGTAGAGGGCGGACTGGGTGAACTGGGTGGTCAGCTCGCTGCCCAGATCGTCTAAGATCAGCAGGTCACAGTTGAGGTAGCGGCGGGTCTCATCCCTGGCCTCCTGCCCGTCCTGGCTGTCCCGGAGGAACTTCCGGGCCTCGAACTGCGCGAACACGTTCCCCGCTGTGTCATACACCACCGAATGTCCGTTCTCCGACACGGTGCGGGCGATGCAGGCCGAGAGGAAGGTCTTGCCCAGCCCGGGGGCCCCGGTGAGGAAGAGGTTTTTGAAGTAGAAGCGGCCGAACTTCCGGGCATAGTTGAGACACACCTCGTACACCAGCTCCATGTTCTCCCGGGGGAGGTGCCCCATTCGGGCCAGAAGCTGGTGCTGTAATAGTCCATCCGGAAGGTGTCGAAGGACTGCTCCCCCAGGTCCAGCAGCTTGGACAGCTCCCTGATCTGCTCCTCGGTGCACAGCGCCCGCAGGCAGCGGCACATCTCAGTGCCCCTCCAGCCCGTGTCCCCGCACAGGGGCAGGCGGGCTTGTCATCCAGGGCGTCCTCCGCCAGATCCATGCAGGCCAGCAGCTCCGCCCGCTCCTGCTGGAGGGCCAGGTTCTTCCGCCGCACCTCCTCCACCGTGGGAGCGCCCCCCCCCCGGCGCAGGGAGGCGGCAAACAGCTCGGTCATGGTGCCCCGCAGCTGCCGGTCGATCTCCGACAGCCGGGGCTGGCGCTGACAAGCGGCCCGCCGCAGGCCTGCTGCCGCTCCTCCCGGGCGCGGCGCTCCCCCTCCAGCCGGGCGGTGGCCCGGCGCAGGACCGCAGGGTCATATGACATCTCTTATTCCTCCTCCCGCTTCATCTGCTCCATCAGGCGGCGCATCCGCTCCATGTCCTCCCGCACCCGGGCTCCTCTCCGGGCTGGGGAGTCCGCCCCTGGGCCGGCGCCCCGCCCCGGTTCCGGCGCAGGCCGTCCCCGGCCTGGATGGCCGCCACGGTGTGCAGCCCTTCTCGTGCCAGCGGCGCAGGATGCCGTTCATATAGCCCCAGTCCATGGACTGCTTTTTCATCACCGTCTTCTCATAGGCCAGTCGCAGGGCCTCGTTGTCAAAGCCCATATCCTGCCAGGCGGCGATATAGGTCCTCTCCCGCTCCACCAGGGGGCGGGCCGGGATGTCCAGCAGCCGCAGCACCTCCCGTTCCCGGGTGCGCAGCTGAGCCAGCTTTTTTCAGGTGGGCCTCCGCCGCCTCCACGGTGTCGATGCCCTGCCTGGACCAGGCAAAGCCCTCCTTGCGCAGCTGGGAGAGGAAGGGGCGCCGCCCCGGCCCGTACTTCCGCTCCGTCTCCTCGATGCACCAGGTGACCAGCATCAGGATCACCTCGCCGGGCAGGGCCAGGTGGTCATACAGGGTGAGCAGGATCTTCAGGTCATTGGCAGACAGCCGCTTGCCCAGGCGGCGCTCCACCTCGTCCGCCAGGGCGGAGAAGGTGGAGCCCGCCTCCTTGAGGGCGGCAGTGACGTCCTGGGTGGTGTATTCGGGGGCAGCGCCTCCTGAACAGGGGGGTGCCGGGGGGCGGCGGGCGGCCTCCGCCCCCGCCATTCCCTGGGCGGAGAGCAGGTCCAGCGCCCCTGGAGCCGCTCCCGGGGCCAGTTCAGGCCGGCGGCGTTCCCGTGGCCCAGCAGGTAGAGATACAGCAGGGCGGCGTCTCCGCTGTCCAGCCGGATCAGCCGCTCGGCCGCCGCCGCCGGCATGGACAGGATGCTGCCCGGCATCAGAGGTCCGGTCATCCCATGCCCCTCCCTTCCACAAAAGTCTGCGACCATTTTACTCTAAAATCGCCCCGGCGTAAACCTCCAAAATCCCAAGGGCAAAAAATAAAAAATTCATGGTAAATTTGTTTTTCAAGGAAGGTGGAGGGACAGCTCTCCCGCACCGGAGGGACTCCCTTCTCCTGTGAGAAGGTCACCGTCCACGTGGATGAAGGGCCTCTCCCTCCCCCTGTCGGCCCTCAACGCCCTGCGCCGGCAGGCTCTGGAGGAGCTGGGCCCGCCCGCCCGCACTGCAGGAGCCGCCCCCGCCCTGAGCCCCTTCCCACGCCCTGGCGCCCGCTATGAGAACCGGCGGGAGGAGCCCCTGTCTGACCCTCTCCTGTGACGAGGCCGGAACAGGTCAGCCCGGAGCTGCTCCGCCTCGCGGCCCGCCCTGGTGTACGTCCCCGGACGAGGAGGCCGCCCACCTGAGAAGGTGGTCGGCACAGGCCCGGACCCCGGGGTCGGGGTGGCCGCCCTGCTGCCCCCCTCAACGCATCTGCACCGACCGGGAGGCACCCGCCCTCTTCCAGGAGCTGGAACGGCTGCGGGCAATGGGGGGTAACAGACGCCCTGCTGGGCAACCTTGATGTTCCCCATCGCCCGGGAGCTGGGCTTCACCCTGCGGGGGGACTACGGTCTGGGGGAGATATTCAACGGCCAGACGCTGAAGGAGCTCAAGCGCCTGGGCTTCCGCCGCCACTCTCTCCTTTGAGCTGAAGCTGGCCCAGATCCGCGACCTCTCCAAATGGCTGGACACCGAGCTGGTGGCCTACGGCCGCCTGCCCCTGATGATCACCGAGAACTGCATCATCCACAACCACAGCGGCCGGCACACCTGTGCCAACGTGAACCTCCTTACCGACCGGAAGGGGGAGCGCTTCCCTGTGGTGAAAGCCCCGGGCTGCCGCAATGAGATCCTCAATTCCAAGAAGCTGTTCCTGGCGGACAAGGCGGGGGACTGGCAGCGCCTGGGTCTCTGGGCAGGGCGTCTGATGTTCACCACCGAGAACGCCCGGGAGTGTGTCCAGGTGCTGGAGCGCTACCTGGGCCGGGGCAGCTATCAGCCCAACGACTACACCCGGGGCCTGTATTACCGGGGGTAGAATAAAGCGCGGAACGCGGAGAGGAGGTCCCCCTATGTTCAGCCGGCAGCGCCTGTTCTGGCACCGCGGGCCCTATGACCTGCCCAGCACAGACCAGCTCTTTCTCCAGGCGACGGCGGACTGCTGCGCCTTCCACATGGCCCGCTGCCCCCAGTACCGGGCCATTGCGGAGCACCTGGGCTTCTCCCCGACCAGCTGCGCACCATGGACGACCTGGTCCGGTGCCCATGCTTCCCCACCCTGTTCTTCAAGCGCCACGCCCTCTTCTCCATGCCCCGGCGGCGGATGGTGATGAAGGTCACCTCCTCGGGGACCAGCGGCACCTTCAGCCAGGTGGGCTTCGACCTGGGCTGCATCTGGGCGGAGGTCCCCATGGTCCTCCGGCTGGGCTGGCGGCACCGGCTCATCTCTTTCCGCCCCGCCAACTATGTGGTGCTGGGTTACAAGCCAGACCGGCGCAGCTCTGCCGGCGTCACCCGCACCATGTTCGGCATGACCTTCTTCGCCCCGCCCCTCCGCCGCTTTTATGCCCTCCGCTGGCAGGGGAGGGCTACGTCCCTGACCTGGACGGTGCGGTGGAGGCCCTGGAGCGGTTCTCCTGCTCTCCTTTCCCCACCCGGATCGTGGGCTTCCCCTCCTATCTCTGGTTCGGACTGAAGCGGATGGAAGAGCTGGGCATCTCTCTGCGCCTGCGGCCCGGTTCCAAGATCCTGCTGGCCGGGGGCTGGAAGCAGCACTGGCAGCAGCAGGTGGACAAGTCAGTGCTCTACTCCCTGGTCCGGCGGGTGCTGGGGGTGGGGGAGGAGGACATCCATGAGCTGTTCGGCGCCGTAGAGCACCCCATCTTCTATAACCCCTGCCCCAGGCACCACTTCCATGTGCCTATCTACTCCCGGGTCCTGATCCGTGACCCGGCCACCCTGGAGCCCCTGCCCATGGGACAGGTGGGGCTGGTCAACCTCATCTCCCCTCATCCGGGCCACTCCGGTCACCAGCGTGGTCACTGACGACCTGGGCTATCTCACCCCGGGGGATGCCTGCGGGTGCGGCCTGACCTCCCCCTACCTGACCCTGCTGGGCCGGGTGGGCCTGGGGACATCAAGACCTGCGCCGCCGGCGCGGCGGACCTGCTGGGAAAGGGGGAGGGGTTTTGATCTTCGCCAACGGACGCCTGCTCCCGGACAGCCAGCTGTCCCAGGTGCTGGAGGAGCTGGAGGAGGCGGTCAATGAGACCCGCGCCTGCCGGACCCTGGAGCCGGAGACCGTCATCTCCGCCCTCCAGGCTGTGGGGGAGCGGCTGGACCGGGGAGAGCTGGACCCGCTCATCCTCCGGTACGCCGGTCCCGGCGGGCGCCGGGAGGTGGCGCACATCCGCCCCCTGCTCCGGCGGGAGGCCCTGGAATACAAGCTGGCCGTGGAGCTGGGCATCCCGCTCTACTCCTTTTCAGGAGCGGCCCTTCGGCCGCACCCAGACCGTTCCTCTGGGCACCCTGTTCCATGTCACCGCCGGCAATGTAGACGGCCTGCCCGCCTTCAGCGCAGTGGAGGGCCTGCTCACCGGCAATATCAATCTGGTGAAGCTGCCCTCCGGGGACCAGGGGCTCTCCCTGGCCGTCTTTCAGCTGCTGACGGAGCAGGAGCCCCGTCTGGCCCCCTTCCTCTACGCCTTCCAGATCCCATCCCGGGACACCGCCGCCCTGCGACGGCTGGCAGATCTGGCAGACGGGGCGGTGGTGTGGGGCGGCGACGGGGCGGTGACTGCCCTGCGGCAGCTGGCCCTGCCCGGCTGCAAGCTGATGGAGTGGGGCCACCGCCTCAGCTTTGCCTATCTGTCCCGGTGGGAGGGAGAGGAGGACGCTCTCTCCGCTCTGGCGGAGCACCTCATCCAGACCGGGGGACTGCTCTGCCCTCCTGCCAGGTCATCTTTCTGGACACGGACGCCCTCGGGGAGGGGGGGAGGCCTTCTGCCGGAGCTTTGTCCCCCTGCTGGAGCGGGCAGCGGACCGCTTCCGTGCTGCCCTTTGGGGAGAAGGGGGAGGGGCCTGTACGCTTGGGAGACCCGGCTGGAGCACGCCGCCGACCGGCTGCCCGGCACCCTGTTTCCCGGCCGGGGCTGCTCCCTCACCCTGCGGGAGGACCGGGAGCTGGAGCTCTCCCCCCTCCACGGCAATGTGCTGGTGAAGTGTCTGCCCCAGAAGGCTCTGCTCCCTGTCCTGAGGCGGCAGAAGGGCCGTCTCCAGACCGCGGGGCTGCTCTGTCCGGCCCAGGACCGGCCCGCCCTCACCCAGCTCCTCGCCCGGGCCGGAGTGACCCGGATCGCCCCGCCGGGCAGCATGTCCCGCACTCTCTCCGGGGAGGGACACGACGGGGAATTCCCCCTGCGGCGGTACGTCCGGACGGTGGACATCCAGGAGCCGTCCCCGGACCGCCCCATCTGACTGTTGATACTAACTGACCGCAAAGGAGCTGAACCGATCATTATGGAACTGAACGTCAAAGCCCTCTCCCCAAGATCGGGACAGAAATCCCCGCCCCTTCTACGCCAGCGCCGGCGCCGCCGCCATGGATCTGCATGCCTGTGGGACCAGGCGGTGACCATCCCCGCCGGCGGGCGGGCGGTGATCCCCCCACTGGCATCGCCATCGCCCTGCCCTCGGCCGGCTATGTGGCGCTGGTCTTTGCCCGGAGCGGGCTGGGCATCAAACATGGCATCGCCCCCGCCAACTGTGTGGGCGTCATCGACAGCGACTACCGGGGAGAGATCCTGGTGGGCCTGCAAAATTCCGGGGACACGGACTACGTCATTCAGCCCGGTGAGCGCATCGCCCAGCTGATGGTGACACCGGTGGTCCAGGCCCAGGTGAAGATGGTGGACCAGCTGGATGAGACCCAGCGGGGCGCCGGTGGCTTCGGCTCCACCGGGAAATAGAGATCCGCTGAGAGAGGAGGGTTTGGGCCATGTTCGGATTTTTCAAAAAAAAGGGCGGGGAGATCCCCGAGGAACAGCAGCGGCAGCAGAGGGGGGGCTCAGGAGGGGCAGACGCGGCAGGACGCCGCGGAGGTCCCCCAGGAGTTCCGCGCCCTGGGCCAGGACTTTCTGCCGGAGGAGCTGAACATCCTGGCCGTCACCGGGGCCAGCGGCTTCGGCGGCGGGCGCAGCCAGGGGAGAAGCTGTGGACCGCCTCCATCGGCCTGACCGCCTGGATGGAGGAGGACAGCCCTGACATCCACCAGGGTGGCTTCCGCCTGGTAGCCCTGGCCGACGACCGTCTGATGGACTATCTGCGCCAGCGGGTGCCCCGGGACTTCATTATCAAGTGCCGGGCCCGGCTCTCTGTGGACGGCAGCCGCCTGCTGATGCTGGAGCTGCCCCAGCCCGGCTTCGACCCCGACCTGAAGGCCATCCTGGATGAGCAGAAAAAGCCTGTGAGCACCTGGGTGGAGGGGCTGGGCACCTTCACCCTGAACCGCACTGTGGACTGGTTCGAGGCCACCGTGGACTGGCTGGGCAGCGAGATCGCCCTGGACTTCGACCGGGGCGTGCCGGAGGAGATGGCCTCCGCCCAGGAGACCGGACGGGCCCTGATGGCCAGTCAGGCGGACTGGGACCACCGGGTGCGCTCCTATGCCGCCCAAGAGCTGCTCTCCTGGCCAACGACTGGGCGGCGGACGCCCGGGAGGAGGAGGACGAGGACAGCGGCGCGCCGCTGGTCACCCAGGAGCAGTTCATGGAGCGCATGGAGCTGGAGTCCATCCAGCTGCTGCCCCAGGGCGGGTTCGAGTTCTGGTTCAACGACGGGGATCTGTTCTGGGGCCACTCCATCCACGTCACCGGCTCCCTGGAGTCAGGGCCGGAGAGCGCCCAGATGGAGGGCTGAGTCCCCGCGCTCCAATTCATGGAATTTCGAGGTGTTCTCATGTCCATTATCCTGGCTTCCCAATCCCCCCGGCGGCGGGAGCTGCTGGCCCAGATGGGGGTCCCACAATTTGAAGTCGTCCCCGCCCTGGGGAGGAGATCGCTTCCCCGGGCCTGTCCTCCGCCCAGCTGGTGGAGGTCCTCTCACGCCAGAAAGCGGAGGAGGTGGCTGTCCAGGCCGGGCCGGACGATGTGGTCATTGCCGCCGACACGGTGGTGGCGGTGGACGGTGCCGTGCTGGGCAAGCCCCGGGACCCAGCGGATGCCGCCCGGATGCTCTCCCTGCTCTCCGGCCGGGCCCACACAGTCTACACCGGGGTTACGGTCCGGCGGGGGACCTTCAGCCGCACCGCCCACGAGGCTACCCAGGTCCGCTTCCGCCCGCTGACCCAGTCTGAGATCTCGGCCTATATCGCCACTGGCGAGCCCATGGACAAGGCCGGGGCCTACGGCATCCAGGGCCGGGGCTGTGTGCTGGTGGAGGGGATCGACGGGAATTACCATAATGTGGTTGGCCTGCCCACCTGCCTGCTGGCCGGCATGCTGCGCCAGGTGGGGATCGATGTGCTCACCGGAGGACAGGAGGGGCGTCCATGAAACATTTTCTGCGGCAGAATGGCCTGCTGCTCCTGATCATCGCCCTGCTGCTGTCGGTGCTGATCGGCATCGTGTCCGCCGTGATGGGGGGCAACGCCGACCCCTCTCTCCAACGCGGTGGGCTTCATCACCACCCCCATCCGCAATGGGGTGAGCGCCCGTGCTGGACTGGGCCGACGGCGTGCGTGCCTATGTCTTTCATTATGAGGAGATGGAGCAGCAGATCCAGGACCTGGAGCCAGGTCGCTGAGCTGGAGGAGCAGGCCCGGGAGGGCCAGGAGGCCAGCCGGGAGAACGAGCAGCTGAGGGAGCTGCTGGATCTGCAGGCCAAGCGGAGGGACTTTGTCTTTGAGTCCGCCAAGGTCACCGCCCGCTCCTCCACCAACTGGGACTCCACTCTCACCATCGGCAAGGGGAGCAGCGCGGGTCTGGAGGTCAATGACTGCGTGATCACCGAGACAGGCACCCTGGTGGGGGTGGTCTCTGAGGTGGGTCTGAACTGGTCCAAGGTTTCCACCCTGATCAATACCGACATCGAGATTGGCGGCCAGGTCACCCGCACTTACAGTGCCGGGATCCTGGAGGGAGACTTCACCCTGATGAGCCAGGGCAAGCTGAAGCTGAGCTATCTGCCCGACGGTGCCCAGCTGGTAGCAGGGGACGAGGTGGTGACCTCCGGCAAGGGGGACGTGTTCCCCTCCGGCCTGGTGGTGGGCACCGTGGAGGCCGTCTTCACCGACCCCTCCGGCATGAACCGCTACGCGGTGGTGGAGCCCGATGTGGACCTGGACTCCCTGGTGGAGGTCTTTGTCATCAAGAGCTTTGACATCGTGGAGTGACGCCGCCGCGTTTCCTGCCGTCTCTCTCCCGATCTTTTTCCGAAAAGGGGGCGCCCCTGTGACCCGACGAGACCAAATCTATAAGTGGTGCATCTACGCCCTGGGGCTCTTCCCCATCTGGGTGCTGGACGCCTTTGTCCTCAGCCGCTATCCCCTGCTGGGGATCACTCCCACCCTTCTGCCTCTGGCGGTCTCCGCCGTGGCGGTGCTGGAGGGGCCCTTCCCGGCTCCGGCTTTGGACTGGCGGTGGGGCTGCTCTGGACGCTGGCCTACCCGGGCAGCAGCAGCCTGCTGGTCTTCGGCATGGCGCTGGCCGGCTTCCTGGTGGGCATCGTCTCCCAGTATGCCCTGAACCAGAACTTCCTGGGTTGCCTGATCTGCTCCGCGGCTGTCCTGGCCGTGCAGGAGGTCGTCCGCCTGCTGGCCGGCCTGTTCACCCAGATCGCCCCCATCCAGTCGCTGCTCCAGGTGGCGGTGCCGGAGTTCCTCTGGTCTCTGTGCTGGATGCCCTTGGTCTATCTCATCTTCCGATCCATCTTCCGCCGGGTGGGGGCACCCGCCTGGCGTGACCTGTCCGCTCTGAAAGGGGCGTGCGCCATGGAGAAAAACAATTTCACCGTCGGGGGCTGGGGATGCTCCTCCTGCTGGCCGTCATTCTGTTCGGGCTGGGCTCCTCCTCTATGACGCCCAGATGATCCACGGGGCGGAGTATCTGGCCCGCTCCCAGAACAGCATTGCGGAGACCCAGACCGTGGAGGCCGCCCGGGGGGACATCCTGGACCGGTACGGCCGGGTGCTGGTCTCAACCGGGTCACCTATCAGGTCGCCCTGAACACCGACGCCATGGAGAAAAACCGCAACGACATCCTCCTGGCCCTGATCCGCATTGCCCGGGATGCCGGCGTGGAGTGGGAGGACACCCTCCCCATTACCGCCCAGCCCCCTTCCGCTACACCACGGACACCCCCCTTCCAGTATCCCACCACCGATGAAGAGGGCAGCCCCCACCACCAGCCTCACCCGCCTGGGGCGGCTGGCGGTAAAGATGAAGTGGATCGATGACCCCACCGCCGACGGGGCCCAGGGCGCCCCCTTCCCACCGCCGAGGAACTGCTGGAAAAAATGCGGGAGAGCTTTCAGCTGGAGTTGGAGGGCGCGGATATGCGCGCCGTGGCCGGAGTACTGTACGAGCTGTACTACCGCTCCATGGTGAACAGCTGGCCTCCCTATGTCTTTGCGGAGGGCGTAGACATCGACTTCATCTCTAAGGTGAAGGAGCAGGGCCTCTCCGGCGTGGAGATCGAGGCCGCCACCGTCCGCACCTACAACACCGAATACGCTGCCCATCTGCTGGGCCGGGTGGGGGCCATTGAGAACTGGGATGCATATAAGGACCTGGATCTGGACGGGGACGGCACGCCGGACTATGAGATGGACGACACTGTCGGCAAGGAGGGGGCCGAGCTGGCTTTCGAGTCCTACCTGCGGGGCACCGCCGGGGTCCGGGAGGTGGAGCGGAACACCAGCGGCAAGGTGGTGTCCGAGAAGTGGACCACCGCCCCCCCAGCCGGGGGGGACAACGTGGTGCTCACCATCGACATCGACCTTCAGAAGCAGGTGGAGGACATCCTCTCCCAGGCTATTCCCCAGCTGGCCAGTGAGGACACAGAGGGCGCAGCCTGCGTGGTGATGGACGTGAACCGGGCAGAGGTGCTGGCCTCCGCCTCCTACCCCTCCTATCACCTGGCCACCTACTCTGCCGATTTGGCGGAGAACAGCGCCGATCCCCTCAAGCCCTTCCTGAACCGTGCTTTCCAGGGTGTCTATGCCCCCGGCTCCACCTTTAAGATGGTCACCGCTGTCGCCGGACTGGAGAGCGGGATCATTGAGCCGGATACCGAGATCATGGACACTGGCGTCTACACGTATTATCAGGACGACGGCCCCCAGTGCTGGTATTGGCGCCAGTACCGGCGCAAGCACGGCCTGGTGAATGTGTCCGAGGCGTTGGAGGTCTCCTGCAACGTATTCTTCTTCGATGTGGGCCGCCGGGTGGGCATTCAGGGGCTCCAGGAGTTTGCCGCCAAATTCGGCCTCGGGGAGCCCACCGGCATCGAGCTGTATGAGGAGACCGGCGTCATGGCCGGACCGGAGTACACTCAGTCCATGGGGCAGACCTGGTACGAGGGTAGCACCCTGTCGGTGGCCATCGGCCAGGAGAGCAGCCAGTTCACCCCCCTTCAGCTGGCCAACTATATCGTTACCCTGCTCAACGGGGGGCACCCGGTACTCTGCCCATCTCCTCAAGGAGGTCAAATCCAGCGACTTCTCCCAGGTGCTTTACACCTACGAACCGGAGGTGCTGGACTCCATCGACATCCAGCCGGAGAATCTGGATGCGGTGAAAGCGGGGGATGCTGGCCCTGACCACCGGGAAGGGCTCTTTGGCCCGCTATTTCCAGGACCTTCCTGTCCAGGTGGGCGCCAAGACCGGCTCCGCCCAGGTGAACGCCCAGACGGAATCCAACGCTGTTTTCGTCTGCTTCGCCCCCTATGATGACCCGCAGATCGCCATCTCCCTGGTGGTGGAGAAGGGCGGCAGCGGCTCCACTCTGGCCAGCATCGCGGCGGACATCCTGCGCTACTACTTCTCCGCCGAGGAGTCCCGGGAAGAGACCTTGACGGAGAACACCCTTATCCGGTAAAATAGGGGCCGCTGATTCTATCGGAGTAGAGCCCTCTTCTTCCCACACACCCCGCTTCCACGGGGCCGTGGATCTTCCCAAGGAGGTTTCCTTTTATGACTGACCGATCTTTGATCCGCAACTTTTCCATCATCGCCCACATCGACCACGGAAAATCCACGCTGTCTGACCGGCTCATTGAGCTGTGTGACGCCGTCCCCCAGCGGGAGATGGAGTCCCAGCTACTGGACAACATGGATCTGGGCGGGAGCGGGGCATCACCATCAAGGCCCGGGCCGTCCGCCTGGACTACAAGGCGGAGGACGGCAGGACCTATGCCCTGAACCTGATCGACACCCCGGGCACGTGGACTTCAACTATGAGGTGTCCCGGTCCCTGGCCGCCTGCGAGGGCGCGGTGCTGGTGGTGGACTCTACCCAGGGTGTGGAGGCCCAGACCCTGGCTAACACCTATCTGGCCCTGGAGCACGACCTGGAGATCCTGCCCGTGTTCAACAAGATCGACCTGCCCGCCGCCGACCCCCAGAAGGCCAAGGAGGAGGTAGAGGCCATCATCGGCCTGCCGGCCATGGAGGCCCCGGAGATCTCCGCGAAAATGGGCGTCAACATTCACGCCGTGCTGGAGGACATCGTGCAGAACGTCCCCGCCCCCGCCGGCGACCCGGACGCCCCCCTGAAAGCCCTGATCTTTGACAGCCAGTATGACCCCTATGTGGGCGTCATCGTCTATTTCCGGGTGATGGAGGGCACGCTGAAAAAGGGCATGGGGGTCAAATGATGGCCTCCGGAGCCAGCTATCAGGTGCTGGACTGCGGGTATCTGCGCCCCCTGGGCATGGACTCCTGCCAGCAGCTCACCGCCGGTGAGGTGGGCTGGTTCACCGCCTCTATCAAGAACGTAAAGGACACTCAGGTGGGTGACACCATCACCGGCGCCGACTGTCCCTCTGCAGCCCCCCTCCCCGGCTATCGGCCGGCCCAGCCCATGGTTTTCTGCGGCATCTACACCGAGGACGGCTCCAAATATCCTGATCTGCGGGACGCCTTGGATAAGCTCCAGCTCAACGACGCCTCCCTGTCCTTCGAACCCGAGTCCTCCATTGCCCTGGGCTTTGGGTTCCGCTGCGGCTTTTTGGGCATGCTCCACATGGAGATCATCCAGGAGCGGCTGGAGCGGGAATTCGACCTGGACTTGGTCACCACCCTCCCCTCCGTGATCTACGAGGTCACCAAGACGGACGGCACCGTGGTGCGGGTGGACAACCCCCACAACTACCCCGATCCCGGCGCCATCCTGGAGGCCCGGGAGCCCTATGCTAAGGTCTCCATCATCTCTCCCCCCGACTATGTGGGCAACATCATGCCCATGTGCCAGGACCGCCGGGGCGTGTTTAAGGACATGCAGTATCTGGACACCAACCTGGTGGAACTGCACTACTCCATGCCCATCGGCGAGATCATCTACGATTTCTTCGATACGCTAAAGGCACGTACCAAGGGCTATGCCTCCCTGGACTATGAGGTGGACCAGTATCAGCCCAGCGAGCTGGTGAAGGTGGACCTGCTTCTCAACGGAGACCAGGTGGACGCCCTCAGCTTCATCGCCCACAGGGACAAGGCCTATGCCCGGGCCCGGACGCATCTGCGAGAAGCTGAAGGAAAACATTCCCCGCCAGATGTTCGAGATCCCCATTCAGGCGGCCATCGGAGGTAAGATCATTGCCCGCGAAACGGTGAAGGCCATGCGCAAGGACGTTCTGGCCAAGTGCTACGGCGGCGACATCACCCGCAAGAAAAAGCTTCTGGAAAAGCAGAAGGAAGGCAAAAAGAAAATGCGTACTCTGGGCACAGTCCAACTGCCCACTGAAGCTTTCATGGCAGTCCTCAAGCTGGACGAGGTTTCTCTCCAGCCTGGTGTTCCAGTGTCAGGATAAAAAACTTCTATCAAGACCATTGAAATGAAGTATTGGACGGGAGAGGAAGAAGTGGTATAATGGCAACAGTAAGGAAAGCTGGACGGAGGTCCGGCAAATAATAAGGAAAAGGAGATCATTACAATGGCGAAAGAAGTCACTCCTGAGCAGATCGAAATGCTGGACGGATGGTCGCTAAGGCCGCGCTGCGGCGGAGATCATCGCCACCTATGACCAGGAGCGCGTGGACCGGCTGTGCCAGGCGGTCGCCGCTTCTGTGATCGACATGAAGGTTTGGGCGAACCTGGCTGACGAGGCGGTGGACGAGACCGGCCTGGGCGACAAGGTGACCAAGCGGAACAAGCGGAACAAGCTGAAGCTGATCCTGCGGGACTGCCTGCGTCAGAAGAGCGTGGGCGTGATCGAGGAGATCCCTGAGAAGGGCATCGTGAAGTATGCCAAGCCTGTGGGCGTGATCGCGTCTCTGGTGCCCACCACCAACCCCTGCCTGACCCCTGCCGGCCAGGTGATCTACGCCATCAAGGCCCGTGACGTCATCATCTGCAGCCCCCATCCGCGCCGAAGAAGACCACCAACAAGTGCATCAACATCATCCGTGAGACCCTGGTGCGTGAGGGCGCTCCCGCCGACATCATCCAGGGCATCGAGGAGCCCAGCATCACCCCTGACCCAGGAGCTGATGAAGCGCTGCGACCTGGTCATCGCCACCGGCGGCCGTCCCATGGTCAAGTCCGCATACTCACTCCGGCGTGCCGGCCTTACGGCTCCGGCGCCGGCAACGCGACTGTCATCATCGACAACACCTGCAACACCCCCGAGCGTCAGGCTGAGGCTGCCATGAACACCCGGATCTCCAAGTGCTCCGACTTCGGCTCCGGCTGCTCCTGCGACGGCAACCTGATCATCCACGAGGACGTGTACGACGGGTTCGTAGCCGCCCTGGTGAAGGAGGGCGCTTACCTGGCCAACGAGGAAGAGGCTGAGAAGCTGAAGGCCGTCATGTGGGACGAGGCTGGGCACCGTCTGCCCAACACCGTGGCCATCAGCCCGCAGAAGCTGGCGGAGGCCGCCGGGTTCGAGATCCCGGCTGACCGGAAGTTCATCGCTGTGACCGGCGGCGGCATCGAGAACGTGGGCAAGGAGCACTTCTTCTCCAGCGAGAAGCTGACCACTCTGCTGACCCTGTTCAAGTACTACGGGGAGTTTGAAAACGCGCTGACCATGATGCAGGCCATGTTCAACGTGGGCGGCAAGGGCCACAGCTGCGGCATCTACTCCTTCGACGACGACCACATCCATCGTCTGGGCATGTGCGCCCCCGTGTCCCGCATCATGGTGCGCCAGCCCAACAACCGCGGCAACTCCGGTTCTTCCACCAACGGCATGCCTCCCACGTCTTCCATGGGGTGCGGCACCTGGGGCGGCAACATCGTGTCCGAGAACATCTGCCTGAAGCACTACATGAACACACCACCTGGGTGGCCCGTCCTCTGCCCGAGGATATGCCCAGCAACGAGGAGCTGTTCGGCGAGTTCAACAAGCCGGACATGGACGTGGAGTGATCTGAGAGCCAGTTCTGATCCATTCCGTGCCGGCCCGGCCGGGCCGGCACGGTTTTCCAGAGAGGCGGCGCGAGGCCGCTGAAAGGTCCAAGGCGGAAAGCCGAGGCCGGGGCCCCGAAGGGGGCCGCTGACCTCCGTTTCCATCGCTACCCCTGTACAGAAGGCCGCCGGACATGCCTGCCAGTCGGCAGGCCGGGGCCCGGTCCCCTTTTGTATTGTCTCCTTCTTCCCACAAACGCCCGGTCCTTTCGACCGGGCGTTTGTGGTGTTTCCCAATGAGGCGGGACAGGCCGCGGGGACTTTCCCCTCCCTGTTCTAGATTTGTGTTGATATAAGGATACCCGGCAAATCTTTCGTCGATTTGCCGGGTGTTCTTGCTATGTATCAGATAATTTTTGCCTTGTTTGGCTTTTCAACGGAGTAAATAACGGTCAAAATGGGATTTTTAGCTTCAAACTATATGAAAAATTGTAGGAACAAGTAAAACTATAATTGCTCCTGTTACACTTACAGTTATAACTTTCCAAAAATCTTCCCTTTGCTGTTTGGTCATATTTTTATACCAATCCATACAATCACGTTCCTTTATCAGATTTGTCTAACTACTTTATTTATGATGATAGCAAAAATTCTTTGGTGTTTCATTTTTCTATCATTATAAAATATAAACATGTTTTGTGCAAGGCACACTGGTGAAATCGCCGGAGTTGGAATCATCAGCACTTAGCTTGAACAGGGACCTTTCCCCATTTTTCTGGACTTTTTTCTTCACCCATGCTATAATAATTTTTTTTGTCCGCGTCCGGAGGGCAGGAGACCCGCCCTCCGTTTCTTTTTTCGTCTATTCATGTCAGGAGGGATCCCCTTGCAGCAGATGTCCGGCACCCTTCTTGATCTGATCCTCTATCTGGCTCTGGTGGCTCTTGGGGCCTTTCTGGGCTCCCCGCCCCCAGATCCAGTCCCTTCCCATGCCCTGGCTGGGCCGGTTTCAGACGGCGGCTCTGCTGCTGCTGATCGTGACCCTGGGGGCCGAGCTGGGGTCCAACGAGGAGATCATCTCTTCCCTGGGCACCATTGGGCTCAACGCCCTGGCGGTCACCCTCACCTCCATGGTGGGCAGCATGCTGGCTGTCCACGCCCTGAGAAAATATCTGCTGAAGCTGAACGCTCAGGGCCGTTCCTGCCAGGAGGCACCGGAGGACAGCGACCCGGGTTCCGGGAGGCGGTCCACGTGGACCACAGCCTGACCTTCGCCATCGTCTTCACCGTAGCGGCGGGCATTCTGGCGGGCCGCTTCCTGCTCCCCGACGCCGCCGTAGCCCACTGTGGCACGGTCATCCGCTGGGGGCTGTACCTGCTCCTCTTTCTGGTGGGCCTGGATATGGGCCGGCAGGGCAGCCTGATCCGGGATATTCGGGCCGCCGGGCTCCGGGTCCTTCTGGTCCCGCTGGCGGTTATGGCGGGCACCTTTGCGGTGACGGCCCTGGTAGGGCTGTTCCTGCCCCTGGGCCCCAAGGACTGCGTAGCGGCAGCGGCCGGATTCGGCTGGTATTCCCTGGCCCCCAACCCCTGCTGGCTCCGTACTCCCTCACCGTATCTGCCACCGCTTTCCTGTCCAACATCATGCACGAGCTGTTTTCCATTGTGGCCGTCCCCATCGTGGCCCAGAAGCTGGGCTATATCGAGGCGGTGGCCCTCCCCGGTGCCACAGCTATGGATACCCTGCTACCGGTGGTAGTCAGCGCCACTGCCGACCGCATGGCCATCTACCCTTTGCCTCGGGACTGATTCTCTCCCCTAGCCGTCCCAGTGCTGGTCCCCGCCATCATCGCGCTCCCCCCTCTGAACACTTTCCAGAACAAGAGCACCGGCTCAGGCCCACGCCCAAGCCGGTGCTCTATTTTTCCCGCATGGCGTCCACCAGACGCTCCAGCGCCTCCGCCTCCCGCTCCGAAAGGCCGTCCATCCGCAGACACCTGCTCTCCTCCCTGCTCTGGAACACCAGAAAGGTGCTGATGACCAACCGGTGCGTGTATGACTGCAAATACTGCGTCAACCGCCGCAGCAATGAGGCGAAGCGGGCCATGTTCACCCCGGAGGAGCTGGCGGACCTCACCATCCAGTTCTACCGCCGGAACTACATCGAGGGGCTGTTCCTCTCCTCCGGCGTGTACCGCTCCCCGGATTATACCACGGAACTGATGATCCGGGCGCTGCGGATCTTGCGGGAAGAGTACCGCTTCAACGGCTACATCCACGCCAAGGCCATCCCCGGCACGGCTCCGGAGCTGGTGGAGCAGATGGGGTTCCTGGCGGACCGGCTCAGCGTCAATATCGAGCTGCCGTCAGAGGCGGGACTTCGGACCCTGGCCCCGGACAAGACGAAGCAGGCCATCCTGGCTCCTATGGGGCAGATTCGGGTGCGGGGACAGCAGAGCCGGGAGGAGCTGGTGAAGTACCGCCACGCCCCCAGGTTCGCCCCTGCCGGGCAGAGCACCCAGCTGATCGTGGGGGCCACGGCGGACACGGACTTCCACATCCTGCGGCTGACCCAGGGGCTGTATGACCGCTACCAACTCAAACGAGTGTTCTACTCCGCCTACGTGCCGGTGGTGGAGCACGCCCTGTTGCCCGCCAAGAACACGAAGCCGCCCCTGCTGCGGGAGCACCGGCTCTATCAGGCGGACTGGCTGCTGCGGTTTTACGGGTTCCGGGCGGAGGAGCTGCTGGATGCAAGCCATCCGGACTTCAACCCCCAGGTGGATCCCAAGTGCAGTTGGGCCCTCCGGCACCTGGACTTCTTCCCGGTGGAGGTGAACCGGGCGGACTACGAGGCCCTGCTGCGGATCCCCGGCGTGGGCGTGGTCTCCGCCAAGCGCATTCTGGTGTCCCGCCGGGCCCGGAAGCTGCGGATCGAGGATCTGCCCAAGCTGGGGGTGGTGATGAAGCGGGCCCAGTATTTTCTCACCGCCTCCGGCCGCATGGCAGACGGCCTGCGGTTCACACCGGACAGCCTGCTGCGGAATCTGATCGCGGCGGAGCGGCCCTCCCTGCCCCAACCGGAGCTGGAGCAGATGTCCCTGTTTGCCCCTGTGTGAGGGAGGTTCCCCATGACCGAGATGATCTATGAATACGACGGCAGCTTTGAGGGATTCCTCACCTGCATCTTTGAGAGCTACGCCCAAAAAGAAGTCCTCACCGCCATCAGCTGCGGTGAGGACATTCCATTCACGTCTTCCCTGTGCGGACCGTCCTGACGGACCGGGACCACGCCGCACGGGTATATCGGAAGGTGGTCAAGCTGTCGCCGGAGGCGGCGGACCTGCTGCGCCGCGGCTTTCTCACCTGCCTGCCGGACCGGGAAATGCACCTGTACCGTCTGGTGGTGAAGCTGCTGGAGGAGGGGCCCCGGTTCCTCCGGGACCTGTCCGATGAGACGCTGTATCCCATTCTGCGGGCGGTGCGCCACCTGAACGGTGAGGTCCACCAGTACAAGGGCTTCGTCCGCTTCTCCGACCTGGGGGGCGTACTGGGGGGCGAAATCGAGCCGAAAAACCGGGTCCTGCCCCTGCTGCGCCGTCACTTCTGCGACCGCTACCGGAACGAACGGTTCTTCCTCTACGACCGTACCCACCAGGAGGCCCTGTTCTACGCCGAGGGCCGCTCTGCCGTCCGGCCCCTGGAGCACTTCCAGATGGCCCCGCCGGATG
>VOFI01002590.1_pt1 | contig 21697 bp, 37 predicted proteins | sample 5384131 | NCBI WGS metagenome assembly VOFI01 (sample SAMN12384728, study PRJNA508395) | human gut metagenome | isolation source: healthy gut H | host: Homo sapiens | reverse complement strand
AGCTTGAGTGCATGAAGTGATGTGCGTTCAGGCTGTTTTTCATATCACCACAAATCAATCTATGGAGGACAAACACTATGAGTAAGATTCTCGGAACTGCGCACCAAGCGCAACACTCTCTGGGAGCAGACCAAGGACTTTCTGGAGAAGAACCGCGGCGAGAACGGTCTGGTAAAGGCTGAGGCCGTGGAACAGTACAACAAGATGGCACAGGAGGTCAAGGGACCTGGGTGCAGAGATCGAGCGTCTGGAGCAAAGAGGCACAGATCGAGGCACAGCTGTCCGCACCGACTTCCAGTCCTGTCCATGCTGACCCGAAGAACGGTGCCAAGAAGGATGTCAAGCCGACCGCCACTGCCGAGTATGCCGAGAACTTCTGGAACATGATCCGCAACCGTGGCCATTACGGCGAGGTCCCGCAATGCCCTGTCTGTGGGTGAGGACACCGAGGGCGGCTTTTTACCGTCCCCGATGAGTTCGAGAAGAAGCTGGTGGAGGCACTGGAAGCGAAGACCTATCTCCGCGTGGACAGCAGCGATGAGGATGCCCTGATCGGCATCCTTTTATCTTTCTGCGGAGCAGATGTGTAAGGACGTGGGACGTTTATCGGAAGACCAGTGGGAGGCAGTTAATGCCGCTGACCGGGATGCCGAGAACGGAGTACAGCCCACAAGGGAACTGGAAGCCCTGCGCAAGACCTGCCGTGTGGCGATTCTGTATGCACTGGGATATCTCTATGAGCACCGGGACGAAGCCGACCATAAGCAGCTGATGCTGACGCTTCGTTCCATTCTGTTTGCTGTGAGGGAGGGGGTGTTCTGATGATCGAGAAACTGAATGAGCGGATCACAATCGAGAAAAGCACGGTCGTGACCGATAAGGTCGGAAACCATCGGAACACATGGGAGGAATATTTCACCTGCTTTGCCTACGCTTCGACCTATCAGGCACAGGAAGAAGAAGGTGAGGTCACAGCCGAACAGAAGAGCGTGGTGTTTACAGTTCGCTGGTGCAGTGAGACCAGAAATCTCACATCAACAGGTTACCGCATCCGTTTCCGGGAGCAGCTCTACAATATCGAATCCATTGACCCGATGAATTTCCAGAAGAAAACGCTGAAGATTCATTGCCGTTTGGAAAGGAGGCAGCCGGATGAGCAGAACCGTCAGCATTGATGAGATGGCAGATGCCATCAACGAGGGCTTAAAAGAATATGCGACCCTTGCTTCTACGCAGGTGAAGAGTGCTGTCCGTAAGTCTGCCAAAACGGTCAAAGACCAGATCTCGGCCAATGCACCGTCCAGAACGGGTGCATACAAAGGAAGCTGGGTAGCGACCAAACAGTCCGAATCCAGCCAGAGCCTTCAGATGGTAGTGCATTCCAAGAACCGCTACCAGCTGGCACATCTGCTGGAAAAAGGGTCATGCCAAGCGCGGCGGCGGACGGGTGGCAGGAAGACCCCATATCGCTCCGGCAGAGCAGGCCGGCATCGAGCAGCTCCAGTCTCTCATCGAAAAGGCACTAAAGTAAGGAGAAACCAATGACCCACGAAGAAGTAAAAGCTCTGATGGAGGAGATGGGGCTTCCTTATGCGTATGACCATTTCGCAGAAGGGGAGAGCCCTGATCCACCGTTTATCTGCTTCCTGTATCCGAAAGCCGAGAATTTCGGTGCGGACAACCTTGTGTACCACCATTTCAACCGGCTGGACATTGAGGTACACCGATTACAAAGACCCGGATATGGAAGCAAGCATTGAAGAAGTCCTGACCGCACACGAACTCTACTATGAGAAAAGCGAGGTCTGGATCGAAACCGAAAAGATGTATGAAGTCCTGTATGAGCTGACCGTATAAGCCAGCCGCAGGACGATATTTAGGGAGGAATAACCTATGTCGAAGCAAAGCAATAAGGTCAAATTTGGCCTGAAAAACTGCCATTATGCAAAGGCGACCTTTGACGAGGATGGCAGTGTCACCTACGCAAAGCCGGTCCGCATCCCCGGTGCAGTCAGTCTTTCTATGGATGCCAATGGCGAGATCGAGCCGTTCTATGCGGACAATATCGCTTACTATGTCGTGAATAACAACTCCGGCTACGAGGGTGATCTGGAGATCGCACTGATTCCCGGAGAGCTTCCTCACGGACATCATGCACGAGGAGCTGGATGGCAACGGCGTGCTTGCTGAGAACGCCAATGTGGAACTGGAGCATTTCGCCTTCCTGTTCGAGTTCGATGGCGACCAGCGCCACATCCGTCATGTGCTGTACAACTGTGTGGCAAGCCGTCCGTCCATCGAGGGTGAGACCAATGAGGACAGTAAGGAAGTCAAGACGGACACCCTGAACCTGCAGGCAACCCCTCTGGCAAACGGTTATGTCAAGGCAAAGACCGGTACTAACACCACCGATGATGTCTATAACAAGTGGTACGATGCGGTCTACGAGCCGCAGGCAGAAGCTGTGGACACCGAAGACACCAGCCACACCGAGGAGCCGCAGGGCTAAGTGACAGACACACACCGCAGGGCTTCGGCTCTGCTTACATTATTATAAAGAGGTATACGATTATGAAGAAGATTTTTCCTTTGTTTATGGTGATCATTGTTCTGGTGCTGGCTGTCTGCTCGTTCCACATTATCCCCACCGGCTACACGGGCGTGAAGACCAGCTTCGGCCAGATCCAAGAGACCACCATTCAGAGCGGCAAGCTCAACTTCTGCATTCCCTTTGTGCAGAGCATCCACAAGGTCAACAACAAGCAGCAGGATAAGCACATCGAAGCGCAGGTCTGGGGGTGAAGCCTCCGACAAGACCCCTGTGTATGCCGCTGATGTCATCGTGACCTATCAGGTGCTTCCTGAGAAGAGTGCATGGCTGTATGCGAATGTGTCCGACATCAAGAATCTGGTCGGTGATGAGTTGGTGGCATCGGCCATCAAGTCTGCGATGGCTGAACTTGGCCCCAATGAGGTAACCAACCGCACCAAGATCGAGCCTCTGGCACAGCAGAAGCTGGCAGAGTCTCTTGTGCAGAAATACGGCGACGATGTTGTGTTTGTGAACAAGGTCGTCATCAACGACATGAATTTCGAGGATGCTTATAACGAAGCCATCCAGCAGAAGTCCATTGCACAGCAGAATGCAGATAAGCAGAAGATCGAGAATGAAGCCGCCATTGCCAAGGCAGAAGCGGATAAGCAGGTGGCGATCACCAATGCAGAGGCGGAAGCCCAGAAGACTTCCATTGCCGCAGATGCACAGGCAGAGGCAAACCGCAAACTGGCAGAAAGCCTGTCCGATACACTGATTGATTACCAGAAGATCCAGAAGTGGGATGGCAAGCTGCCGACTGTGAGTGGGAGTAATGCACTGGTCAGCATTGACCCGGCAGAGTAAGAAACACGATATATGGCAGGGCTTCGGCTCTGCCAATTTTACATGAAATTTTGGAGGATTACGATTATGGCAGTTACAAAGAAAATCGAGATCGATGGCAAGGAAGTCACCTTTAAGGCAAGTGCGGCTGTGCCTCGCCTGTACCGCATCCAGTTCGGCCGTGACATTTACAAGGACCTGCGCCAGCTGGAAAAGAGCGTAGGAGAGAACGATGAGGACAATTCCAACCTCGACCTGTTCAGTCTGGAAATGTTCGAGGACCTGGCATGGCTGATGCCGTCATGCAGACCCGGCAAAGGTGCCGGACAGCCCGGAGGTTCCTGGACCAGTTCAACACCTTCTCCATCTATGAAATCCTGCCCCAGCTGATCGAACTGTGGGGTCTGAATGTGCAGACCGAGGTGGAATCCAGAAAAAACCTCGCAAAAGTGAGCGGGAAATGACCACCCCGCTCTTTCTGCTGCGCTGTGTACAGCTCGGTATCAGCATCGCCGACCTCGACCTGCTGACCATCGGGTTGGTCAATGATATGTTCACGGAACGGCAGAACGACGACTATCCGTACAAAGAGCTGGCCTCGCAGGAGGATTTCGACCGGTTCTAAAGCAAAAAACAAACGACCGTGCTTATATTGTGAATGAAATAAGCACAATCGTCTGGCGGTGGTATAAAAAATCCCACTCAGCCATGTGACTGGGTGGGATATATGCTGTCACTATTCGATTTCCACGTCTTCAAAACCGACAAGGTCAGCTTCAGTGATGCCAAGGCGACGAAGCATTTCCTCTTCAGAGATCAAGTAAGATTCAGTCTGTTTAGAGAGGTGTTTGTTTGCATGGTATCTTCAAAGATGTTGCGGAGATAATCGGGTCCTTCCATCCAGAGTCCGGTGGAATAGTCAAATAGCATTTTGTATGCGGGAGAGGTTACAAAGCGAAAAAATACGTCGTTGAAGGAAACACCGGTATCATCACAGTAGTTCAGAGCATAGTGCGCATAACGAGTACGGCGCACATTTCGCGTTGTGAATCATCGATGACAACCTCGTTCATAAAACCACCTCCTAGCAATTATTTTTTATGCAGTCTTTTGGAAGTGCAGTAGTCATAAAGACTCAGCAGATAATCAGAGCCTTCTTTCCAAATCTCTGTGTCAAAATCAAAGAGGGCTTCATACGCACGAGAACTTGTGAAACGAAGAAGAGCTTCCTCGTATGAAATATTTTCTCGTGCTTTGCAAAGGGTTTCTACAGCTTCGCGCATCGCAATTACTGCGCAAATTCCTTTTGAGAATCTGTAGATTTATAGTTTATAGCATTATCACAATTTGATGTCACCATAGCGGTCACTCCTTATAAATTCAAGATGCTCGACGGCATCCTGAGTTCTGAAACAAAAACTGATCCTTGAGACGGTTCGGTAAAAGTTTTTCAATCGTTTCTTTGTCTGCTTTTGAGTTCCAGGCTCACCAGCACCTTCACCGCTGATATAAATCTGAAGGGTACGGGCTGTCTGATCGTCGGCAATCTTTCCACCGATGATATCAATTACGTTGTATTTTTTCAGAAGCTGAGGAAAGAGGTCTTTCTTTTCGATTGGCCGCTACAAAATGCAGCCCATTCGATACTGGGTTCTTGAAAAAAGTAAGCGAGAATGTTTGGGTCATAGTGAAATTTGTAGACGGATATTTGTCCGTCAGCTGGATCAAAGTTTTTTGGAACAGCACCGAGGTGTTTTGCTTTGCGAACAGAAAGCTGGACATAGTTATATGCTTGTTCATAAGATGAGGTTAAGTAGAAACCACGACCAAAATCGAGACGATGTCAGGAATACTGACATAACTTCCGTGGTAGAGCAAAGATTCCATCTTCAAGTCCTATCATACGGTAACACCTCGATTCTTGAGCAGGGTTTCAACATCATGCAAAGCGCATTCGTAGCTATTCAAATGAAGAATGTCATAGCAGTCAGCGATAAATCCGAGAATGTCGTATTTCTTAAACAGTTCTGCGCAGTCGCTGGGAGACATTTTCCATTTGGATTGAGCCATCCGAAAGACCCAGCACTGCATATCGGCAATGTCAATATTATATCCACTCATAGAGCATACCTCCTTTGAGTATAATTTCTCAATTTAAGTATAGCTCTTTTTCTGCCGCTTAGCAACGACAGAATTGTAAATTTCAGATTATTTTCCGCCTGTCTGCTTCGTGCAGATGGGCTTTTCTTATGCCCAAAAGGAGGTGGTCATCCACATGGCATCCAGAATCCAGGGCATCACCGTTGAGATCGGCGGCGATACCACAAAGCTCTCCAAAGCACTGGAAAGTGTAAACAAGTCAATCAAGGGGACGCAGTCCGGACTGAAGGATGTCAACAAACTCCTGAAGCTGGACCCCTCCAATACAGAACTGGTTGTCCAGAAGCAGAAGATGCTCAAGGATGCCATCGAAGCCACCAAGGAAAAGCTGGCAACTCTGAAAAACTGCCGCACAGCAGGCCAATGAGCAGCTTGCCAACGGTGAGATCACCCAGCAAAGCAGTACGATGCCCTCCAGCGTGAGATCGTGGAGACCGAACAGAATCTGCGGTCTTTACAAGACCAGGCGGCGACCACGAATGCGACCCTTGCCAAGATTGATGAAGCCGGAGAAAAGCTCCAGAACATTGGATCTTCTGTAGAGAATGTCGGCAAGAAGTTCCTGCCGGTGACTGCCGCTGTAACGGGTCTTGGCACTGCTGCAGTGAAGACCGCAGCCGATTTTGATTCCGAGATGAGTAAGGTCTCTGCCATTTCCGGTGCGACCGGGGATGACTTTGACCAGCTCCGTGCGAAAGCCCGTGAGATGGGTGCGAAGACCAAGTTCTCCGCATCCGAGGCAGCTTCGGCGATGGAATACATGGCCATGGCCGGTTGGAAGACTTCTGACATGCTGAACGGCATCGAGGGCGTCATGAACCTCGCGGCGGCGTCGGGTGAAGACCTCGCTACGACTTCAGATATTGTTACCGATGCCCTTACCGCGTTCGGCTTATCCGCTGCGGATTCTGGGCATTTTGCCGATATCCTCGCAGCCGCTTCCTCCAATGCGAACACCAACGTCTCCATGATGGGCGAGACGTTCAAGTACTGTGCGCCTATTGCCGGTGCGCTTGGGTTCTCGGCAGAGGATACCGCAGAAGCCATCGGTCTGATGGCAAATAGTGGTATCAAGGCTTCGCAGGCTGGTACGTCCCTTCGTACCATCATGAACAACCTTTCCGGTGAAGTGACCTTTGCAGGCAAGAACATCGGTGAGGTTACGATTGCCACCAGCAATGCAGATGGCGCATGAGGAGCCTGAATGATATCCTCGCAGACTGCCGTGTGGCGTTCTCCGGGCTGTCGGAATCTGAGAAGGCCGCCAACGCAGAGGCACTGGTCGGCAAGAATGCTATGTCCGGTTTCCTTGCCCTGATGAATTCCAGCCAGTCGGATATCGATAAATTAAGCAGTGCCATTGAAAACTGCGATGGCGCATCTGAGAGCATGGCAGAGACCATGCAGGACAATTTAAATGGTCAGCTCACCATCCTGAAATCTCAGCTGGAGGAGCTGGCTATTTCTTTGGCGATATCCTGATGCCCACCATCCGCAAGATCGTATCTGCCGTGCAACGAGTTCGTGGACAAGCTCAACAGCATGGATGAGAGCACCAGGGAGACGATCATTAAGATCGGGCTCCTGGCGGCATCCATTGGTCCGCTGCTATTGTACTGGGTAAGACTATATCGACCGTCGGCACAGCGATGCGGGGATTCAGTTCTCTTGCAAAGGGTGTCCGGCTTCTCATCACCCATGTGGGCAGTGCCAGCGGTGTGTTCAGCAAGCTGGGTGTGGTTCTGGGTGGTCTGTCCGGCCGGTCGTAGCAATGGTGGCGGTCATCGGCACACTGGTTGCGGCGTTCATGAACCTCTGGAATACGAATGAGGAGTTCCGTACTGCCATTACCGGCATCTGGAATGACATCGTTTCCAAAGTGAAAGGCTTCTGCGACCAGCTGACACGCGGATCAACGGACTGGGCTTTGACTTTAAGGATGTCACAGAGGTACTGAAGGCAGTATGGGATGGTCTCTGTCAGGTGCTTGCACCGCTGTTTGAGGGAGCATTCCAGAATATTTCGACCATCCTCGGCGTCGTTCTGGATACCTTACTGGGTCTGTTCGATGTCTTTTCCAATGTGTTCTCCGGCAACTGGAGTGGCGCATGGGAAGCGGTGAAGGGTATCTTCTCCAGTATCTGGGATGGCGTGAAGTCTGTATTCTCTACGACTCTTACCGCATTAAAGAGCGCAATGGATGTGTTTCTCGGGCTGTTCGGTACGGACTGGCAGACGGTCTGGGGCAGTATCAAGACCTTCTTCGAGACCGTGTGGAGCGGAATCAGCAGCTTCTTTTCAAACACAGTTTCTGCTATCCAAAGTGTGGCAACGACTGTGTTCACTGCAGTTTCGAGCTTCTTTACGACTGTCCTTACGAGTATCCAGACGACCTTCAGCACCATCTGGACTGCCATTTCCACAGCCGTTTCTTCTGTGTTGAATACGATCCATACCACGGTGACAACTGTGTGGACGGCGATCTCGACTGCGATTTCTACGGTCATGAACACCATCAGCACGACGATCACTTCGGTGTGGAATGGCATCTACAACACCATGAAACCTCTGTTGGATGCGTTCAAATATCTGTTTGAAACCATCTGGCAGGCAATTCAGATCCTGATCGGAGCAAAGACTGACCGCAATCCAGACGAAGATCACTTCCATCTGGAACGCCATCGTCGCCTTTGTGACTCCGCTCTGACTGGATTGCAGACGACTTTCTCTACGGTTTGGTCAGCAATTCAGACTGCTATCTCCACGGTGCTGACTGCGATCCAGACTGCAGTGACGACGGTGTGGAACGCCATTGTGTCGTTCCTGTCTCCGCTGCTGATTGGCATTCAGACCCGGATGAGTACGGCATGGAATGCAATCAAGACGGTCATTTCGACTGTCCTTTCAGCAATCCAGTCCACGGTTTCTTCCATCTGGAGCGCCATCAGCAGCAAAGATCTCCGGTGTGGTAAATGGTATCAAATCGGTGGTTTCTTCCGGCTGGAATGCCATGAAGTCTACGGTTTCGTCCCTCAGTAACAGCATCAAGAGCGCGGCGACCACAGCTTTTAACTCGATGAAATCCGGGATTTCCTCTACCATTTCCGGTATCAAGTCCACCATCACGAACGGTTTTAACAGTGCAGTTTCCTTTATCAAGGGTCTGGCTGGACAGGCGTTCTCGTGGGGCTCTGACATGATCGGCAACATTGTGTCCGGTATCCAGTCGAGGATTCAGGATGTGGCAAGCGCCGTATCGGGAGTGGCGGACCGTATCCGTTCTTTCCTGCACTTCTCTGTGCCGGATGAGGGGCCTCTGGCAGATATGGAGAGCTGGATGCCGGACTTCATGCAGGGTCTGGCAAACGGTATCACGACCAACACCAGCCTTGTGACTGCGGCGGCGGAGAACCTGTCCACCACGCTGTCTACCTCCATCACCAACTCCATGAGGGGTGTGGAGCAGGCATACAGTAAGAGCTGGGCGCCCATCAGCCAGACGGTGAAAACCGGAACGGCAGGTGTGAGTGCCGCGATGAGATCCGCATGGAGTTCCATTACGACCAGTACCGCCAGCACATGGAATACCATCAAGTCCAGTATCCAGAACAGCTTCTCGGTGGTGAAATCCAATGTGACCTCTGCGACAGCAAAGAGTGAAAACGTCCATGACCAGTGCATGGAATGCGGTGAAGTCGCTGACAACGACCAGCTGGAACGGAATTAAAACGGTCATTACCACAGCGTGGAACGGGATTAAATCCCTTACCACCTCTGCGACCGCTTCTGTAAAAACGTCCATGACCAGCGCATGGAATGCGGTGAAAAACCTGACGAATACCAGCTGGAATGGTATCAAAACAGTCATCACGACTGCATGGAACAGCATCAAGAGTCTTACAACTTCCTCTGTATCCGCAGTTCGCAGTACGGTCACAAGCGGCTGGAACACACTGAAATCTACCACGACCTCTGCCTTCAACAGCATCAAGTCCGCGGTGTCTTCGGCAATGTCCAGCCTGCGCAAAGCACGGTTTCTTCTGGTGTTGCAAGTATCAGGAGCAGTTTTAACTCGCTCGGTTCGATTGCTTCTTCGGCATACCGCTGGGGTGCAGATATCTGTTCCCAGATGGCGGCAGGTGTCCGGGCAGCGGCCGGTTCCGTGATCGCGGCGGCAGAAAAATGTCGCAAGCAGGGTCAGAAGTCTGCTTTGCATTTCTCTGTGCCGGACGAAGGACCTCTGTCCGATGCAGACACCTATATGCCTGACTTCATGAAGCTGCTGGCGACCGGCATTAAGAAAAATGTCAAGTCGGTAGTGAAGGCTGTGCAGGGGCTTGCCGGGTCTATGAGCAGTAACCTCACGACTCCGGTGGATTCTCTGGGCGACTGGATGGATTCCGTGGTCGGCAGTTTTGCTACCACGATCAAGAAAAGTCAGAGCGGTATCGGTAGTGCTGCAAGGGATGTGGGCAGCGGTATCCAGTCCCAGTTGATGTCCGGGCTTTCCGGTCTGAAAACACAGTTCCAGCAGATCTGGACTGACCTGCAGGGTATCACCAAAACCGCAGTCGGCGGCATGAGCGATGAAGTGAAGCAGGGCTTTGCGGATATGAAGGATTCCATTGGAGAGCTGAGTTCTCAGACCAGTTCCCTTGGAAATGCGATCCGCAGCCTTGGCGATACCTTCAACTCGGATTTCCTAAAGAGCCTGGGAAGCGGCATCAGCAAAGTCGGTGACACGGTCAATACAGTTACTGGTCTTGTGGACAAGCTCGGCTCCATGAAGAACACCATCGGAAACCTCGGAAGTACGATGCAGAACCTTGGCAATGTCCTCGGTACAGAGAACGGTGGTGGTCTGTTGTCCAACATCGGAGATTTCTTGTCGAAGATCGGCAGTGCAGATGGCGGTCAGATCGTGTCGAAGTTTGGCAATCTGATCTCTGGGCTGACCTCTAAAATGGGCAGTCTGGGAGAGGGAATCTCCGGCATTATCTCGAAGCTGGGAAGCCTTAGCTCCAGCGGCAGTGGAATCCTGTCGAATCTGGGCGGACTGCTTTCCGGTGTGGTATCGAAGATCGGTGGTTTAGGCGGCAGTCTTTCCGGTATCGTATCATCTATCGGTTCTTCGCTGGGCGGTATTGCTGGGACAGTCGGCACAACGCTTTCCGGTCTGCTCGGTTCTGTGGGTACGACCGTATCCGGCCTGGCTTGCTGGTGCAAGTACAGCCCTTGCAGGGGTAGCAAGCTCCGCAGGTGGTTTCCTCGCATCCGCAGGCACAGCACTGGCCGGTCTGGCGGTCCTGCGGGTATCGCAGTGGCAGCAGTTGGTGGTATCGGTCTTGGACTGACCGCTCTCTGGAAAAACTGCGATGGCTTCCGGGAAGGAGTCACGAATATCTGGAACAAGGTCACTTCGGTATTCTCGAATGGAGTAAATGCCATCAAGAACGGTATCTCCAATGCGGCTTCTGCCATCGGCAACGTGGCATCGTCCATCTGGGGCGGTATCAAGAACGTGGCTTCCTCGGCAGTCAGCTGGGGCAAGGATATCGTTGGCGGTATCGCCGGAGGCATCAAAAAGGGCGTCAGCTGGGTCGGCAATGCGGTCAAGAGTGTGGCAAGCGGTATCCGCTCGTTCCTGCACTTCTCGGTACCGGATGAAGGACCTCTGGCAGATGCGGACACCTATATGCCCGACTTCATGAAGCTGCTTTCCGGCGGCATCAAGAAGGGCGAAGGCGGACTGATCAGCCAGATCAAGTCGATGGCGAGCAAAGGTACAGCAGGGTATGGAGGGCATCAGCTCCTTCAGTCTGCCGGAACTGACCTTGCCACATTTCGATGGCTCCGGTTGGAACTTCCCGCAGGCGGCTCTGGCCGGAGGTGGCACCACCCGGACGACCAACCTTGGCGGTGTGTATATCACGGTCAATGGCTACAATGCCCGGAACGATGATGAACTCGCACAGACCGTTGCCGATAAGATCAACGGCATGATCCACGAGGATGATTCGGTCTTCAAGTAAAGGAGGAGATGCGTATGGGCTACAATGCCCCAAAGCAGACAGTATCACAGTTTCAGCTTAAAGGCAGATACGCCAGACAGTATCTGTCCTTTGCCGGGAAGTCCAGCAAAGACTTCCTATTATATTTGTCTGGTTCCGGTGTGTATGATTCCCCGGCTGCGGATGTGGAGAGCACCTCCGTACCCGGCAGGAACGGAGACATCCTCACCGAGAATGCAAAGGCAGGCCGCCGCAGGTATCAGAACGTGGATATCAAGTATAAGGCATTTTTCTTCAACGGACTGCCAGCTAAGACAGCAGCAGTCAAGGCATGGCTTCTGTCGCCGGTTGGGTATCAGAAATTGCAGGATACCTACGACCCGGATTTCTTCCGGATGGCGGTCTGCAAGGATGCCCTTGCTTTTGATGTGACTGCTCAGAAAGCCGCTGAGATGGAGCTGGCATTTAACTGTAAGCCCCAGAGGTGGAGCGCGGACGGGCAGCGGACGATCCGGCTGGATGGCAGGTCGACCTTAAAGAACCCCTTCGCTTTTCCTGCACAGCCCATCTTCAAGGTTTACGGAGACAGCGGCGGCGAGCTGTATGTGGGGGAAGAGAAGATCACCATCCACAGCATCAAAGACTATGTGCTGCTCAACTGTGAGACGCACAATGCTTACAACGCTTCCGGCTTCTGCAATGAGACCATCCTTTCGGATGACTTCCCGAACTGCCGGAGGGAAAGACACAGATCACATGGACAGGCGGTATCACGGCGGTGGAAGTCATTCCCCGTTGGTGGACGCTCTGAGGGGGAGGTGCAGCCAGTGATCCCGTGTTTATATGATTCCAGAGAAATGAAATTTGATAATAACGGCATTGGAAAGCTGGCAGATGCACAGTCTTGTACCGTGACTGAAAACGAAACGGCAGCTATGAGCTGAAGCTCATCTGTCCGGCAGATGGCATACACGCTGAGATGCTGGAGGAGGGAAACGTCATCCTTGCCAAACCATCTGATACGATGCAGCCGCACCGTTCCGTATCTACAAGATCACGACCCCTATTGATGGCAAGCTGGAAGTGCAGGCACGGCATATTTCCTACCAGCTCAATTTTATCACGGTATCGCCTTTTTCAGTGACCGGCTGCGTCGGGGCAATGCAGGGGCTGAAAAGCCATGCGGCTTCCGACTGTCCGTTCTCAGTTTGGACAGATGTGGCATCCAGTGCGATGTTTACTGTGTCCGTTCCGGCATCTTTCCGTAACTGTCTGGGCGGTATGGATGGCTCGGTATTGGATACTTTTGGAGGAGAGTTCGAGTGGGACCGCTACACAGTCAAGTTTCACAGAGCCAGAGGTGCGACCACAACGTTCATATCGTCTACGGCAAAAATCTGACGGATTTCAAGATGGAGAAATCCATCGAGAATACCATTACAGGAGTGCATCCGTACTGGGTAGACAACGAAACGCAGGCGGTTATGGAACTGCCAGAAAAAGTGGTCATGGTCAGCCGAAAATCTGTGCCGTATCAGAAGATTACGGTGCTAGACTGCACCAGTGCCTTTCAGGAAAAAGCCATCGGAAGCGGCTTTGCGAGAGTATGCACAGGACTATATTGATACGACCAGCCTGACAGAGCCGGAGGTCGACATTAAAATCGACTTCATTCAGCTTTGGAATACACCCGGATATGAGGATGTTGTACAGGCAGAACAGGTCTCGCTCTGTGATACGGTCCATGTGTTTATCTCAAAGCTGGGAATTGAAGTCAGTTCCAAAGTCACCGAAACCGAGTATGATGCGCTACTGGAACGCTATAACAGCATCACGCTGTCAAACTCCACGGTCAGCAGCCGAAATTCCTCCCTGACAAGCTCCCTTAACAGTATCCGAAATACAGCAACCGCCGCATACGATACCGCAGTCCGTGTGGAAACAGCAGTGGGAGAGCAGATGGGCGGCATTTCGGCCTCCATTATCTATGATGGTGCGTTGTTTGCTGCACTGTTCGGCCTTCATTATAAAAATGAGACGGACAGTAAGGGAATACGACTCGGTACGCATTCAACGCAAAGAACTCTGAAACAGTCAACGGTTGCATGGAAGAATAGCCCGGCCGGATTTTTTGTTTCCACAGATGGCGGGAAGACATGGGGATATGGCTGGGAGTCAGATGATTCCGCAGTCAAAACAGCAATCCTGCTGGAGCAGACACTCAAGGAACTGGACGACCGTTACAAGAAAGCGACCGAGCTTTCCGAGGAGTTGCTGGAGGAACTGGATGAGCGGTACAAAACAGCGACCGCTATTTCTGTAGAACTTCAGAAAACGCTCGATCAGCGGTATGAAACGGCAAAGAAGCTGTCCAAAGAACTGTATGAGGAACTGGATAGGCGGTACAGCACCCTCACGGAAATCTCAGATGATTTGCAGAAGGAACTGGATGCGAAGTATCAGCCATATATCCCTGTGTCCGAAAGTGCGCCGGAAGACCCGGCAGAGGCTTCCTTCTGGGTCGATAAGAAGAACCTGCAGTTAAAGCTCTGGGATGGAGAACAGTGGCAGACCATCGGCTATGAGCCGGAACAACCTGATCCAGAGCCAACGGAACCGACCACACCGACCGAGCCTGAAACCCCGGATACCGATAAGCCGGGTAGTGAAGATAAGGATACGGAAAACAAAGAAGAAACAGATGATAAGAAGACCGATCAGGAAGGAGGGAACGCATAATGATCACAAGCATTTATCAGGAAGTGGAGCTGTCGCTGACGGAGAACCTGATCCCGGTGACAGTTCCGGTTAAGCAGTATGACAACAAAGCACGGAAAGTTCGCTGTGTTTTTGTATAACAACTCGGTGCAGTATTCCGTGCCACAGGACTGCATCGTTGCCTGTTCCGGTACCAGACCGGACGGTACGATCTTTCACTACACGAGTGAAACTGCGCCAGACCTTGTGTTCGTTGAAAATGGGGCGGTCGTCTTTACGATCACGACCTTCATGACCGCACAGGCCGGGCGGTTTCCGCTGGATGTTGTTATGCTCAGCACAGAAGGTGATGTCCTTGGCTCCTTCTCTCTTACGTTAAAGGTGGAGAGGGCGGCCATCAATAACGGCAAGATCGCCACTTACACATTTGCGGCATTCCTGAAAGCTGTTCGGGATGGCATCCGAAATCTGTTTATAGACGAGGCAGGCTGCTTTGGCTTTGAGTCGGATGACGGTCTGGGACTGAGTGATAGATCGGAGTCCAGTTCCGTAGAAAAGCTGTGCCGTGAAATCGTGGAAGGATCGATCACGGAGGATGGCTATTTTGCATTTGAAACAAAATGCGACCTTGGGCTGATATTCACAACCGATGAAGAAGGACATCTGGTCGTGGAATATGGCGAGGATGATGTGTCAGTGTAAGGCTGACAGAAAGGGGTAATATGGCAAAATACACAGGCCGCCGGATCGTTCCCAAACATGCAGGCGAATGGGACATCCGGAAAGAATATGAAGAGCTGCAGATCGTACTGGATGCAGACAGCGGCAACAGTTTTATCTCCAATCTTCCAGTGCCGAAAGGAACGGCTCTGAGTGATGAGAAGTATTGGAGCCTGTTCAGCCTGCATAGTGAGCAGATCGCAGAGGCAGAGGAGCATCTGACCCAGACGGCCGAAGATATCCGCTCAGAGCTTTTCGGAAACAGAAAACCGGATCAACAAAAATGTATCCGACACGGAAGGCCGTATCAATGAAAGTCTCTCCAGCACAGAAAGTAAGGTAAACACCAGCCTGTCCGAGACAGAAAACCGTGTGACTGCGCGTGTGGAGAATGCAAAATCGGATCTGACTGCAAAAGTCGCGGCGGCAGAGCAAAGAGATGAATCAGAACGCCCGGAATGTCGCACAGACAAACAAGGCTCTGAATGCCCGGATGGACTCAGATTGCAAAAGGGAGAACCTCTGACACAGAAGTCCTTGATGCAAGAGTGGATTCGGAGGGGAATACCTTTGAAAATCTTGGAGCAGCCGATCCGTTCCATCTATCCGAAAGCAAAAAGAAGGGCTGGATGCACTGCAGGAATCCAAGGTGGATGCAAACTATGATGCGACCGGCGAACTGACCGAAGGAATTACAGTCAACACGATCAACGGAGAAACGCAGAAGTTTGAGCATGTCCAGACGACAGCACTGATCCCGGTAGATACCGCCTGCCAGAAGGTCTACTATAGCGGGCAGGTGTTCAACTGGATCGGAGTTGCAGGCTATGATGCCAATGGCACGTTTGTGGCATCTATTCTGGATTCCAGGGACACAGAACAGCCGCAGGAGTACAAAGAAAAGGAATTGGAGATCCCGGAAGGGGTATTCCAGATCCGGGCAAGCTCCTATGCGAAGGGACCTGAGCCTGAAGGTGTGCGGAGAGTCTGTAAAGCTGTGGAATCAGGTTCAGAGGGAGCGACAGAATCAGAAAAAGATGGCAATCGAGATCGAAGCACTGCGAAGTGCGGATGATGCACTGGCAAAGGAAACGATGACCAGTCTGGATCTGCCCTTTTATATGACGGTGTCAGCAATATCTGGGAAGGCAGCAGCCCGGTACTCCAGACCTACTATGTGCCGCTGACTGTTCTGCAAAAGCTCGTTTGTACAGGAAATCCAGTTCACACTCCGAACCATTGGGGAGACGATCCTGACTGCCATGCTTGAATCGGAAGAAGGCGAGGTGTTCCGCCAGACGGTAGAACTGGTGAAGGGAGACAACAAGATTGTCCTGCTCCTGCACCGATTTATAGATGAAGGAGCATACAGACTGCGTGTGCGCAAAGACAGACAAGGTGCTCTATTATCCGGTGCGCCCGAATACCGGAAAAAGAAATCCGCAACGATTTCTTCAGCAATGAACCGTCCGGGAATGTGGAGTATGATTACAAACACCGTCTGATCGTCTTTATGGGCAAGATCCTGATTGGTACCGGTAAGGTAGATACGACGCTATCCTATTCCGGCATGGCTGCGGATGCCGCCGTTGTAGGACAGGCTTTCAAGGATGAGCGGGAATACACGAATACCCTGGCATCCGGCAAGCTGGATGCAGTCCATAGCCGGAACCTCCTCGACCCTTCCAAGTATCGCCCGGGATGGTTTGCCTATGTACACTCGTCCATCATTCAGTATCATGCAGACAATCTCCGATATGGTTCCACGGATTATATCCCGGTCAGCGAGAAAGGTCTTGTGACCAAGGGCTCCGGCACGAACGGTGTAACCAGCCAGGTCGTGTTTGACAAGGCGAAGAAGGTGCTCCGCTATGAGGATGCCAATGACCAGTACACCTATCAGGAAGGCGATGCCTATGTGATGTTCTTCTATATGGCCTCTTCCGGACAGAAGCTCTGCGTTGTTGAGGGAACGGAGTATGCATACGAAGCATACACGGATTATAAGCCGCTGGATGATCTGAAACAGGAAGTGAACTCCCTGCAGACGGAGGCGGATAAACAGAAAAAGGCTGACAGCTCTGACGACCCGGCTGGATCAGCTGGTGGCCGTGCCGGAAAAGAAAGACCTTCGCCTTGTCCCGGCGGCCCGGTGTATACGGTCTGTAATAACCTTTCGACCGCCAGAAACTATCATGTTTCAGTCTGGGTGGACCATCTGATCGCAGAGACCGGCTGGAAGGATAGAGCGGCTGGTTTTGGTACGGAGATGGAGGAGCGCTTTGACTTGTACTCACCGTTTACCAACACGGCAGTCAACAGTGGGGAGGATGTTCTGGAACAGACGGTAGAGAAATCGTTTGTGTCAGATGTCTATAAGACGCAGAAACTCAAATTCAAGCACCGCAAAGCACCTTGGCCAGTATGGGAAAGAACCAGTTCCCGAAGATCCTTGTTATCGGTGACAGTGTGACGGATGGGTATCTAGCCGGTGTTGGGAAAACAGATGCGGATCTTCCGACCCACTATTGGTCGTGGGTGCGCTACCTGTTTGATCTGGACCGCAAGGACGCGAAAGCGGCAGAAACCGAATACCGCTGTCTGATGGTCGGCATGCCGGGAACAATGAATGGCAAGCATTACGGCTCCTCGTCCTCGTTCAAGCTGGATGGAAAGACGGTTGTGAACTATGCGATGGGTAAGGGCGGCTGGAGTGCAGAAGATCTGAACCTTGCAACTTTTGAGAGCGCATCTAATATTAACCCGTTCTACGATGAAAAGACGAAGGGCTTCTCACTGAAGGCTTGTCTGGATAAATACAGGACGTTGGCGGATAACGGCATGACCCGGCTTATCCCCGGCGAAACCGCAGGCACGGAAGTGAAAGATGCCAACGCTTATGACCTGTGCACGCCGACCCATGTGGTGATCAACCTGAACCATAACAGTTCCCTTGCAGAGTACAAAGCCAATATCCCGGATATCGTGAAAACGATCAAGCGTGAGTATTCGGATATTATAGTGATCCTCATGTCTATTGATGAGACCGGCACTTACTTCCCGGCAAAATACCCGGAGTACCGGGCTTCTGAGATCACGCTGGGAGGACTTCACAGCAAGAATGTGAGCATCTACCAGTATTTCTGCGATGAACTGCAGGATGAGGCAAACGGTGTCTATGTATGCAGTGGGCATCTGATCCAGCCTGCCGTGGAGAGTTACCCTACACTGGATTATGTGTCTGCGGATTCGGTCGGCAGACAGAGTGGCAGGGTACTGCACATGGCATACGGTCGGGGTCAGTACGGAGGCCCCCAACTGGCATCCGAACAACTACGCACACTGCGCATGGGGCTATCAGCTGTATGCGTTGGTCAAGTATACACTGGCACTACAGGATATGAAGTGATGCCGGGAATATCCCGGAGAAAGGAAAAAGCTATGATGAACCGTAATAATTGTCTGAAAATTCGGGGGGTATCGGATTATCTGACCTGTGCCGTAATCTGATCTCTTCTGTGCTGAGGGAGGTGTGTTCTATGCCTAAGTATGTTGGCAGACGCATCGTCCCGAAGCATGGCGGCATCTGGGATAAGACAAAAGAGTACGAGGAACTGATCATCGTGCTGTGTCAGGAAACTGGTGTCAGTTATATCTCCAAGCTGCCGGTCCCGGCTGGAACGGAAGCTCCGAAATTTTATGTGACGGACCACCATGTCCCGATTATCAATCGCGCGGTATGGATGCGGGCACAGGAAATCTTGGCACACAGAAAGAAAAACCGAACGAAAAAAGAAGGATGAAAAACGGGAAAAACGAGTGGGCAAGGATGTCTTTGATAACCTGGTATGCGGAAAATGCGGAGCCCCCTTTACCGCAGAACCCTGCAGGCAAGAGCCACGCACTTCGAGGATGACAGGTGCCTGGATGCCTGCCGCAGTGAGCTGTTGGCACAGGGCAGTTCGCCGGATGATTACTATGAACGATATTATTACACCTATCCCGTTTGGCGGTGCTCAAGTCTTAAGGATACCTCACCGACCAACGATGGGCCATTTATGGGAAAAGCAGACCCGGATGTTGCCTGGCATCCAATTTATATCGGCGAAGGAGATGCAAAGTGCCCTTCCCATTTTGTATACGAGACGGCGGTCAAGCAGAGCTTCATGGAAATGTTGTACGCCATCAAGCGCGACCATGAAGAAAACGGGGAGAACGCATGGATCGATTCGGAATTCCGGATGGTCTACCAGAAGGTACAGGAGCATGTCGCAGAACGGGATTCTTCCAGAAAAGCCGAACTGGATGAGCAGATTCTGCAGCTGGAGGAAAAAATGGCTCAGATGCAGGGGCGGCTGAAAGAAGCAGTAGAGCGTGGCACGCCAGAAAGCCAGCCCGGAGAGTGATACCTACGAAAGACTGGTGGATGATCTGCGAGAGCGTTTGAATGAGAAAATGGACGAACGGCAGCAACTCAGCCAGGAAGAACAGCTTCTTTCGGAGATGAAGCACAACTACGACTTTTTCATCCGCTGCCTGGAAGCCCTGCCCGAAATCAACAAGGCCGGCATGAAGCTGAATGTCAATGGTCTGGATACAGATGGAAGCTGCCTGCGTGACTTTGGCGGCAAAGGCACGAAGCAAAATCCTGAGTGATATCCGGCGTGGAAAAAGAAAGATGGGTGCAGACCGGGTGGAACAGGCTCCGGATTTCCTGGAATTTGAAAAGGGCGTTTACTTCGCATTCATCAAGGAAGGAATCGTTGACGGTGATGTGATCACCTACACGACGAATTTTGAGTCAAGCTGACCAGCACCGGCAACAGCCGGACGCTGATGGCTTTCATCGGATTCCGCAGATGCAATCCGAATAAAACGGTCGAGGTGCTGATGGACGGCTGGCAGGTCAACGGACTCTGCATTCGGTACCATAGAGAAAAAAAGAGAAAAAAAACGGCACACACGCTGATGATCCGGAAACGGAAAGCACAAGAACGAGCATTGCTGGAGCAGGAAGCGTGATTTTGGGAACCCTACTGGATGAGACACTCTGTCTTGTCTGGTGGGGATTTTTTTGTTTTTGGAGGATTTTTTTCCCGAACCCATTGCTATGTGCAAAATTCTGCTATATGTTGAGAGTACAGAAATACACATAGCAGGAGAGAACGACATGAAGAGATTAGCATGGCTTTCAGTAGAAGATTATGCGGCGACAGATGGAGCTGGTGGTCGTGAGTGCAATGAAAGGGTATCTGCGGCGGATGCCGGAGAAAGAAGCATTTAAAAAGTAGAGGCTATCCTTGACCCGAAGGTGATCCGGTTAGCCGGTGATGATGGCGCACCGATGCCTATACAAAGCAATGTTGACGGAGCAAAGCTCGCTGCGTTCATCGATGCGGCCGTAGCAGACAGCATCAGGGAGCTGGAGAAGAGAGAAGATGACTTGTCAAAAGCTGGTGTGACCATGCTGGAGAACGTGGATGGCAAGAGCATGGTGGAGCAGATGAGTCCCCAGTTTTTGGAATTCGTGCTGGATGCGTATCGAAGTTTGAAAATACACGCAGTGAGGTTGTACATTTTGGGGAGAAAAGGCGGAATTCAAGTTGGTATTTTGGCCTGAGTTGAGTATAATATAAATGGATAAGTTCCGTGTGGCGACACGTTAAAGCTGTACTCCGGCTGGTGAGGTTGATTACCTACACTTTGTGATGCTCGGCAGGGTATCGAGGCCGACGGCCAGCATAAAACACACGATTTTCGGAAAATTATCAGAACGACCTATTGACTTTTAGCATTAAATAGGCTACTGCTAAGTATAGCAAGTGGTGAGCTTGCAAATAATATTGCTGATCATACTCCGGTGTCCTACAGCCTGGGGTTTTTTATAGGAGAAATACTATGTCAAATGTTCCAAGAGTGTTTAAGGAAACACAAGACCAGATTATAATAAAATAATGTATTTTTGCCCACTGGCGTACCGGGTAAATCCTACATGGTACGCTGGTGGGCTTTTTTTTGCCTCATCCCGCATGAACCACAGACAGCACCCCGGCATGTTCCGAAGTGCAGTTGTGGCTTATGCGGGCTTTTTTGTGTTATGTGGTCAACGAGTTATAAAATCAAACTCCTAAGCCGTATAAAATCGCTTTCAGTTCCTTTACCATTCGGGTAAGAATCTCCTGCTCAAGTGTGTTGCAGTCCAAAAGCAGACGGTGAATCTCGGAATCGGCTGTGGAAGCGGAGTGCGCCAAACTGTCTACAAGAAGAAGGTCGTCTGCTGATATGCCGAGAAGGTTGGCGATATCAACCAGTGCTTCCAGACTGGGACGGCTAGTGGCGACCTCTATCTGACTAATGTGTTTGCGGGACATATTCAGTTTTTCACAAAACTGTTCCTGTGTAAATCCAGATGCATTGCGAAAATTACTGATACGTTTTCCCTAATGCAGAATAATCTAATGCCATGTGTGGTCCTCCTTATGTTTACCCGCATAAGGCTGTCACAATTATCCCAGTAGAAAAAATACATAGCAACTGGTTATAGAAGAGTTTAAGACCGCAAAATCTCACACCCCTATCTGCTGTGGTCTTAGGCTATTTTGCCACCTATCAGGTGGCAAAATGATAATGTGCCACCCAACAGGTGGCAGTCAAATCGTCATGCAATCCTTATAATATAAATGTAGAAAAGACTGCACATGGAAAGGAA
>VOFI01003382.1_pt1 | contig 21716 bp, 27 predicted proteins | sample 5384131 | NCBI WGS metagenome assembly VOFI01 (sample SAMN12384728, study PRJNA508395) | human gut metagenome | isolation source: healthy gut H | host: Homo sapiens | reverse complement strand
CGGATTTGATGATGCTGAGGAAGAACTGAAACGAATAGAAGAGTTTAGGAAGGCACGGGCGGAGGTTGAACAGAAGAAGGAGAAACCGATGTCACAGAAAGAAGATAGACAAAAATTCCTTTTTTGAAATATAAAATTCCTAAATACGAAATGAAACAGTATCCGAAAGATAAAAAATATTATTCGCTGATATTTGTATAGAGCATTGTTTGAAGGAAGAAAAAGCAATACATCATTTTTTTGATTGATACAGGTAATGCAGTTGGCTATTTATATATTACTGGGTATTCGCTTACTGAAGAAAAGGATTTTTTGGATTTTATTTTAAGATTATTTAAATATAAGTTCAAATTAGCTACGGCAATAGGTGTGGTTTTTAATATGCTGATGTGTTAATTATACTGTTGAGTGGATGATTTTGGCATCTGAAAATGAGTATGATGAATATTATGAACAGATTTTGAAAAGAAGACCTGTGGTCAAACGGAAAGAAGTTGCGAATCTATTAGTTATATTGAATGCTTTTTTGCTGTATACTAAAAAATCCTTAGTAGTAACCCTTTCCCTTTTTACTACCAATTTTATTACTAACAGGTAGTAATAACTGCTCAATCTTGCTCTGATTTGCCACAATCTGTAATTTCAGAGCATTTTATAAATTACCTAGAACCCCTTGCAAAACAGGGCATTTCAGGGGCAAAGCAAGGAGAAACAAAACTATGATAAAAGTATTATTCATCTGTCACGGCAGGATTTACTGTTCGTGAAAAAAGTCTTAAATCGTCTTAAATACTTCTATAAATAGCATTTCTTGTGTTCAATTCTCGATTTTACCAATGATTTACCAATATTTCTGGAGAGTCAGTTGATATTGACCGGAGAGCTATGGACATATCTTGCAAACCTGAACGAACAGGCACAGGAATGGATAGACACCATCATAGAGCAGATGAAAACTGCCGAGGGCGTGACCGAGGAATTAAAGTGTACCCGTCAAATGGAATGGGTGCGGCGGTGCAATAATATCCACAATCGGGCAGAAGAAATTGTTTTGCATGAGATAATTTATTCATAATAGTATGGTGTCAGGATTATGACAAATCAGAGGTTAAAAGGTGCGTTATGTTAAAAAGCATAGGGTTATATTTTAGAAAAATAGATTTTCTGAATTTTGCAGTTGGAGCTATAATGCCAATCATTGTATTGTTTATAGTTTATTCATCAGTCAAATCAAATATAATTCTTCAAGATACTGATTTTTTATCACTGTTGATGAATCATAAAGGGAAATTCATATTTTACTTTTTCGTGTCCTTTATTGAAGAAGTTATTTTTAGAGGAATTATTTTTGGGCTGTTGCTGCAAAAATGTAAAAATAAGTATTTGAGTTGCGTAATAGCTGCACTTATTTTTACACTACCACATATTTTTAATACCGATAATATTTCTGTTCTGGTAATGTTTATTTTCCTTTTCTATATGGAATATTTGCCAATGAAATGTTTTACACTACAAAGAGTAGATAGATTAGGACGCAAGAGTTGATTGACGTTGATAATGCTCCATAATATAATGAAAAAGAAAAAATAAAAGGCAGATATCTATGCCTGGATAGATGGAGAAGAACCTATGGAGAAAAAAAAAAAGGAATTGATTCGTTTACACTACATATTCTGGCAATGCTGTTTATGTTATGTGATCATTTGTGGGCGACACTATTTCCAGCACAGGAATGGATGACATGCGTAGGAAGACTTGCTTTTCCGATTTTCGCATTTATGATCGCAGAAGGATGCTATTATACTTCGAATGTGAAAAAATACATGCTGCGTCTTTTTTCTATTTGCCATAATTTCAGAAATACCATTTAACCTGATTATGGGAAGTTCTGTATTTTACCCGTTTCATCAAAATGTACTATGGACCTTTTTATTAGGGGTGTTATCGATACAGATCATTGAAAAGGCAAAGAAGAAACAAAAGAAATGGATATCGTTTTTTGTGGTTTGCCTCGTGCTTTTGATGGATTTTCTGCTTGGAACCATAACCATGGTAGATTACAATGCTGCAGGAATACTGACGGTATTGCTTTTTATTTTTTTCGCAAGAAAACCTGGATTTCTTTTTATAGCACAGCTTGTCGGGCTGTATTATTTGAATGTAGTTATGCTGGGGAATCTGTATTATCCGGTAACGATTCTGGGACATCATTTTGAGATTGCACAGCAGAGCTTTGCACTGCTGGCACTGATTCCAATCTGGTTATATCATGGAGAGCAGGGGTACCATAGCAAGTGGTTCAAGTATTTCTGTTATGCGTTTTATCCGGTGCACCTTCTTATCTTGGTTGTTATTTGGCAATGGCGTATTCGATAATAGATCAGCAGCGGAAATTCTGGATAAATTATTATAGAAAGTGATGGGGAAAAAAGAATGCAGACTTATACTTATGTTTCAAAAAGGAAAATTTGAATTAATGGAAAAGCCAAAGCCTGTGCTGATGCATGAAAGAGATGCCATTGTAAAGGTGACACTTGCCAGCATTTGTTCCAGTGACCTGCACATTAAGCATGGAAGCGTTCCACGGGCAGTGCCGGGGATTACAGTCGGTCATGAGATGGTTGGAATTGTGGAAGAAGTCGGAACTGCTGTGAAGAATGTGAAGCCAGGAGACCGGGTGACGGTAAATGTAGAAACTTTTTGTGGAGAATGTTTTTCTGCAAGAAAGGTTATGTGAATAACTGTACCGATGAAAATGGCGGCTGGGCTCTTGGATGCCGTATCGATGGCGGTCAGGCAGAATATGTCCGACGCTATCCAGACAAATGGCGGCATTTGAAGAGGAGCTTGGAGTAATATTATTTATTCGAAGCGGGAAGAAAATTTCGCTTACTGAAGAGGGGATTTTATTAAAAAGGCGTGCCCTGGAGATCCTTAATCTTGAGGAAAAAACACTTGAGGAACTGAAAGGAAAAGAAGATGTTGTAGAGAGAAATATAACCATTGGATGCGGTGAATTTGCAGCGGTGGAGACATTGGCGGAGATATGTAAAACATATAAAGAAAAATACCCGCTGGTTCAGATTGTATTGCATACTGCAACAGCAGATGCAGTGTATGAGATGATGAACAAAGGACTTGTAGATATTGCATTATTCATGGAACCGGTGGATACCGAAGGGCTGGATTATATCCGGATCACAGATTGCGATCACTGGTGTGTTGGAATGCGGCCGGATGATCCGCTGGCAGAAAAAGAGTTTATAAGAAAAGAAGATCTTATTGGAAAGCCCTTGATCCTGCCGGAAAGAGTAAATGTTCAAAGTGAACTTGCCAATTGGTTTGGAAAAGACTTTTCGAAACTGCAGATTGCTTTTACAAGTAATCTTGGAACGAATGCCGGAGTTATGGCAGCAAATGGACTGGGCTATCCGGTATCCATCGAAGGTGCTGCAAAGTATTGGCGGGAGGATATTCTTGTACAGCGAAGAATTTCTCCTGAAATCACGACTAGTACTGTGATTGCCTGGCGACGGAATATTCCATATTCTTTGGCAGTCCGTAAAATGATAGAAGAAATAAATGCTTTTCAGGCATAGAATGGAATTCAATATAAGCATTAGACATAATGAAGCGATAGAGCTTAAAATAGATGTATAAGAGAAAATCAAATCTTATACATCTATTTTTATACGAAAAATTCGCAAAGAAAGGGGATTTTTATTATGAGTAAAAATTTAGTCGCATTTTTCAGTGCAAGCGGGACAACAAAAAAAGTAGCACAGATGATTGCAGAGGAAGCAAAAGCGGATTTATTTGAGATTGAGCCAAAAGTTCCATATACAAAGGCTGATCTTGACTGGATGAATAAAAATCCAGCAGCAGTGTGGAAATCAATGAGAAATATGTATGAAACCTGGAAAGATTTCAGCAATGGCTTTTAATTCAAGATCAGTGACATAACGCTTGTTTGTTTCGATTCTGGTGATTACATTTTTTATCCATATCGTAACCAGCTAACTGGAGTTTATAGGCAAGATCACGCTGAGACATATTGGGGTCTTGCGAAGTTCAATCAATCGCTGGCTAATCAGATTCTTCTCACCAGACTGTGTCCTTGGCTTTGGCATCTTAAATCTCTTCCTCTCTGGTAAAAGATGGTTTGTCTCACTTTTTGCACCATCTGTATTGATTTTAACGATTGGACAAGGTAGAATCGGTTGTAAAAATGAGACAAAGACAGAAGAGAAGGGAGAAATGTATGGAGCAGGCAAAGATAGAAAGAGCTTGCATTTTATATTTTTATGTAGCGAGCATGATAAAAGGTTATTACTCAAAAAGAAAAAATGCAGTTAGCTGATTTTGACAGGCTGACCTATCTGATTTATCATCTTGGTTTTAAGGAATATCATACAAAAAGTCTGGATGGAATTTACAGGAGATTTCAAAAAGAATGGGAATGTTTGAATGCACTCCGGGAAACAGGTGGGAGTGTTGGAAATATAGGCAGTACAAAATCAGAAATCAGACTTCATGAAATATGGATTCAAGATTTTTGCAAAAATGTGTCAACAGAAGTCCGAAGATGGATTCAAGATCTAGATTATAAATAAAAAATATACAGTAGAGCATTTTTATGGTATTATTGTCAATAGAAATGAGTTTGTAAAGTAGATTAACAAGTGAAATTGAAAAGGATTACTCCCAGTAGATTTAATAGTTAATTTAGCAACGGTTCTAGTAGATATTGTGCCTGCGTTCCTTAGAAAATTTATATATAAGTTCAGAGGACGCAGTATTTAAAAAATCAGGAGTGGAATAATGAATCTTTTATCGAAACTTAGTTCTAGTGCAAAAGCCAAAACAATAGAGCCTAGAGAAATTTTATGACATTACCTTCAAAAGCACCAGGTTATGGATATCCTAGAGATGTTCAAAGCGAAGTATGGAAAAAGTGGTTTGATATAAGAAATGAGAAAAATGTAATTTTAAAATGAATACTGGTAGCGGTAAAACAGTAGTTGGGTTGATTATGCTTCAGAGCTGCTTAAATGAAGAAAAAAGGACCAGCTATATATGTTGTGCCTGATAATTATTTGGTTAAGCAGGTTATTGATGAGGCTAAGAGATTGGGAATTTCTGCAACGGAAGATAAAGATGATTATAGCTATTCAAATTCAAAAGCAATTCTTGTTACTTCTATTCAGACTATTGTAAATGGTTATAGTTATTTCGGGATGAGAGAAGGTGGCAATTACCCTATAGGAAGTATTATTATTGATGATGTACATGCGTGTATGGATAAAATCATTAGTCAGTTTATGATAAAAATTGATGCTGAATCAGATGCCTATAAGGAATTAATTGCTATATTTAGTTCTTCGTTAAAAGACTACAATCCAAAAAACTATATTGACATTGTTGAAATGAAAGATTGTCGAAAAAAAAATGCTTGTGCCTTATTGGGAATGGCAGAGACAGCAAGATAACATTTATAGAATATTAACGAAATATGATAATAGTAAGAATTCTGCAATATATTTTGGGTTGCCGTTGATAGAGCGAAGCTTGGAAACAAGTGATTGTATAATTACTGCTTCTGCAATTGAAATATCACCTAAGGGGAATTGATTTAGATAAGATATCGAGTCTTGAAGAAGCAAGTAGACGCATATATATGAGTGCAACATTAGCTGATGACAGTGTGTTTGTTTCTGCGTTAGGATTAAATACAGAAGATATGAAGAACATTATTACGCCAGAGAATGCTAATGATATTGGCGATAGACTCATTATTTTTCCAAAGTACGTAAATAGTGATATATCAGAAATTGAGATAAAGGAAAAAATTGAGAAAATAGCTGAAAAGTATAATGTTGTAATACTTGTCCCTTCTTTTTCCAGAGCAAAATTTTGGGATGAACGTGGAATACGAACAGCGACAAAAGATAACATAGATAAAATAGTTGCAGCATTAAAAAGCGGTAAACATGTAGGAAAAATAATTTTTGTTAATAGATATGACGGAATTGATTTGCCGGGTGATGCTTGTAGAATGTTGGTTATTGACGGGCTTCCTCCTTTAAATAGCATTAAGGATAGATATATTCAAAGTGTAGCTCCTCAGAGCACTGTTTTATTAAGGAACAAGTCCAAAGAATTGAGCAAGGCATGGGGCGTGGAATTCGTTCTAATGACGATGAGTGTTGTATTGTTCTTATGGGTGATGAGCTTACAGATGTGTTATCACGAAATAGAGGAATAGATTATTTTAGTGTAGCGACAAGATGCCAATATGATCTTTCAAAACAATTATGGGATTTATTGGTTAGTGAAACTGGTTCAAAGCCAACAATTGATCAAATATTTGAACTTGCAAATTATTCATTAGAGAAAATGCAGAATGGGTTGCAACCTGTAAGGAAAATTTGGCTGCTGTCAAATACTCAAAATGAGGCAAAGGTAGATGAAAAAATAGTTGCTCAGAGAAAAGCTTTTGAAAATGCTATAAATATGCAGTGGTCTGATGCTGCAAATACTATTAAGAGTGTTAAAGATAAAGAAAAGACAAAAAAACTAAGGGATATTTATACCAGATTCAGGCTGAATATACCAATAAAATAGATCCGGCACTTTCTCAAGAAGTGCTAAAAGCGGGCAAAAAATTAAATGCAGCTATTCTGTCGCCTATTGCGGGAATACAATATCAAAGAACAATTAATACAATTCCGCAGGCACAAGCCATCAGTACAAATCTAGATGCTGAAAAACTTGGGTTAAATGAACTGTTAGTATATGTAGATGGAATTTTGGCAAATTTATGTATGGGAAGCGAATACGAAAAGTTTGAGGAGGCATTAAGTCAAATAGGAACAATTCTTGGCTTTGTATGTTCAAGACCTGATAAAGAAACAGGAGGATACGGACCTGATAATTTGTGGGCAATTGACACTGGCAAATATTTGGTTATTGAATGTAAAACAGAGGCCACTACTCAAACAATAAAGAAAGATTATTGTAATCAATTATCGGGATCAGTTAATTGGTTTAAGGAGAATTATGTATACCCAAATGAATGTGTACCAATAATGATTCATCCATCTAAAGTTGTTGATGAGGTTGCATCTCCTGATGAAAATATGAGAGTGATGACCGAGAAAGAACTAACATGTTTTAGAAAAAATCTTCGAGATTTCTATAGTACTCTTTGCCAGAACGGAAATCTTAGTGATGTAAATAAAATTAATGAATTGCTGCGTATATATAAACTTAGAAAAGATGATATTGTCAATAGGTATACAGTTAAGTTTGAACGGAAGGATTAAAAGGACAAATTATAAAAATAAACAGCAATGGAATTAGTGCAAAGTTATATTATTTTACAGCACTGATTGACAAATAAAAATGATGGAATACAGCTATGTGTGTTTATTTGCAAATATACATAGCGGTATTTTTTATTACGGGCAGGGCTCTTCGGGGTTCTGCCCTTTTTCTTTTTTTCCAGACCAAAAGACCACCTGCTGGAAAAGAACAAGAAAAACCAGAAAGGATGTGGTGACTTATCATTATAGGAATTGACCATGGATATTATGCCATAAAAACTCCCCATGTATGTTTCCCGACCGGACTGACCGGGTATGATTACGAGCCGTATACCATGCAGAATGTTCTGCAGTACAATGGGAAATTTTATGTGTGCGGAACTGGGCGGCAGACGCTGGTGAGAAGCAAGACTTCCAATGACAATTATTATCTTTTGACAATGGCAGCCATTGCACAGGAGATCCGCTACCGCCGGGGAGAGAGGAAAACAGATGTGGTTCTGACAGCCGGCCTCCCACTGGCAAGTTTTGGCAGGGAGAAAAAGGTTTCCGGGAATATCTGTTTCGGAAAGAGCAGCCTCTGCGTTTCCGGTACGAGGATGAGAGCTATGAGATCCGGATTCAGGATGTAAAACTGTTCCCACAGGGATACTCAGCGTTGGCTCTTCACCCGGAATGTGTTCGGGACGAGCCTTCTGTTCTTCTCGCAGCTATCGGTGGCTGGACCGTAGACCTGATGCGGCTGGACAACAGTGTTCCAAATGCCGCTACCTGCCGCAGCCTGGAACTTGGTGTGATCCGGTGTGTGGATGAGATCACCGAGCAGGTACGCAGAAATACCGGACTGTCTGTAACGGATATTCAGATCGAACGTGTTCTGAACGGCCAGAGCTGCAGCATGGACCCGGCCGCAAAAGAAATCATTGTCCGGCAGGGAAGGCTCTACACGGAGAAAATACTGTCTGCAATTATGGAAGCCGGGTTCGATCTGAAGGCAATTCCGTCCGTGATCATGGGCGGCGGAGCCAGCATTCTGAAACGGCACGTGACACCGCAGGACGGGCTGTGTCGGCAGATTTACCTGACAGACGTACACGCCAATGCTTCCGGCTATGAGCGGATTGTGGGGCAGATGTGCGCGAAGTAAAGAGACCCGTTTTCTCGTTCCGCCTGAACCTTGATAACCCAGATCACAAAAAGGCATGGGAGATCCTGCAAAGTGTTCCAGATGGACAGAAGAGCAGCTATCTGGTTCAGGTGATCTTAAAAAGATCAGGAAAACAACCAGCTGGAGAAAAGCATCCGGCAGGCAATCCGGGAAGAACTGGCAGGTGTTTCCATTTCTGGCTCCGGGGAGAGTGTTTCAAAAAGGAAGAAATCCCGTCCCAGATGCTGGATTTTCTCTCCGGGCTTGAGGATGCATTCTGAAAAAGTAAAGTCTTTCCTGGTGATAAAATAGCCAAATTTCAAGCAGTCAAATTAGTATAAATCACGGATTTTTGAAAGGGGTGATGCCTATTGAATGTTATTGGATCTGCATCCTTTGGGAGCTTTTTGAGAGCCTCATATTCGTTGGGTATTGTGAATAGCTTTCTGTCACGTTTTAGGGTATGTTGTATGTAGAAAAAAGAAAGGAGAACGAACACAATGGAGATGAAAAACATATGCGGAAAAATCCCGGTAGAGCTGCATGAAAAGCTAAAACTGGAAGTCGAAGAGTTAGGAATCAGCATACCAAAAATACCTTGAAATGGTAATCGAAGAACACATGACAAGAAAAGGAGAAAAGGCGAACATGGCAGATTTAAGAACAGTAGCAGTACAGGTAACCGAGGATTTATTTTCCAGACTGAAAGCAGTCCTCGCCAGGAATGGCATGAAACAGAAAGACTTCTTAATCGGGCTTATCGAAGATGCAATCGAAAAAGAAGAAGCCAAATGGAAAGCAGAGTCAGAGGAAGCCGAAGAAACAGAAATGGAAGATCCTGAGACTGCAAAATCAGAACCGGATGAAGAGTCAGTAGAACCTGAAGCAGAAGAGCCTGAGACAGAAGCACTGGAAGCTGAAACAGACGGAGAAATGACAGAACCGGACGAAGCTGAAGCAGATGAAGAGCCGACAGAGCCAGAAAACGAAGAGCCAGCGGAAGCAGAGCCAACAGAACTGGAAACCGAAGAAGCAGAAGAATCTGAGCCAGAGGAAGCGGAATCAGAAGAATAGACATCACAAAACAGAAACCAAGAGACGGAAACGGTGCAGAGAAATCTGCACTGTTTTTTTCGCAGCGAAGGGAGGCTGATAGCCGGAACAATTCGATTTTTGACCTGTTCAGTGGAATCGGAGGATTCCGAGAAGGGCTGCACACAGGGCAGGGGGCTTCACCTGTGTCGGACACTGTGAAGCAGATGCATATGCAGACCACAACTACCGGGTGCTGTTTGATACGGAAGGAGAGTGGTTCTGTAATGACGCAAGAAATATTGAAACAAAACGAATGCCGGACTTTGATCTTTTATGCGCGGGATTTCCTTGCCAGGCATTCTCTATCGCTGGACGAAGGGAAGGATTTGCCGATGCAAGAGGAACCCTTTTCTTTGAAGTTGCCAGACTGGTTGCAGACAAACGACCTGCGTATTTTCTCCTTGAAAACGTACCCGGTCTGCTTTCGCATGACAAAGGGCGGACGTTTCCACACCATCCTCAGTACGCTATCTGAACTGGGGTATCATGTCGAATGGAAAGTGCTTAACAGCAAGGATTTCGGAGTCCCCAGTCAAGGAAGCGGGTGTATATTGTCGGATATCTTGATGGAAGATGTGCCGGAAAAATATTACCTTTCCCAAAAGCAAATGGAACAGCTCTTATACAAGTCCATGCTGGCAAACAGGGAGAAAGAGTCTACGCAGAAGAAGGACTGAGCTGCACGCTGACCAGCGGGGCTGGTGGTATGGGCGGCAAGACCGGATTATACGAAGTCGGTATCCCAATCAAGGAAAACACCCGAAAAGGATACAAGATGGCCTACGAGGGGGACAGCATCGATCTCGGATATCCGGGAATCAACAGTCGCAGGGGGAGAGTCGGGCATGAGATCGCCCATACCCTGACGACCGGAAACCAGCAGGGAACACTGCATTTTGTAGATATCTCCCTCCGCCGCTGGTGACAGACGTTGCAAGATGTCTGAATACCAGACAGGATTCCAGCATCCATAACCACAGGGGCGAAAGTTCCGGGGTGCTGGTGGAAGAACCGCCAAGGGCAGTGCTGACACCGGCCAAGGAAAAAGTCCGCCAGAATGGAAGAAGGATGAAAGAACCGGAAGAGCCAATGTTCACCATTACGGCAACTGACCGTCATGGAGTGATTTACCACGGCAGAATCCGCAGGCTGACGCCAAGGGAGTGTCTGCGGCTGCAGGGATATCGGGATGGTCAGATTTCCAAGATGGAAAAAGAAACATCGGATAACCAGCTTTACAAGCAGGCCGGGAACGGTGTCACTGTCAATGTCATCGAAGCAATAGGCAGAAATTTGAAAGCAGTAGATGAAGAGATCCAAAGCGGCTCACCTGTTCCAGAAGCGAAGGGTGGGTGAAGCAGATCGACTTAAAAAACCAGTATTTCGGTACAAAGATTGAGATGACAGGCATCAGCCGTTACAAGGCGGCTGCCGCTGTTGGAAGAATGTTCGGAACAGAGCCATATCATATCCGTTCTTACGATTCCTGGTGTGTAAAAGATTCAGATGGAAAAACGTGGAAATTTTCAAGAGACAGCAGTATCGACTGTGAAAGGCTGGCAAATGGTACTGTAATAGATGCCGATGGAGATTATTCGACAGAAATGGTATCCCCGAAATTGGAATATTCGGAAATGGGGAAACTCCAGGAAGTGGTGCGGTGTGTCAAAAACGCAGGTGCTTTTGTCAATTCATCCTGTGGCATGCATGTCCATGTGGACGCATCCAATCATACACCAAGGAGTCTGAAAAATGCACTGACGATCATGTACTGCAAAGAGGATATTCTGTTCAAAGCCTTAAATGTACAGACGAGAAGGGAAGATGAGTATTGCCAGAAAGTCCGTCCTATGGTATTGGAGAAGATCCGCCGGATGCCAAACAGCACCATCACGATGGAAAAATTCAAAAGGGCATGGTATGAGGGAAATGACGGAAGCTCCGAGCATTACAACTGGACAAGGTATTATGCCTTAAACCTACATGCTGTTTTTTCCAAGGGAACACTGGAATGGCGTTGTTTTGAAAGCACCCTCCATGCAGGAAAAGTCCGGTCAAACATCACACTGGCACTTGCCATATCCGCACAGGCGATCAACCAATCTTGTACCCATGCAAAAAAGACGGAGATCGGGGATAACCCGGCATTTACGTTCCGCACCTTTCTGCTCCGCCTCGATTGATCGGGGACGAATACAAAAATGTACGGAAGCATCTACTTGCCAATCTGGACGGGGATAAGGCATGGCGGTATGACAAAAGTACCTATGCCTGTCTGCAGAATCCAAGACGGACAGATGATGCGAGATAACAGAATAATGAGAACAGACCGGCCGGGTGGAAACATCCGGCTGTTCTTATGCAAAATGAAGAAAAAAGAAGAAAGAGGTAGAAAACATGAAGAGTAAATATCGATTCAGGCGAATTCTTTCAGGGGTGATGGCGGCAGTCACCATCTTATCCACGTTCATTTCACCGCTGACGGTGTATGCTTCGGAAGAGCCGAAAGCGGCGGAACCGCCAGCGTATGAATCCGTAAAGGATCAGCTGGATGAAAATGAAGTGGTAAAAGCCACCGATCTGGAGCTGGAAGTCGGACAGGACTTTGATGTTTCCACGGATTTTACAAATTTGGAAATCAAGGACGAAAGCAAAGTCAAAGTGACATTCCAGAAAGCAGAGAATGACGCCGGGGAGAACTTCAGCACCAGCCATGCAGACACTTACCATGCCGTTTATTATGTGGAGCCAGTCAACCAGAACCACCCGGTTTATCAGATTGGGAGAAACCTGATCGTAAAAGAGCCTGTGACAGCAGCTCAGAGTGAACCGCAGACAGAACAGGCAGTTACCGAAGAGGATACAGGTTCTGATGATGAGGAAGCTGCCTCGCAGGAAGAAACTGAGACAGTGCCTGTAGAAACAGAAATTGTTGAGCCGGAGACAGCTGAATCTGAAACAGAAGAACCGGAAGAAACAGAATCCGAATTTCAGGGTGGACTTTCTGAATCTGAGTTTGATGCCGCATTAGAGGAAGCCGAAACAGAAAATACAACCGATGCAGAATCCGGGCTGACACTCAGCGATGTTCTGGAGCAGGCAGGGGAACAGGATATTGACCTGATGGCAATGGAAGATGGGGAAACCGTTTCATTCACCGCAGTCAATACCAGTACAAGAGCAACACAGGATGTAGATGTGACAAGAGGGACTGCATACTATTATGCAGACTACGGTCTGGGTTCTTATGTAACCTATAAATATACCGTAAAATTTGGAAACGTGTCTGCAACTGCCTACTGTGTGCAGCCGTCAAAAGCAGGACCTGGGGATGGTGTTTATAAGATCACCAAACTGGGTGACAGCAAAGCACTGGCAAAAGTATGCTACTACGGCACAAAAGCATCCGGCGAAAATGGATTTTTCTCAGAGAAACATCCTGATTTTTCCGCTGGAAAACAGTTTATCATTGTCCATCTGGCTGCGTCTTATGCCAATAACAGTAGTGACGCTTTTTTCCGGTACGAATGCAACCGGACAGGCTCTGGCAATGGAACTCTACAATTATTGCATGAGCCAGCCGGAGATACCGGAAGTGGACATGAGTTTCTCCAATGCAGATGTTACCGCATATATCAGCGGCAACAGCCAGAGAACAGAAGAGATCACCTTTAAGGCATCCGAACTGCAGACCATCACCATGAAACTGCCTTCCGGTGTCAAACTGCATAATGTGACAACGGGAAAAACAAGCAGTGCAGGTGCATCCGTGGAGATCTGCGGCGGTACCAAATTCTACTTATCTGCACCGCTGACACAGGCAGTGGATGTCAAAGGGGAATGGTCTGTTACCATGAAGGGAAGCATCATCAAAGACTATTCCGCTTACAAGATCACAACCGGAAGCGAGACACAGGACCTTGCCCTGGTATTTGGCGAGGGCGTGACCGATGAGAAATATGTAGATTTTAAAGTATCATGGGTAAAACAGGCAACTCTGGAGATCGTAAAGAAAGACCGTAAGAGCAACAAAGCCATCGCAGGTGCAGTTTATGGCGTTTACAGTGACAAGGATGGAAAGAACCTGATCACAAAGATGCCGGCCACAGATGCCAACGGAGCTTCCAGCGTTACGATCACCAAAACACAGGATACCGTATACCTGAAAGAGATCTCCGTACCAAACGGATATCTGCTGGATACCAAAGCCTACGATGTGAAACTGGTCATCGGGGATACCGTAAAACAAACCGTTACCGATGCAGAGCAGATGGCAAGCCTGACTGTTTATAAATTAGGAGAAGTCCTGACCGGAGCAAAGGTAACTGATGATGGTGTTTCCTTTGTTTATACCGAGCAGAAACAGAAGAGTGCGGTTTACAATGTTTATGCCGCAGCGGATATTGTATCCGCAGACGGAACCGATCATTTATAAAAAAGACGCACTGGTCAAAGCCGGACTTACTACCGGGGATGACGGAAGTGTCACACTGGATAATCTATATCTGGGAAAATATGTGGTAAAAAGAAATGCAGGCACCACAAAATCTGATATGCACAGGCGAAAGCCAGGAAATCACCCTTTCCTATGCCGGAAGCAATGTGGAGAAGGTCATGGGAAGCGTGACATTCAAAAAATGACCGCCAAAAAGCAAGCGTAAGCGTATACAAACAGGATAAGGAAACCAGGAAATACCTTCCGGGCGGCACTTATGGCCTGTATGCCGGAAACGACATCAAAGCAGCGGACGGAACCGTTGTGGTCAAAAAAGATACCCTCATTGAGAAGGTAGTGACCGGAACAGACGGAAAAGCCGTATATCAGGCAGACCTGCCGATCGCTAACAGCTACTACATGAAAGAGGTTTCTGCACCGGCCGGATATACCAGAAAACAGTGAGGATGTGTACTCTTTTACGTTCCAGTACACCACAGACAAAGAGGCAACCGTTTCTTTCAGCCACACGTTCCAGAACGAGCGTGTCAATGCGAAGATCAAACTGGTAAAAGAGGATTCCGAAACCGGAAAGACCGCACAGGGAGATGCAACCCTTGAGGGTGCGGTTTACGGACTGTATGCCCGTGAGGATATCGTTCATCCGGATGGACAGACAGGTGTCCTTTACCCGGCAGGAACGCAGATTGCAACCCTGACTACGGATGCCGAGGGAAATGCAGAAATCGCAGATCTCTATCTCGGAAAGTATTACGTGAAAGAATTGACGCCGCCTGTTGGATATCTGGCAGACCCGGAAGAACATGATCTGGAGTGTAATGACGAGGGAGATCTGGTTCAGACGGTAGAACGTACCGCAACTTCTCTGGAAGATGTGATCAAACAGCCGTTCCAGGTCATTAAAGCAGCCAACAATGGTAAGACCGATGCCGATCTGTTAAAAGGTGTGGGATTCAGTGCATATCTGGAGAGCAGCCTGAAGAAAAATAAGGACGGTTCCTATGACTTTGCATCTGCAACTCCGGTTGTACTGACCGCAGACGGACAGACAGAAATGTTCACGGATGAGCGTGGATATGCATGCTCCATTCCGCTTGCATACGGAACCTACATTGTAAGAGAAACCACCACACCGCACAACTTCAAACCAGTTGATGATTTCAAAGTTGTGATTTCAGAGAACAATCCAGAGAAACCGCAGGTATGGCGTGTGCTTCTGGACGAAGAGTTTGAAGCAAAATTAAAGATCGTCAAAAAGATGACGAGACAAAGAAATCTGTTCTGGTTCCGAATACTGAGTTTAAAGTATACGATCTGGATAACAAGAAATATGTAGAACAAGTGACCACCTACCCATCTACTACGGTACATAAATCTTATTTTACGGATGAGAATGGATACCTGATCCTGCCACAGAATCTGGCTTGTGGAAATTACCGCATCGAAGAAGTGACTGCACCGGATGGATACACCCACAGTGCCAATACCGTGGAAATCAAGGTAGACAGCGATACCGCATACCAGGAAGATCCGGTCAGCGGTGACCTGATCATCGAGGTGGAATTCGAGAACCACCCGGCAAAAGGCAGACTGACCATCCACAAAGGAAGGAGAAGTAGTCAAAGGTTTTGACAAAGGATTTCACCTATGAGGAAGCCAGCCTTGCAGGAGCCGTGTTTGAGGTTTATGCCGCAGAAGATATCTATACCGCAGACCATCAGAAAGATGAGAACGGCAACCGTTATCTGGAATATGCAAGACACACTGGTGGCAACGGTGACAACTGATGAAACCGGAAGTGCCGTAATAGAATCTTCCGCTCGGAACATACCGGGTAGAAGAGAAAAAAGCACCGGAAGGATACACCTGGAATGCCAAAAGGAGAAGAGGTAACTTTACCTATGCCGGACAGGATACCCCGGTTGTAGACGAAGAAGTGACATTTACCAATGAACGCCAGAAAGTAAGCATCACCGTGGAAAAACAGGACGCAGAAACAGGAAGCACGGTAGCTGGAGCTACATTCGGTCTTTACAATAAGAACGAGATCAAATCCGGTGACAAGATTATTGTGAAAGCAGATACCTTATTACAGGAGATCACAAGCGATGAAAAGGGACAGGCACACTTCACCCAGGACCTGCCGCTTGGAACTTATTATGTAAAAGAAATTTCTGCACCGGACGGTTTTGTATCCTCTGATGAGGTACTGGAATTTGATGCCACCTATCAGGGGCAGGACATTCCGACCATCAAGCTGAAATCTGTGAAGAAGAACCAGCCGACCACCATCGAGATGACAAAATCCGACCTGACCACAGGCGTAGAGCTGAACGGAGCATCCCTTTCTGTTCTGGACAAGGATGGAAATGTGATCGACAGCTGGACTTCCGTAAAGGATGAGCCTCATGTGATCAAATACCTGACCGTTGGAAAAACTTATACCCTCCGTGAATCTCTTGCACCGCTTGGTTATTTAAAGACCACGGATGTGGAATTCACCGTTCAGGATACCGCAAAAGTACAGAAAGTGGAAATGAAAGACGATGTGCCGAAAGCCCTGCTGATCGTAAACAAGAAGGGTGAATTCCTTGATAAGATCACCCTGCTGGACAATGTCAAAGGCGTTGTAGAGCATCTGTTTGAGTACATCACAGGAAGCCTGTCAGACGTTACCTTTGAGATTTACGCTGCAGAGGATATCAAAGCAGCCGATGGTGTAAGCCCGGATTATTATGCTAAGGACGAGCTGGTGGCAACCGTGACTACTGATGCAAACGGTGTTGCAGAAGTATCTGACCTTCCGGTTGGAAAATACTATGTCAAAGAGGTGGGCACAGCATATGGTTATGTGCTGGATGAAGAACCACGATATGTAGATCTTTCCTACCGCGATCAGGATACCCCGGTTGTCGTATACGATGAGGACTGGCAGAACAACCGTCAGAAAGTGAAAGTGAACGTCCTGAAGAAAGAAAAGGATACCGGCCGTGTATTAAAAGGCGGCATCTTTGGTTTTGTACACCAGAAACGATATCCTGTCCGCATCTGGAAAGGTGCTGATGGAGGCCGATACCCTGATCGAATTAAAAACAACGGATGCAGATGGAAAGATTTCCTTTATTGCAGACCTGCCGATTGACGGAACCTATTATGTGAAGGAGCTGTATGCACCGGATGGATTTGTCACCACCGGAGAAGAACAGGAATTTGTTTTTGAGTACCAGGGAGACAAAGAAGCAGAAGTGTCCTATGAGTTCGTATTTGAAGATGAGCCGACAACCGTGGAACTTTCCAAAACCGATCTGACCACAGGCGAGGAACTGCCGGGAGCCAGATTACAGCTGACGGATGAAAACGGGGCTGTTGTTGAGGAATGGACATCCACCAAGGAGCCGCACATCATCAAAGAACTGGTTGTAGGAAAATCTTACACCCTGACAGAAAACAAGCCGGCCGATGGATATGCCACTGCGGAAAGCATCACATTCACCGTAGAGAATACTGCGGAGATCCAGAAACAGGTAATGGAAGATGATGTGACCAAAGTGAAGATCAGCAAAACGGATATTACCGGAGATAATGAGATCGAAGGAGCCAAACTGACCATCACAGATGAAAATGGCAACATCGTAGAAACCTGGACTTCCGGTAAAGAGCCGCATTATATCGAAAAACTTCCGATTGGTAAATACACCCTGAAAGAAGAGCAGGCTCCAAACGGTTATGTCGTTGCAGAGGAGATCACCTTCGAGGTGGCAGATACCGCAGAGATCCAGAAGGTAGCCATGAAAGATGACACCGCAAAGGGACGCCTGATCATTGAGAAAACAGATAAGGATACCGGAGCAGCACTGAAAGATGCAGAATTTGAACTGAGGGATGCGGATGGCAAAGTGGTAGAAACCCTGACCACTGATGAAAACGGCCATGCAACCAGCGGACTGCTTGCAATCGGAACTTATAAGGACGGCAAATTTGATAAGGCAGCCATTTATTATCTGGTTGAGACCAAAGCACCGGAAGGATATCAGATGGATGAGACCAAGCATGAAGTGACATTTACTTATGTAGATGACAAAACCCCAGTGATTGAAGTCATCCAGAAAGTGACGAACGAGAAGCTGCCGGAGGACACCCCGTTTGTAAGTAACCCGAAAACAGGCGATGACACCAACCTCTGGTTTCCGGCCCTGTGCCTAATTCTTTCCGCAGGCGGTCTGATCGGCATGGGTGTGGCATCCAGAAGAAAGAAGAAAAAAGGGGGCAGATAGGCTGAAACAATTATATTTTGCGTATGGAAGCAACATGGATCTGGACCAGATGGCATATCGGTGCCCAAAGGCGGAGGTGGTAGAAATCGTCCGCCTGGAGGGGTATCGGCTGACCTTTGCAGCCGCAGGAAGCGGCCTTGCCACCATCTTCCCGGAAGAGGGAAGCCATGTGGACGGCGTCCTCTGGTCACTGACCGGGGACTGTGAAAAGAGCCTGGATCTTTATGAAGGCTATCCTGATTTTTACGACAAGCAGGAGATCACTGTCAAGAACAAAGATGGAAGAGAGATCAAAGCCATTGTCTATATCATGACAAAAGATTACATGCAGAACTTTAATCCGCCCGGACGGTCGTACCTGACTGGGATCTTAAAGGGCTGCAGACAGAACCAAATCCCGACAGAGCCGATCCTGAAAGCAGCCAGAAAACCGCCTGTGCCGGGAAAGACGCAGAAGAGTCAGCCAAAGAAGAGAAAAGCCGGACAGGAACGATGAAAATCGTGAAAAAACTTTTTCAAGCGGTATGCCTTGCAGCACTTTTCTTAAGTGCCGGGTTCCTGCTTTACCATATGGTATATCTCCCAATGGAGAACAAAAAGCTGGTGGCAGAGCTGAAAGGGGAATTTCCCGGAGCCGGAAGCTCCGGGAGCCTCAGGCTCTGAAAAAGAAAGACAAACCAGCTGGAAGAAAATGCCCGGTGGCTGCGGTAGACCTTGTTTCTCTTCGGGAACAATACCCGGATGTGCAGGGATGGCTGACAATACCAGATACCGGGATTGATTACCCGGTCCTTCAGTCCAAACAGGAGCATGGGGGAGTTTTACCTGAAACGGAATTACAAAAAAAGGAATATGACATCAACGGAAGCCTGTTTTTACAGGCAGACTGTAAAGTGTCCGAAAGCAGGAATCTCATCATTTACGGTCACAACATGAACAGCGGGGCGATCTTCGGAAACCTGGACTTATATGCAGATGAAACATATTATCAGGAGCATCCCTTTGCTTATCTTCAGACAGAGGACGGCATTCAGGAGTATAAGATTGTCACGGTACTGAAAGCAGACCGGAATCTGTTCCCGTTCCAGCAGCAACTTCCTGATGTGGAGGCCGTGCAGGAATACTTAAAAGCCGCCAAGCGGAGGGAAGTGTTCGAAACGGGAGATGATTACCTGAAGTGTATATACGATAAGGTTTTGACGCTCGTCACGTGTTCATATGAATGGAGCGGTGCCAGGAATATCGTCCTGGCGGTGCCGGTTTCCGGGCAGTGTGGAGTCAGAAGTGTTCGTAAGTACCCAAAAAGTGCAGAAAATGAGACAAATAATGACCGCACAGGCAGGGATGTGTTCAAAACAGGGGGATTATGTAAGGGTGTGCATTGGTAGTATTTAGGTTGAAAAAAGTGTCTGAAAGTACCAGAAAAGTGCAGAATGTGAGACAACTTATAACCCAGATCCGGCAGAAAGTGTTCCAGAAAGGAGCGTTTCCTGCCGTTATTATTTACTTGGAAAGGATGGTAACGATTATGAAACGATTTTATACAGCAGAATCCGTAACGGAAGGACATCCGGATAAGCTCTGCGACTTAATTGCAGACAGTATTCTGGATGCGTGTCTGAAAGAGGACGAAAATTCCAAGGTGGCCTGCGAAGTGCTGGCGACCAAAAGGAACATCATTGTGGCAGGAGAGATCACCAGCCGATATGAGCCACAGGTGTTTGAAATCGTCAGAAAGGTGTTGGAGAGTGCAGGCTATGAAGCAGATGGAATCCACATGGATGCCCTCATCCACAAACAGAGTCCGGATATCGCCGGGGCAGTGGAGAGATCCAGAGAACGAAGGGCAGGGACTGTTTCTGTTCAGAGCGGACTTGCCAGCGGTGCCGGGGATCAGGGCATCATGATTGGTTACGCCTGCGATGAGACACCGCAGCTTATGCCGATGCCAGTGGTTCTGGCGAACCGCATTGTAAGGGAACTGTCTGCAAGCCGTAGAAGCGGATATATCACGGGAATCTTGCCAGATGGAAAGGCGCAGGTGACCGTGGAGTATGAAGATGACAGACCTGTCCGTCTGGATACGGTCGTTGTGTCCTGTCAGCATGAAAGGAAAAATCTCTTCGGAAGCTGGAGCATGAGATCCGGGAGAAAAGTGCTGCGCCCGGCACTCCGTATGCTGCCACCGGATGAGGATACCAAGATCCTGATTAACCCATCGGGCAGATTTGTGTGCGGAGGTCTGGATGCAGACACCGGACTGACCGGAAGGAAACTAATGGTGGATACCTACGGCAGCTTGGTACCGCATGGCGGCGGTGCATTCTCCGGGAAGGACTGTTCCAAAGTTGACCGATCCGGGGCATACATGGCCCGTTACATCGCCAAAAACATGGTGGCTGCCGGACTTGCCAGCCGATGTCAGGTGTCCCTTGCCTATGCCATCGGGGTTGCCCAGCCAGTCATGGTGCAGGTGGATACCTTTGGAACCGGAAAGATTTGTGCGGATGACTGCCTCGCCGCTGCGATCCCTCTGGTGTTCGGGCTTACCCCAAGCCAGATCTGTGACACCCTGCACCTGAAGCGGCCAATCTACCGACAGAGTGCGGTGTTCGGGCATTTTGGAAGAAAGGAATTCCCGTGGGAGAAAACGGATAAGGCAGAGCAGCTCCGGGATACCGTGATGTAATGCCGTGGATTCCGGAAGAAGAGATCAAACGGGCAAGGGAAATCACCGCCATTGAATACCTGAAGAAATATCAGCCAAACCGTCTGAAAAAATCTTCAGCCAGAAATGAATGGGAGCTGACAGACCACGACAGCTTTAAGATTAACGAGCAGACCAGCCAGTGGCACTGGAAATCCAGAGATATCGGGGCACCAGTGCTTTAAATTTCCTGATTCATGTAGACGGGTGTTCTTTTTCTGGAGGCAGTTAAAATGCTGAAAGATGAGTATCCCACCTATATCCCTCTCCAGTGGAAGCAAAGCCAAAGAAGCCATTTGTCCTGCCTACGGCCAGCCCGGACTGCCGCAGGGTGTTTCGATATCTGAAAAAGAGCGCGGAATCAGTGGAGAGGTCTTACAGCAGTGTGTTCATTTGGGAATCTTATATGAGAGTCTGCCCCTACCACAATGCCGTGTTCATAGGCCGGGACGAAAACCAGGTGGCAAGATATGCTTTCCTGCGTGGGATTTACGATGCCAGCGGAAAGGCTTTTAAGATGGAACAGGCTGGAAGCGAAAAGGCATACGCTTTTTGTGTTCCGGCAAAACCGGGATGCAGACGGGTTGCTGTTTATGAAGCCTGTGTGGATGTGCTTGCCCACATGACATTGGAACAGAGACAGGGAAGCCGGGATAAGTACCGTCTGGAGCTTGTGGCGGGATCAGCGCACCAAGAAGGGGGCAGAGCCAGC
>VOFI01002195.1_pt1 | contig 21772 bp, 44 predicted proteins | sample 5384131 | NCBI WGS metagenome assembly VOFI01 (sample SAMN12384728, study PRJNA508395) | human gut metagenome | isolation source: healthy gut H | host: Homo sapiens | reverse complement strand
TTGTGATAGGTCGCAGGGTTCTTTATTCCATAGAAAAAGTCAAGAAATACTTGTTATATTTGGAAGAATAGAGCGATTTTCTATTTATGTTCTCTGGCGTGTGTAGTATAATAAGAAAGGACAAAGCACGCTGTGAGAACAAGAAAAGAGGCTTTTTCAGAAAGGAATGGTTCTCATGGCAATTAGTAGAAAAGACCCAAAAGGAAGAAAATTAAGAGAGGGCGAAAACTGGCGTAATGATGGAAGATACAGTTATCGTTATACAGATGTAAGAACAGGCAAGAGATTGACAGTCTATGCACAAGATTTACCAGAGCTTCGAGAAAAAGAGAAGCAGATTGCAAAAGATATGGAAGATAACATATTGACAGACGGAGCAATCAAAAAAATGACGCTCAACACGTTATTTGAGCGTTATATGGCAACTCGTGAGCTGGCTGATACTACAAGAGTTAGTTATGTTCGTGCTTGGGAAAACAGAGTAAAAGACGAGATTGGAAATATTAAAGTTGTTCAGCTTTTACCCTCACATATTAAAGCGTATTATGCGAAACTTTCCAAAGCTGGATATGCTTATTCTACAATCAAGTATATTCACAACCTGCTTTATCCTGCATTAGAAATGGCTGTTGATGATGATATTATCCGAAAGAACCCTGCAAAAAGTTCCATTAGTGATTATGGAAAACCAGCAGAGGAAAAAGAAGCCTTAACAGTTTCTCAACAAGAAAAGTTTATGGAGTTTGTAAAACAGAGCAATGTCTATAACACATATTATCCTATGTTTACCATAATGATTGGTACGGGGTTAAGATGTGGGGGAGCTTATTGGTCTTACATGGAAAGATATAAACATCAAGGCAAAAACGGTTAATGTAGACCACCAGCTCATTTATAAGAATTTAGGCGACGGTTGCAAGTTCCATATCTCAACACCAAAAACGTCGTCGGGTATTCGTATTATACCTATGACACAAGAAGTTGCAAAAGCCTTTGAGGAACAAAGAAAAATCAATTTTATGCTTGCAAAGGATAAGAGCATTGAGGTGGACGGGTGTTCGGGGTTTGTCTTTACAGCAAAATCGGGCAGACCGCTTATGCCGAATGGCGTAAATAGTGTTTTATACAACATTGTAGACGCATATAACAAAACCGAAGTAGAGAGAGCAAAAAAAGAGCATAGGAAAGCAGAGCTGTTACCAAAGTTTTCAGCTCATGTAATGCGTCACACAGCTTGTACCAGAATGGCAGAGTGCCGTATGGATGTAAAAGTTCTTCAATATATTATGGGACACGCTCATATAGATGTAACAATGGAAGTGTATAACCATATTGGAGAGCTGACAAGGATTGAAAATGAGATTGCAAGACTAGATAGTATGGTGTTAAATGCTTGACACCACAAAAAGAGAAATTGGTGTCAAATTGGTGTCAAAACAGAAAAAATCACAATTTCAAAAGAAATAAGATACGACAGGAACGTCTTGAAAGGTTACTTGAGGAAGGAGATCGAAGAAACACCTTCGTATGCCTTGTTGACACAGGAGGACAGCCTGATTCTGTTTATCGATGAGCTTCATCTGATCGAGTGGGTGCAGGTCAAGAACAGATGGCGCCATGGACGCAGGCAACATGCTGAAAGCCTATGCTTGCCAGAGGTGAACTGCATTGTATTGGTGCGACGACCCTGGATGAGTACCGACAGTACATTGAGAAGGATGCTGCACTTGCCCTGGTCGTTTCCAGCCGGTTATGGTAAATGAGCCGACAGTGGAAGATACCATTTCCATTCTCCGTGGCCTGAAGGAAAGATATGACAGCGTATTCCAGGAGTGTTAAGGTCACAGACAGTGCCCTGGATATGCGGTTTTGCAGGTGCCAAGTATCGTGGTGAGTTTGAGGAAACGTCTGACACTTTCACACAAGAGATACATTACAGACCGTTTTCTCCAGGTAAGACAGATGGCGCTATGGAAGGCCATCGAAGCCTATGGTAAATGAGCCGACAGTGGAAGATACCATTTCCATTCTCCGTGCCTGAAGGAAAGATATGAGGTATTCCACGGTAGCAGATCACAGACAGTGCCCTGTTGCAGCTGCCACACTTTCACACACACAGATACATTACAGACCGTTTTCTCCGGATAAGGCCATCGACTGTTGATGAAGCCTGTGCGCTGATCAAGACGGAGCTGGATTCCATGCCGACAGAGCTGGATGAGCAGAGACGAGTATGCATCTGAGATTGAAGAGTCTGCCCTGAAAGAAACTGATAACTTAAGTAAAGAGCGTGGCTGATCTGCAGAAAGAACTTGCAGAAAAACAGCTTGGAAGAAGAGGAAGAAAAGAAGCAAGAGAAAAAAAATTGTGAGCAGATCGAGGGATATCAATAAACAGATTCGAAAGCAAACAGACGAAGAAATCGCAAGGGATTGGCGAGTTGCCGAAGATGGAGCGGAAATTGAGGAGAAGCAGGTTGCGAAATTAAATGAAAGGCGTCAAAGAAACAAAACACTTCAGATGGACCGGTATTCCGGTAACCAACTGACAGAAGGTGAGAGAGTCATAGGATGAGCTGCATGAAGAGGGTGTTCGTACTTGTAACAGATGCGATCCTTCGTTCCAAAGCCGGAATCAAGCGACCCCACAGCCGATCGGTTCCTTCCTGTTCCTCGGACCAACCGGTGTTGGTAAACAGAGCTTGCTTTTCAAGACTCTGGCTGCCACATCTTCGCCGACGATGAACAGAATATGGTCCGTATCGATATGAGTGAATACATGGAGAAATATTCCGTGTCCCCGTCTGATCGGAGCGCCTCCAGGATATGTCGGCTATGAGGAAAGGCGGACAGCTGACAGAGGCCGTTCGAAGAAAACCGTACAGTGTTGTTGTTTTTGATGAGATCGAGAAGGCTCACCCGGATGTATTCAAATGTACTTCTGCAGGTACTGGACGACGGACATCACGGATTCACAGGGGACGTACGGTTGATTTTAAGAGGCCGATCCTGATCATGACTTCCAACATTGGTTCTCCGCACCTTCTTGACGGTATCGACGAGAAGGGAGATATCAAACCGGAGGCACAGGAACAGGTTATGAATGATCTTCGTGGTCACTTCCGTCCGAGTTCTTGAACCGTCTGGATGAGATTATCATGTTCAAGCCGCTGACCAAGGATAATGTAGGTAAGATCGTAGATCTTATGGTCAAAAAGTCCAGCGACCGTCTGGCTGACCAGGAGCTTTCTCTGGAGCTTACAGATGCTGCCAAACAGATGGTAGTGGATAATGGTTATGATCCGGTTTACGGCGCACGTCCTCTGAAGCGTTATCTCCAGAATTATGTGGAGACACTGACAGCCAAGAAGATCCTTTCCGGTGATGTGCATGCCGGAGATACCATTGTGCTGGATGTGAAGGATGGAGCGTTTACCGTCAGCACGAAGTAAAAAATAACTCCATAAAGTTATGATAGATTGACAAGGAAAGAACTGTCGGTTCTGATAGAAATCCATTTCAGGATGAAAATCGGAACCAGGCAGTTCTTTTTGGGACAAGGAATGGAATATTTTTATCAGATACTGAAGAAATAAAAAATCCTGAAAAATTTTTTTACTGGCTCTTGACAAAAATAAAATTGGTAAGATAGTAAATCTGATATTTCAGATCAGACAGCTATCCAGCAGCATCTGGGATATTGGATAAATATCAGATAAAAGGATGGAAACAGATTATGATACCAAAGGACCCGGTAATGCTTTTAAGCTATGTGAACACGCAGCTGAGGGATTTTTACAGTTCCCTGAATGCTTTCTGCGGGACAGAGGACTTGACAGGAAAGAACTGGAGGATAAGCTTGACATGATCGATTATGCTTATGATCCGGCTGTGAATCAGTTTGTATAAGAAAATCAGGAACAGAAAGAAGTACCGTTTCGAATAAAAAAACGAAGCGGGTATTTTTTTGTGAAAAAATAGGAAAAACAGCAGAAAATAAATTAGTTTAACAAATTAATTAATAGATTTCAGATTGGAAATTAAAGAAGCTGTAAATCTTAAAAAAGTGTAAAATTCACAAAAACCAGTTGCATTTTTTTTGCAGATGTATATTATATATAGTTAGCCGACTAATTAAAAAAGAAGATCACTGCTTCGTATATCATTAACAAAGAGCAGGTGTCTGATCGGATGAGAGAGGAGTGACAGCGTGTTTTGTAAGGAGGAAGATGAGAAAGAAAGGCAGAGCAGCTTTTTATCTCTGTTTTAGACCGTCATTTTATGACGAAATGCTTTTGGTCAGATGCAGGGAGCTTGGGATTTATCCGGGACAGATACCATTCTGGGGCTTGTGTCTGAAGGGATGGCCTGAGTCATTGCAAAGATCCTGCATATTTATTAAGCCGCCTACGGTAAATGTATCGATACAGAGACTGAGAAAGCAGGCTTTATAAGAAACCGGATGAAAAGGGACAGCGTGACCAGGATCTATATGACAGAAAAGGGAAAGGAAAATCAAGGCAAAAAGCACTGGAACGGATCCATAAAATGAGGCTGTGATGATGGAAGGCTTCAGTGAGGCGGAACAGTGCCTGCTTCGGAGATTTCTGGAGCAGATCCCTGTAAATATCGAAAGATCCAGCCGGAGGAAGCCATAGAAAAGCTTCATCCGGATGAAATGACAGAAAGGAAGGAACAGAAACGTGATCAAACTGATGAAATATCTGAAACGATCTGCAGGTTACATCGTACTCATCATTGCGCTTCTTTTTCAGGCATACTGTGATTGTCTCTCGCCGAATTACACATCCAATATCATCAATGTGGGAATTCAGCAGAACGGTATTGAAGACAGTGTTCCTGAGAAGATCAGAAAGACGTCCATGGACAGTCTGAAGCTGTTTATGGAAGAGGATGATGCGAAAACTGTGGATGGATTTTATGAGGAAGAGGGAGATGATCTGGTATTAAAGGATAAAATCTCCAAAGAAGACAGAGAAGAACTCAACGATATCTTCGGCAAACCGATGGTGATCGTTTCTACTCTGATGTCCGACAGTGAAGAATCAAAGGCAGCTCTTGCAAAAATGGGGAATCCCGGAAGGGACGGATCCACTGGCGGCTCTTTCAGATGCCGGCAGAGGCTTTGGCTGCTATGAAGGACCAGGTCGGAGAAAAGATCGACAAGATGCAGGAATCCATTATCATACAGGCAGGTGTTTCCTACGTTCGTGCAGAATATGAAGCCATGGGTGAAGATGTGGATGCCATACAGATGGATTACATGAAAGCAACAGGTATCCGCATGGTGCTGATGGCACTGGTCACCATGATGGCTGCAGTATGTGTGGTATTTCTTTTCATCCAGAGTTGCTGCATCTATGGGACATGATCTCCGTGGACTGGTTTATAACAAAGTCATAGGTTTTCCAGCAGAGAGTACCATAAGTTTTCAACAGCATCCCTGATCACACGATGCACGAACGATATCCAGCAGATCCAGCAGGTAATGGCTATGATGTTCCGTATCGTGCTTTACGCGCCAATCCTTGGAATCGGTGGTGTGATCCGCGTGCTTCAGAGAGATTCCTCCATGACATGGATCCTTGGGGTGGCCATTGTACTGATCATGGCATTTATGGCAATGCTTGTTCAGGATTGCAATGCCGAAATTTACAGCTTGCAGACCATGGTAGATAAGCTGAACCTGGTAACAAGAGAAATCCTTACCGGTATTCCGGTTATCCGTGCATTCAGCCGTGAAAACATGAGGAGGAGCGTTTTGAGGATGCAAATATCACTCTGATGAAGACAAACCTCTTTGTAAACCGTTGTATGACATTTATGATGCCGGTGATGATGCTGATCATGAACGCAGTTTCCGTACTGACCATCTACAGCGGTTCTTATGCGGTAGACAACGGAACCATGCAGGTTGGTAATGTTATGGCATTTATCCAGTATGCAATGCAGATCATTATGTCCTTCCTGATGATCACTGCAATGTCTATTATGCTCCCGAGAGCAAATGTATCTGCACGCCGTATCAACGAGGTGCTTGAGACAGAAGTCAGTGTCCAGGATCCGAGGATCCGGTACAGCCTTCCCAGGATGTGAAAGGGTACCGTAGAATTTGATCATGTAAGTTTCGCATATCCGGAGGCAGGAGAGAATGTTATCACAGATATTTCCTTTAAGGCAGAAAAAGGTGAGACAGTAGCGATCATCGGAAGTACAGGAAGTGGTAAAAGTACCCTGATCAATCTGATCCCGCGTTTTTACGATGCAACAGAAGGATCTGTGAAAGTGGATGGCGTGGATGTCCGGAAAATGACACAGAAGGATGTCCGTGACAGGATCGGTTATGTGCCGCAGAAGGGAGTCCTTTTTTCCGGTACCATTGATTCCAACATCCGTTATGGAAAGACAGAGATTTCGGAGGATGCAGTGAAAAAAAGCAGCAGGGTTGCACAGGCTACGGAGTTTATCGACACCAAGCCGGAGCGATATAAGACCCGATCGCACAGGGAGGAACCAATGTTTCCGGTGGACAGAAGCAGAGACTTTCCATTGCAAGGGCAGTGGCAAAGAGATCCGGAGATCTTTATTTTTGACGACAGCTTTTCTGCTCTGGATTTTAAAACAGACAGCACACTTCGAAAAGCGCTGAAAGAACATACAAAAAGAAGCAACAACCATTATCGTGGCACAGCGTATCAGTACGATCCTAAATGCAGATAAGATCATTGTACTGGACGACGGACATATGGCAGGAATCGGAAGCCATAAGGAGCTGATGAAGTCCTGCGAGGTATATCGCCAGATTGCCATGAGTCAGTTATCAGAGGAGGAATTGGCATGAGTCAGCAGAGAAGAAGAGGTCCGATGGGCGGGACATGGAATGCAGCCAACAGAGAAGGCCAAGGACTTCAAAGGTTCCATGAAAAAGCTCTTTATATATGGGCAGATATAAATTCCGTTTTATCCTGATGTTTATCTTTGCAGTGGCAGGTACAGCGTTTAATATTGCAGGCCCGAAGATACTTGGAAAAGCTACCACAGAGCTGTTTTCAATGGTCTGGTTGCCAAGGTAAACGGAACCGGTGAAATTGACTTCGGTAAGATCGGGATGATCCTTCTATGGACTTTGGACTGTATGTGGCAAGTGCATGCTTTTCCCCCTTGATCCAGGGATTTGTCATGACGGGGATCTCAATGATGTTACCTATAATCTGAGAAAAGATATTTCAAAGAAGATCAACCGTCTGCCAATGAATTGGTTTTTGAGAGCAGAACAAACGGTGAGATCCTCTCAAGAGTAACAAACGATGGATACCTCTGCAAATGAGTCTGAACCAGAGTCTGACGCAGCTGATCACATCCGTGACAACCCTGATCGGTGTATTTATTTATGATGCTTTCCATTAACGTGTGGATGACTCTGGCAGCACTTCTGGATCCTGCCGGTTTCCATGCTTATCATTAATAAAGTAATGAAACACTCCCAGAAATATTTCCGGCACAGCAGGAGTACCTGGGAAAAAGTAAATGGTCAGGTTGAGGAAAATTTCGGCGGCCATGATGTGGTAAGAGTATTCAACAAAGAGCAGGATGCGCTGAAGGAATTTGAGCACGACAATCAGAAACTCTACGAGTCAGCATGGAAATCTCAGTTCTTTTTTCCGGGATGATGATGCCGATCATGCAGTTTGTAGGCAACTTAGGATATGTGATGGTGGCACTTCTCGGAGGAATTTTGCCATCAAGGGAACTATCGAAGTTGGTGATATCCAGTCATTTTTCCAGTACATCCGTAACTTTACACAGCCAATCCAGCAGATCGCGCAGGTAACAAACCTTCTGCAGTCTTCCGCAGCAGCTTCTGAGCGGGTATTTGAGTTTCTTGAGGAGCCGGAGGAGGAGCTTCAGCCGGAGAAACCCGGATTCCATTGAGGGACTGGAAGGAAATGTACAGTTTGAGCATGTGAGATTCGGTTATAATCGGATAAGATCATTGTAAATGATTTTTCCGCAGATGTGCATGACGGTCAGAAGATCGCCATTGTAGGACCTACAGGTGCAGGAAAAACGACGATCGTAAAGCTGCTGATGCGTTTTTATGATGTAAATGGCGGAAGCATCAAGGTTGACGGACATGATATCCGAACTTCAACCGCAGCAATCTCCGTGAGATGTTCGGAATGGTGCTTGCAGGACACCTGGGTGTTTTCCGGAACCATTATGGAAAATATCCGCTATGGAAGACTGGACGCAACGGATGAAGAGGTGATCGCAGCAGCAAAAGCGGCCCATATCCATAACTTTATCATGCAGCAGCCCGGCGGCTATCAGATGGTCCTGGATGAGGAGACCAGTAATGTTTCTCAGGGGCAGAAGCAGTTGCTTACCATTGCAAGAGCGATCTTGGCAGACAATAAGATCCTGATCCTGGATGAGGCCACATCTTCCGTTGATACAAGAACAGAAATGCAGATCCAGAAGGCTATGGATAACCTGATGAAGGGCAGAACCAGCTTTGTTATCGCCCACAGACTTTCTACCATTAAGGATGCAGATCTGATTCTTGTCATGAAGGACGGAGATATCATTGAGCAGGGAAATCATGAAGAGCTCCTGGCACGGAAGGGCTTCTATGCGGATCTGTATAACAGTCAGTTCGAGAAAAAGAGGCTCAGGCGTGAGACTGAGATCAATCGTTATTATTTAAAAGGTGCGAAGCGGATTTCGAATGTCCGCTTCGCTTTTTTACTCTATACATCTGTTCCGCTTTCGGGTATAATTCTGTAATAAACACTCCGAGCATGTTTTCGGAAATAATCCTGGAGTGTCCATGAAAAATGACAGAAACGGGAGGATTTTTACCATGATCATAACGACAACACCATCGGTAGAGGGAAGAGCAATCCGTGAATATAAAGGAATCGTATTTGGAGAGGTGATCTCAGGAGTAAATTTTATGAAAGATCTTGGCGCGGGTCTTCGAATTTCTTTGGCGGCAGAAGTGCCTGTTATGAGGAAGAACTTCAGAAGGCCAGGGAAGAGGCACTGAAAGAACTGGAACAGCGGGCAGGAGCAATGGGCGCCAATGCAGTGATTGGCGTGGACATTGATTATGAGGTACTTGGCGCAGATAATGGCATGCTGATGGTTACAGCAAGCGGAACAGCGGTAGTGGTGGATTAAGGCGTATGGCAGCAGTAAAAACGGACGGGAATATCTTGCACATGTAACAGGAACTCTGCGGCACCGGATCACACAGCTGGATGATTCCATAGAGGCTGGTCAGAAAGAAATCGAAGGAATGCACGAGTATTACTGGGAAAACTACACAGAGATGGACCAGTATGGCTACGAAAAATTTCGATAACCAGCAGGCACTTCTCCATGAGATCAATGCCAGCAATGAAAAGATCGAGCTGCGCCGCAGATTCCGTAAGATGATGGATTCACCATTTGGCAGAGCTGGATTTCCGTAGCTATGAAGGTGATGATGAGCCGGGAGATCTTTATATAGGTATCGCAAACCTTGCGGAGGAAAACGGTGGTCTGCCTCTGATCTATGACTGGAGGGCACCGGTGTCCGGATTGTTCTATGATTTTGACAAAGGACCGGCCTCCCTATCGGCCCCGCTGGGTGAGATCCATGGAGATATTGCGGCAAAGTGGCAGTATAAGATCCGTGGCGGAAAAATGATCTACGAGTTCGAGAGCGATGTGAAAATTGATGATGAGATCCTGAAGGCAGAGCTTGGAAGCAACGGAGATGTACAGCTGAAAAACATTATCCGAACCATTCAAAAGGAGCAGAATGCCATTATCCGAAAACCAAAGACAGGATCATGGTGATCCAGGGTGCAGCAGGAAGCGGTAAAACTTCCGTGGCGCTTCACAGGATCGCCTATCTTCTTTATCATGACAGAAAGAATCTGAAATCCTCTTCTGTGCTGGTACTTTCGCCCAACGGAGTATTTTCGATTATATTTCCCATATCCTGCCGGAGCTTGGTGAGGAGAACATCCGGGAGATGAGCTTTGATCTTTTTGCCTATAAGAGACTGAAAAATACAGTGTCTGACTGCGAGGATCGTTATGATCTGATCGAGCGGCATCTCAGGCTTATGTGATGAGGGAGCTTCTGAAGGAAAACAGTCCCGGATTTTCTGGACCGTATGGAAGGGTATCTGGCAGAACTGGAAGACAGTCTTATGAATTTCCGGATATAGAACATCGTGGCGTAGTAAAAAAGAACAGGAAATTATTGAACTGTTTTATTTTAAATTTATGGATATCCCGCTACTTTCCAGAATGGATGCAGTGGCAGAGTATTTCATTGATGAGGTGGAAACTCTGAAGGGTTTTGACCTTCCGGAGGAAGAAAGGGATGCTGTGAAGAGTCGTTTTTACCGGATGTATGAGACAAAGAGATCTTTATGTGTTATACAATCGTTTCCTGAGGCAGGAGGGATTTCCGGCGCTTCCACAGGTACAGTACGAAAAAAAAGCTTCGTTATGAGGATGTGTATCCGGTTCTGTATCTGAAATACCGTCTGGAGACCCAGCAGGAAGACAGCGGTGTCCGCCATCTGATCGTGGATGAGATGCAGGATTATTCCATGATCCAGTATCTCATCATCCAGAGGCTTTTTAAATGCAAAATGACGATCCTGGGAGATAGGGAGCAGACCATGGATGGGGACCAACAGGATGATGCTTACATTCCTTCCGAAGATCTTTGGCAAGGATATCAGAAGGATCGTGATGAATAAGAGCTACCGTAATACCATTGAGATTGCTTCCTATGCGAATAAGCTTGGGGGATCACGAGGTGGAGCTTTTGAACGCCATGGAAAACCGGTGGAAGAGAAAGAATTTACGGGGCTTACCGAGGCACTGGAGCGTGTGGTAAAGGAACTGAGACTGAGAAGCAGACAGTGGCGGAAGCCGACGAAGACATGCCGGAAAATGCGGCTTCGGAGACAGATGGGACTGAGACCGGGGAGGAGCTTTCTTACGAGACAGCAGCGGTGATCACCAGAACTGCAGATGAAGCGAGGGCATATTATATTCTTCAGAAAAACTGGAAGCAGAGGCTTTGACACAAAAGGAAAGGCTGTCACTGCTTCACAGGACAGCACAAATTTCAAAAAGGTCTTACTGTTACCAGCGTTTTATATGGCAAAGGGACTGGAATTTGATCAGGTATTTGCTGTATTTCCGGGGACTGACAGAAGTCCGATCGTGCAGAGAGCCAGATATATTCGCGGCAACCAGGGCGCTGCATGAATTGTATATGTATGAAATAACAGAATAAATAACATTACAAAACGCTGTAAATGGAAATGTGAGCTGTCTCTTCATCTTACCGGCTATACCGGCAAAATGGAGAAACAGCAGTGATAAATTTCCTTTTACAGCGTTTTTTTGTCTATTTCATATTTTCGCAGAAGATTTCTTCCATGGATCGGTAAGAGAACGCCAAGCTTCTGCAGGGTTCCGTCAAGAGCATGGAAAACTTCACGTACATTGTAGAAAGCTGCATTATTTCATGTGACCGATGCGGATAACCTTTCCGGCAAAAGGACATCGAAGGAGCCTGCCAGCATGATGTTATAGTCTTTTCTGACTCCGTCAGGATACGCAGCGGCAGTGGTGCCTTCCGGGACTTCAAAACAGTTACCGTGTTGGAATAGCTGCTGTGGAGATACAGCTTAAGTCCGGCTCCTGTAATGGCCTTTCCGGGAGGCTGCGGCGATTTTGGCATGGCGTGTAAGGATCCCGGGATCATCGGCAATGTTGTCAATAGCAGCCCGCAGACCATAGATATCGCTGATCGGCATGGTATATGGAAACCATTTTTTCTTCATAATAATGTGCAAAGGTTGTGAGATTTGCGTAGAAAGAAGCAATGGTGTCTTTCTTTCAGTCATTGCCTTCTTTTGCATCGCTGCTGACTACAACAAAGGTAAGTCCTGGAGGTGTAGATACCACCTTCTGTGATCCGCCGCACATGATATCAATCTGGCATGCATCAATGTTCAGAGGCTCGCCGAAGGAAGCGGAGACAGAATCTACAACGGTAAGGATCCCGTATTTTTTTAAGAAGCGGGCAGATGGCAGATACATCGTTGAGCATGCCACTTGGAGTATCGCCGTGTACTACGGTTGCATATTTGTAGTCATGGTTATCCGCAAGGAAGGCTTCCAGTTCCTTTACATCGAGAGTGTTCTGATAATCTCTGGTATAAAAGCTCCGGTCTGCCTCCGTATATGGAAACAAAATCAGCAAAGCCTTTTCCGTAGATACCATTGTCCAGAACAAAGAACTTTATCTCCGGGCTCAGTCATGGAAGCAATGGCAGCCTCAGTCCAGGATACCCTCACCGCTTAAGATGAGGGTTTCGTTGGAGGTATGGAGAAGAGTGCTGATCTTCTCGCAGGTTTCTTTATATAAAATTCGACAAAGTTTTCGTCCAGGTCCGGGTTTGTGCACTCAAGACTTCTTGCCAGACGGACATTTTCGGCCACCTGGGTGGGCCCCGGTGTCATGATCTTATACATAAGCTCACCTCTTGATCTTTTTATATTATTTCCCGGCAAATTACGGCAGCTGTTACAGCTATTTTTTTTAATCCGGTTTTTCTTGCTGCAAGGTTTAATGGTGTGATCACTACGAGAACGATGACAGCTGCAACACCGATCTGGACCAGGTTTCCGGATGGAAGATACCGGTGCCAGTGGATTTCCGTAGATGATAACCTCTGCAATGTAGTATCCTGCAACCTTGATCACGCAGGCTGCGGCAATGGCGATCACATACCATTTGATGTTCTGGTGCCGGTGATCCTCTGTGAGCTTACCTACTGTGAAGCCCATGATCCCTCCAATAATAAGAGTAAATGGTGCCCCAGGGTCCAGCCGAGAGAAGGTCAACGAGCCCCATTCCGATCCCACCGGCAATGGCTCCGGTTTTCTTTCCGAATAAAATGGCACCGATGAATAACGGCACATTTCCAAGGTGGATCAGTCCGCCGTTGGCAGCGATCGGAAGCTTAACATTAATAAATGCGGTGAAGATATAAGTCAGTGCAACAAATGCCGCTGTAATGGTGAGAAACTGAACAGATGAAAGCTCCTGGTCAGTTCTCCTGAGATGTCTGAACTGCTTTTTCCATAGTGATAGATCCTTTCCCGAAAACATCGATGTATGGATGTCCTCTTTTTCATATATTTTTGGTTGGGTATACTTTTTTACAACATGAGTGTACATGAATAAAGACACAATTATAGAAAAAAGAGGGGACAGATTCAAGGAGATATTTGTCATTAAAACAGGAGGCTTACTTGGTGGGGAATAAATCAGAACTTTCGTAATGAAGGCGTAAAACGGAAATACAGGATCAGCATAAGAAGAGAATAAGATAGGTATATCTGGGAAAATTATAATGTTAGAAAAAATCCTGTACGGAGCAGGATATCTGCTTACAGGATATTCATAAAGTACAGGGAGAAATCAATTGACAAAGCTGTAATAAAATCGTAAACTATAGCAAAGAGTGTGTTCAGGAGTGAATGTTCCGGACACACTTTGTGACTGATGATGATTATGAGGAGGATACTATGAAGAATAAAAATTTATTGCACTTTTTAGCTATGACTGTTGCTCTTTCTGGTGTCATGACGGCATGTAGTTTCGGAGGAGGAAAAGAGGACAGCGTGGTTGTGGAGTCTACTCCTACCCGACACCGGCGAAAAAGCGAAGGTTACACCGACTGTTGCAGCAGACGCACAGAATACAACCTATACATCCAAGGATAAATCCGTAGCGATCAAGCTTCCGGATGCAACATGGGCAAACAAGTCCGATGAGACAGATATGTTAAGCTTCGAGTCTCCGGATCAGGGCAAGATACTGATTCTTCATGGCTCAGGCGCAGATCTGGAATCCGCAGTGATCCCGAACTCCCAGGATATGGCAGTTTCCATGACACAGGCAGAGAACATGGTAAATGGAACCGATTTTGAGATTCAGGATTATAAGACAGAGCAGAAAGATGGAATCAATATCTATTCCTATACAGTTAAGTATAAGGATACAACTAAGAGTGACGGTTACGTATATGCCATCAATAAATACTTTGTAAATGACAGTGAGTATTACAGCATTGTAGCTTCTGTTAAGACAGAGGATGCACTGAAGAAGGTTCAGGAGTCAGTTGACAGCTTTGCAATCCTTGGAGATTCCACTCTGAAAAGTGCGGCAACAGGTTCCGCAGCCAAGACTGCCGGTAAGGTAATGCAGCAGCTTCCTCTGACGGAAGTGCATCTGCAGATGGTAATGCAGCAGTTTCTTCCTGACGGAGCAGCAGATGGAACTACAGCTGCCGACGGAAGCACATCTACAGACGGAAGTGCAGCATCTGACGGAACATCTACAGACGGAAGCAGTACATCTGATGGTTCTTCCAATGGAACTGCATCCACTGACAGCAGCTCCTCCGGTGCTATCGTAAATGGCGGATTTACAGATGAGCAGCTTGGCAACACAGATGAGACAAGAACTATTTACAGAAACTCCGATGGTAAACCACGTGTTATCGTTCCGGACGGAAACGGTGCATGGATGGATAACGAAGGAAACCGTTTCACCTTCTCTTCTCAGTATGACTGTGATGTATATGAAGAGGATGGAACAAGCTTCTACTGGCACGGTGAGGCTGCAGACGTATACTATATGCCTGTACAGTAAAGCCTGGAGTAGCAGGAGATTCGGTTAGATAAGAATTCCGGGATCACAGCTTTTGTGGCTGCGGTCCCGGATTTTTGTGTCATATTATGTCAGAGGCGTATACTTATACAGGAGGACATGGTATAATGTGGAACGCTGCGGGCGATGGAACGCCCGGAAAATATTTGAGGTTTTTATGGAAGCATACAGTGATTTCGCCAGAGTTTATGACATTTTCATGGACAATGTGGAATATGAAAAATGGGCGGAATATCTTATAGGAAGTCTTAAAGAATACGGAATTGAAGACGGATCGTGCTGGAACTTGGCTGTGGGACCGGAGTGATGACAGAGCTTCTAGCTGAGTCCGGTTATGATATGATCGGTGTGGATAACTCTGAGGAAATGCTTGGCGAAGCCATGGAAAAAACGTGCAGAATCCGGTCATGAGATCCTTTATCTGGAACAGGATATGCGGGAGTTTGAACTTTATGGAACGGTACGTGCTGTCGTCAGCGTCTGTGACTGTATGAATTACATCACAGAGGAGGAGGATCTGCTTACTGTATTTAAACTGGTGAACAATTATCTTGATCCGGATGGAATTTTATATTTGATATGAACACCCCGTATAAATACCGGGGAAATGCTTGGAAATACGACTATTGCAGAGAATCGGGAAGAGGGAAGCTTTATCTGGGAAAATGAATTTGATGAGGAGACCGGGATCAATGTGTATGATCTGACTCTGTTTCTTCCGAGAGAAGATGGTCTTTATGAGAGAGACGAGGAAATTCATTACCAGAAGGCTTATGATTCGGAGAAAGTAAGGGAACTTCTTGAAAAGGCAGGCCTGATCCCGCTGGCGGTTTATGACGCATACACCAAGGATGCACCGAAGCCGGACAGTGGAAGACTGACTTTTGTGGCCAGAGAACATGGAAAGGAAATTCCGTCAGACGAGAAATAAAGGAGGAAATTTTTTATATGAGTGATTATATTGTAAGAGCAACAGCGGCAAACAGCCAGATCCGTGCATTTGCGGCTGTTACAACCGATATGGTGGAGACGGCGAGAAAGAATCATAACACCAGTCCGGTGGCAACAGCGGCACTGGGACGTCTCCCTTACCGGCGGTGCCATGATGGGAGCTATGATGAAAGGGGAAAAGGATCTCCTTACACTTCGGATCCATGCAGGCGGACCACTGCAGGGAATCACAGTAACTGCAGATTCTCACGGAAATGTAAAGGGCTATGTGGGGAATCCGGATGTATGTATCCCGGCAAACAGCAAAGGCAAGCTGGATGTTGCGGGAGCTGTCGGCGTAGGCTTTATGGATGTGATCAAGGATATGGGACTGAAAGAGCCATATGTGGGACAGGTTGCTCTTCAGACCAGCGAGATCGCAGAAGATCTCACCTATTATTTTGCAACCAGTGAGCAGGTTCCGTCTGCGGTAGGACTGGGTGCGCTGATGAATAAGGATAATACAGTCCGTCAGGCGGGGAGGCTTTATTGTACAGCTGATGCCTTTTGCAGAGGAAGAGGTGATCGCAAAGCTTGAGGAAAACGTATCAAAGATCGATTCTGTTACCAATCTTCTGGAGCAGGGACACACACCGGAAAGTCTTCTTGAAAAAGTACTGCAAGGCTTTGACATAGAGATCAATGATACACTGCCCACACAGTTCCATTGCAACTGCTGCGAGCGTGTGGAAAAAGCGCTGATCAGCATCGGAAGAAAAGAACTCAATGAAATGATCCAGGAAGGTAAGTCCATTGAGATGAACTGCCATTTCTGTAATAAGAATTATGAATTTACAGTGGAAGATCTTAAAGGATCATAAGAGAGTGCAAGCGATAAAACTCGGGAGGAAGAAAAAATGAAGCATGGTTTTATCAAGGTGGCAGCGGCAACGCCGAGAGTTACCGTTGCAGACTGCAAGGCAAACGGAGAGGAAATCCTGAAGGCCATTCATGAAATGGAAAAGGAACATGTCAAGCTGATGGTATTTCCGGAATTTTGTATCACAGGATATACCTGTCACGATCTTTTCCTGCAGAGACGTCTTCTGGACAGTGCGTGGGATGAGCTTCTGCATATTGCAGAGGAGACAAGGGAGACGGACGCCCTGATCTTTGTGGGACTCCCGCTGCTGTCACAGAGGCAAGCTCTATAATGTGGCAGCAGCTTTGAATCATGGCCGTATCGTGGGATTTGTGCCGAAGACTCATATTCCGAATTATAATGAGTTTTATGAGCAGAGACAGTTTGCAGGTGCAGAGGAAGAAGATGTGGAATTTGTGGACTTCCTGAAGTGCGAAAAAATGAGGGAGGATGAGTTCTGGGATGAAATTCCTTTTTGGAACAGAGCTGATCTTTGAATGTAAGGAATTTCGACCACCGTTGCAGCAGAGCTTTGTGAGGATCTCTGGGTCCCTGCGCCGCCAAAGTATCCGTCATGCCGTCAACGGTGCGCATATCATCGTTAATCTTTTCTGCCAGTGATGAGATGGTAGGTAAGGATTCCTACCGGAGAACTCTGATAAGCGGGCAGTCAGCACGACTGATCTGCGGGATATATTTATGCCAGTGCAGGGGAAGGGAGTCTACCCAGGATCTCGTGTTTGGCAGGACAGAATATGATCGCAGAGAACGGTTCCATGCTTGCGGAAAGCAGACGCTTTGAGAACGGCATCATTTACAGTGAGATCGATGTGCAGAGACTGGCTGATGAGAGAAGAAGAATGTCCACGTATCCGGCAGTTTCTACCTGCAGTCATACAAAGAGTTGATTTTTCCGTAGCAGAGGAGGAAACAAGACTTACCAGAAAAATATCCACAGTATCCCTTTCGTTCCGTCTGTGAAGGAAGAGCGTGATGAGCGCTGCGAGGAGATCCTGAACATCCAGGCTATGGGACTTAAGAAACGTATGGATCATATCCACAGCAGGTGCGGTGGTAGGACTTTCCGGAGGACTGGATTCTACCCTGGCGCTTCTTGTAATGGCACGTGCCTTTGACCGGATGGGAATGCCGAGAGAACAGATCCACTGTATTACCATGCCATGCTTTGGAACCACAGACAGAACTTATCAGAATGCCTGCAAGTTAAGCCGCTGCCTTGGTGCAAGGCTTACCGAGGTGAAATATTAAAGAGGCGGTAAATATCCATTTCCGGATATCGGACATGATCCGGAGATCCACGATGACGTATGAGAACAGCCAGGCACGTGAGCGTACGCAGATCCTGATGGATACGCAAACAAGGAAGGCGGTGTTCTTGTGGGAACCGGAGACCTTTCTTCCCCTGGCTCTGGCTGGGCAACCTATAATGGCGATCACATGTCCATGTGCATGGTGTGAATGCTTCTGTCCCGAAGACACTGGTACGCCATCTGGTGCGCTATTATGCAGATACCTGCGGGGATGAGGAGCTGACGGAGGTTCTTCTGGATATTCTGGATACACCGGTAAGTCCGGAGCTTCTGCCGCCTAAGGACGGTAAGATCGCACAGAAGACAGAAGATCTGGTCGGCCCCTATGAGCTTCATGATTTTTATCTGTATTACATGCTGCGTGCAGGATTTACACCGGATAAGATCTACAGGCTGGCCTGCCTGCCTGACCTTTGAGGGGATTTATGATAAGGAGACAATCTTCAAATGGCTGAAAACCTTCTATTGGAGATTTTTTTGCACAGCAGTTTAAACGTTCCTGCCTTCCGGATGGCCCGAAGGTAGGTAGTGTGGCACTTTCCCCGAGAGGAGATTTAAGGATGCCAAGTGATGCAAGTGCAAGGATCTGGCAGGATGTGCTGGAGAAGATAGAAATCTGAACGTAGGATCGCAAAAAGCGGAGAGCTTAAGTGTTCTCCGCTTTTTTACTGCATCCGTGATAGCTGAAAGGAGTACCTGGGAGGTATATTTCCGGTCTCCTGCATACTGAATGTCTTCCAGGGACTGACTGGAATAGATCTGACTTGCCAAAGAATCCAGAACCGGTTCCATAAGAGGATAGGAAGCTTTTTGTGGCTTCATTTAAATTCACCAGACGGATGGCCTTGATCCTGTCAGCATTTACAGTAACTTCCACATCGAAAGGTATTCTCGTTCAGGGTGATGGAAGAGGTATAGACGCCCGGCTTGTAGCGGGATTTTTCGCTGGCTGTATGACTGGCATTTTTTCCGGGACCGAACATGAAGAAAAGAACGACAGCCAGAACAACAGCGAGAGCCAGAAAGACAGCTGTGTAAATGATCTCTTTCATATGTAGAACGATGATCCTGGTTTTGGAACTCATGGCGCACGCCTCCCAAAGCTTTTTATATGTTTATTATCGGGAGGGAGGATTTATGCACAGCTGTGCGCAGGTTATCCGATACTGTGCCTGGAAAATAAGGAAAAGAGCAGGCAGATATTTCAGAATATAGAGAACGACCGTTCTATAGGAGTATACTGATAGGGAATACTTCAGGCGCAGGATGGCGCCGGAATGACTGAAAATCTGCAAGTGATCGGGAGGATGAAGATGTCATTACAGTTTATCATAGGAAGTTCCGGAAGCGGGAAAATCCTGTTATGCTTATCAGAATATCATAGAACAGGCAGGGCTGCATCCTGAGAAGCTTTTTATGTGATCGTGCCGGAGCAGTTTACCATGCAGACCCAGAAGACACTGGTGGAGATGAGTCCGGGCAAGGGAATCCCTGAATATTGATATCCTGAGCTTTTGAGCGTCTTGCATACCGTGTTCTGGAGGAACCAGTTGGAGGCGACAGCCGCATCCTTCTGGAAGAAACCGGTAAGAGTATGGTGCTGCAGAAGATGGTACAGCAGCATGGAAAGGAGCTTTCCTATCTGGGAGGTCAGATGCGTAAAGCGGGATACCTGGATGAAGTGAAGTCTATCCTGTCGGAGTTTATGCAGTACGATATCCGGGACAGTGAGATCCAGGAGATGATCGAGGATTCCGGTGACAGAGCGTTACTTCAGATGAAGCTGAAGGACGTAGCTGTTCTTTTACCAGGCATTTACCGGATATCTGAAGGATCATTATATGACAGGAGAAGAAGTAATGGATGCGCTGGAAAAAGCTCTTCCGTTTTCTGAAAAAAATGAAAAAACAGTGTACTCCTTCTGGATGGTTACACCGGTTTTTACGCCTATTCAGATGCGTGTTGTGGGAGAACTTCTTGCTGTCTGTGAGAAAGGTGATGGTAACGGTGACCATGGATGCGGATGAGAATCTGAGCATGAGAGGAAAAACCTTATCAGCTTTTTTATATGAGCCGTCAGATGATCCACGGGCTTTCGGAGCTGACCAGGGGAGATCGAGGACACCGGTTCTTTTTGAAGGATGTGGGAAAATCCCGCTTTTCCCAGGCACCTGCCTTCATTTCCTTGAAAAAAATATCTTCCGTTACCGAAAAAATATATATAAAAAAGCAGGATGAGATCTGCATGTTTTCGGCAGTGAATTCCCGCAGAAGGAGATGGAAGAAGCTGCCCGCCGGATCGCCAGACTTGTAAGGGAAAAGGGCTGCCGTTACGGTGAGATCGCCGTGATCACAGGTAACCTGGAGGAGTATGGAAGATCTTACCGGACAGGTATTTAGAGAGGCAAGAATCCGTATTTCATTGATGAGAAGCATTCAGTCCTGATGAATCCGTTTGTAGAATATTTCGGGCAGCACTTGAGATGGCAGTGCAGGATTTTTCCTATGAGAGTGTATTCCGGTATCTCAGATGTGGGATGTCCCAGTGACCAGGAGAAGAGGCAGACCTTCTGGAGAAATTATGTGCTGGCTCTTGGTATCCGTGGATTTAAGAAATGGGATGAAAAATGGGTGCGTGTTTACAGGGAATGCCGCCGGAAAGTATTTCAGAACTGAATGAGATCCGGCAGCGGTTCCAGGAATGAGACAAGAGAGCTTGCGCTAAGCTTTAAAGGTGGGGAAAAAGACGGTGCGGGAATACTGTACTTTTCTCTACGAGTTTGCAGTGCGGAGCCAGGTGCAGCAGAAACTGAAGCATCAGGAACTGAAATTCAAGGAACAGGGCGACAAGGCCATGGAAAAGGAATATGCCCAAGATTTACGGAATTGTTATGGAACTTCTGGATAATATGGTGGAGATCCTGGGAGAGGAAACCGTGAACCGCCAGGATTTCCGTCAGCTTCTGGAAATGAGGACTGAACCAGGCCAAGGTGGCTCTGATCCCGCCAAGTATGGACCAGGTACTTGTGGGGAGATATGGAGAGAACCCGTCTGAAGGATATCCGTGCACTGTTTTTTGGGAGGGGTAAATGAAGGGAATATTCCCCAAAGAATACATCCGGTGGAGGAATGCTTACAGAGCTTGACAGAGAATTTTTTTCAGAATCAGGGGATCCAGCTGGCACCGGGGCCAAAGGAACTGATGAATATCCAGAGATTTTATTTATATCTGAACATGACCAAGCCAAGAGAACTGCTCTGTCTGTCCTTCTGTCAGTCTGACAGCCAGGGGAAAAGCCCTGAGTCCGGCCTTTCTTGTCAGTAATATCCGGGAGATGTTTCCGAAATGGAGATCCGGCAGTGTCGGAGATATGCAGGAACCTATGGAATTACTGAGCTTCCGGGAATCAGCCTGGATTATTTGTTGAGAGGGCTTGCAGGAGAAGGATTACAGGATAATGCAGGTCTTCCAGGAACTGTACAGCTGGTATCTTCAGAGCCCGGAATACCGGATCCTTAGTAAAAAAAAGCTTACAGAGGCATCTTTTTTTTCAGAAACCGTAGACAAGATCGGAAAACAGTGGCAAAGATCCTCTATGGAGAAATTTCCCCGTACAGTGCTACCAGGCTGGAGCGTTTTGCGGCCTGTGCATTTGCACATTTTCTTCAGTATGGCCTGAAGGTTACAGAACGTGCAGAGTATGAGTTCCGGGCTATGGATATATGGGAAATGTCATCATGCATATGGCACTGGAAAAATTTGCAGCGGAAGTCCGAAAAAGAGGGACTGGACTGGGCAGAGCTT
>VOFI01001206.1_pt1 | contig 21796 bp, 33 predicted proteins | sample 5384131 | NCBI WGS metagenome assembly VOFI01 (sample SAMN12384728, study PRJNA508395) | human gut metagenome | isolation source: healthy gut H | host: Homo sapiens | reverse complement strand
GTCTTAATGCCTCCACGTCCGCTTTTGTCCGAAGTGGCGTTCATTTTATAATTGGTATCATACGGTACCATATCCGTCTTCACTGATCGCCGGGCTGCTGCCTGAACCATGCCTTTGATATCCGCAAGTTTCTTGGTAATCCCCGAAGTCCACTGAACTGCCCCTTTTAACACAGGAATGACTGCTCCAACCTTGTTATAGACTCTGGTCAGTCCCGGGCTGCCTCGCCTGAACCATCTCTGCTTTTTTATGCACATATGACACCACGTCCGCATTATCTACGACCGGCTTTGTGTTTGGCATTGCTAAGATCGTCGTATAACCGCCCTTTTGCTGCCCGCACTCCGCTTGCAATCGTTTCTTTTTTTCTTCGTATCCCGGATCTCTTAAATGCACATGCAGATCAATAAATCCCGGCATGACATAACTGCCCCGCCGCATCTATGACACGCTCTGCTTTACATTTTAATTTTTTCCCTCTTTTTGTAATCTTTCCATCTTCAATGAAGATGTCTATTTCCTCGTCTGTTTCCGTTGCAGGTCTAAGACATGCCCATTTTTAATAAGAAGTGTCATTTCCTCTCCTCACTTTGCTTTACTAGTCTGTATGCTCACCGAACGTGCAAGCACGTTCTTCTCGCTTGCACTCATTGTATCATGTGACAGGATGTATCGCAACCGTGATTGTGGATTTCGCCGGTGCGAATTTTCTTTTTAAAATCCACTCGAATGTTCTAAAACACATAGAAAAACAGCACCTCTCTATTTTTAGAAATGTACTGTTCTTCTGAAGATTCTGATCGATTTCTTCGTTCCCCTATCCTTTGTCCTTCAAAGCGCGTCCCATCAGGTTTATGCGCTTCATCTTTATACGACCAGATAGCATCAATGCCGATCGCGATCATTGCCCCAAGGAGCAACATAGTAGGTCAGCCAGCTGTTAAATTGCTGCATCATCACATAGTAGATGATGAGCATCGTAAAGTGGCAGATTGGAATGACGAGTAGCAATGATATCACTAATACGACTCCTGATAGATGACTAAAACATAGGAAATGGACTGTTCAATACGGAAAAAACATGCGCACATCAGCCACATCATGTCACCCATGGAATCCTCTAACTGGTCCGCAATGACGGTCAGGTCATCCTGTGTGATAATGGATGCAACCATGCTGCTGTCAATATCCTTTATTTTTTTATCCGTAAAATATCCGTTAAAATAATCCTCATCATAATCGAAGATACGGTTAAAAATTCTCCATACTCATAAATACCGACAAGGTCGCCGGATAATCATATGTACCACTGACGGTAAAGGTGTAGGAATCATCCTCATATTTCTTTTCTAAGGTTACTTTTCCTCCCTCTTTCAGACCATATTTTTCTAAAAAATCCATCGGAAAGAAGCACTTTATTTTTTTCCGGAAGGGATCTTGGCATCCTTCAAATAGGTAGAATCCTCTTCCACACCATAGACCGTGATCTCTTCGCCCCGCTCTGTCTGTAAGGACATCACTGCATATTTTTCCGCACCCTTTGTCTCTGTCTGAACAGGTGCCTTTTAAAATGTACTGATACTTTGCAATTTCTGAATGGATGACTTCTGTTTTAAAGTTCTGTAACAGTGGTGACATCATCATGCCAAAGAACAGCATGGAAACTTGCAAAAAATACACCTAAAAACAGGGTCAGGTATGCTGAAATATTCTGAATACGATACGCAGCCGGAAACGTGTAAAAATTTAAACTCCGGCAGATGTATCACGCCTTTCTTTTTTTTCTTTTTCCGCAGCTCGTGACGTAAAAACTGCAACGGTGGCAGATGCATCATGGAAACTAAGATCAACAGCACGATCGCAAATACGATCAGGCATGGAACTACGGTCGTCAGCCAGAAGGCTTCCGTATTCCAGATCGTCTCGTAAGTCGGAAGTGAATAGCTGTGACAATAAATATCTACGACCACATCTTTCATATAGGTATATCCTAAAATGTTTCCGATAACTGCGGAGATCAGTGTAACCCAGATCGGCAGAGTCAGATAATGCCGGATCAGTTCACCCCGTGTGTAGCCGAGTGCCCGCAGGTTCCTAGGGTAGACGCTTCTTTTCTATCGTACTGCGTGTCGTTACGGCAAAGACAAATGCCAGAACGACCATCACGATATAGAGCGGGGTAATGATCATGACCAGATCACCGCCCATGTCCTCACCGGTAAAGGTGATCGCCTGATTATCGCTCGCCTTGACAAAATCGGTCAGTAAGCCGGTCTTCTTTAAAATGTCTTTGACATCATCTGACTTATCCGATACTTTCTGTTCCGAATATCCGCGGTGATTCCAGCGGTATGCATAGCAATAATGCAGTTCATCATCGGAAAACCGCTCAAAACCCTTTTTCGTTACCATGGCAACGGTAAATTTGTTAGCATCAAACATCATATCCGTATTGTTTTTAAACAATGCACTGTAGTTAGAAAATGCTGCCACTCCGCTGACTGTAAACTTTTTCCCGTCAACATCAAACTTGTCTCCGATGGCAATCCCATTGTTTTCCGCATAAAGCCTGTCTATGATGATCTCATCTTTATTCTTTGGAAATTTTCCATCCATGACGCAGATTTTATTGACATCGTCATTTTGGGTATAAATACGCACGGAATGTTCGTTTTTACGCTCTACATCTTTATAAAAGATTTCACTCAGCTTCAGATGTTCTTTTTTAATTTACTCTTTAGTTCTTTATCTGCTTTGACTGCCAGTGTAAAATGTCCGTCTTCTATTTTATATTTTTCAAAACTCTCATCATATGCCTTGGTCATACTGCTGTCAGCAACCTGAAATCCCGATACAAATCCAATCGTCAGTGTCAGGAGCAAAAACAGTACCAGATATTTTCCGGCATCCTGCTTTAACTCCCGCAGATATCTTTTATGTAATGGATTTTTCATACAGCTCCCTCCTTACCAGTCTAAATCTACGGCGTGAATCTTCTGCTCATTCTTATCATTGTGGCGGATCTGTCCGTCATGCAGCTTTATGACCTGATCTGCCATATGGCGGATCGCATCATTATGTGTGACTAAGATGACGGTATTTCCAAATTTCTGATTTACGGTCTCAATGAGTTTTAAAATCTCTTTCGAGGTCTTATAGTCCAAAGCTCCGGTTGGCTCATCACAGAGCAGTATGTCCGGATTTTTGATGATTGCCCTTCCGATGGCTGTTCTCTGCTGCTGTCCTCCGGAAAGCTGGTTTGGGATTTTGTCCTTATGCTCCCAGAGTCCGAGTGTTTTTAACATATCATCCAACGGCAGTGGATCATTGCTTTAAGTACGCACCCGTTTCAATATTTTCTTTTACCGTCAGATTCGGAATCAGATTGTAGGACTGGAACACATATCCTAAGTGCTTTCTTCTGTATAAGGAAAGCTGCTTGTCATTCATGTTCTCTACGGTCTCGCCATCAATGATGATGCTGCCCTCATCGGCTGTTTCAATTCCTCCTATAATATTCAATAAGGTGGATTTTCCCCTGAACCGGATGGTCCAAGTAAAACACAGATATCTCCTTTTTCTACTCCGCAGCTGATCCCACGGAGCACCTCTGTCCGGTTTGTCGCCGCTGCCAAAGGATTTTTATGAATATTTTTTAACTCTAAATACATAACAATCTCCTTCTTATGCTAGTTAGTTATTTCTAACCTTATTATAACGTTTCTTTTCGGAAATTTTAGTATTTTTTTTTGCTATTGAGAAACTTTCTCGTTAGTGGTTCATTAATACTCCATTATAAGAAAGCTGGTTGCACTTTAGTAGTTACAGAACGGCACCTGTCAGATACTTCAGGTGCCGGCTATATTTTCATATGTTGAAATATATATTGCTTCAATACTTTATCGGCTTACTTTCCAGCCCACTGCTTCTTTTCTTGCATTTAAGAAGTCATAGTACAGTCCCGGTTCTCCTGCAAGTTCTTCATGCGTTCCCTCGCTGCACGATATGGCCATTGTCCAATACCAGTATCTGGTTGGCATGACGCACGGTTTTTAAACGGTGTGCAATCATGATAATGGTCTTATTCTGTGTCAGTGCATCGATTGCTTCCTGCAGTTCTTTCTCATTTTCTGGGTCTACGCTGGCGGTTGCCTCGTCTAATATGACGATCGGGGCATTTTTAACATTGCTCTTGCAATGGAAATTCTCTGCCGTTCGCCGCCTGAAAGAGTTCCTCCTGCCTCTCCTACTACGGTATCATATCCATCCGAAAGTGCCATGATAAATTCGTGGCAGCAGGCACGTTTTGCGGCATCCTCCACTTCCTCGCGGGTCGCATCCGGTCTGCCGAATTTGATGTTGTTTTCAATGGTATCCTCAAAAAGATAGACATTTTGAAATACCATAGAAATATTTTTCATCAGACTGTCTAATTTATACTCCTGTACCGGATGCCCGCCTACTAAAATCTGACCGCCCTGCACATCCCAGAAACGTGCAATCAGATGACAAAGTGTGGTTTTTCCACTGCCGGAAGGTCCAACGATAGCCGTCGTAGTCTGCGGCTTTATTTCTATATTGATATGGTCTAAAATTTTTCTTTCCTCATAGGAAAACTCCACATCCTTAAATGTCACGGAAGCATCCTGCGGTGCAAGCTCTGCTCCTTTTTCGTCCATAATCGGAATCTTATCAATGGCGTTTGCGGTATCTATGGATGCCCCCAGCATCTGAAGCAAATCCGACATATTTCCCCGCATTTTCCAATTCTCTGTAAATCATAAAGGATGCGATCAACATCAGAATACAACGGGATAATGCCATACTTTCCTGAAAATAAAACATCACACTGCATATTCCGATAAGCAGACTAAAAATCCATACGACTCCCCGCCGGATTCCTGACCAAGGAAAGTACCGTATACTCAAGTTTTAATGCTTTGTTACAGCTTTCCTCGATGGTTTTCTGAACGGTCTGACGCTTATCTTTTTCTAATCCATATGCTTTGACCACGCTCATGCCCTGTACATATTCCAATACGGATTCTGACAACTGCTCCTGTGCTTTCTGTCTTGCGTGTCCGGTGGCTTTAGATTTTCTTGTGGAAATTTCGGTTGCTGACAAATATACTACAATTCCTGTCAGTGACAACAGTCCCAGCCGCCAGTCCACAATAAACAGCATCAGACAAAGTGCAAACGTATTTAAAAAAATCCACCAAAAGTGTGACTAAACATCTTGCTGCTGAATTTTCCACATCTCCTAAGGTTGTGGTAACAACTCCGGTAATGGCTCCCAAACTGTTTTTATTAAAATATCCCATTGGTATGTAGCGTAAACGGTCACCGATCTCTATACGCTTCTGTGCCACCATAAGTATCCTACCTCTGTTTCCGCATTGGTTGAATGATACATGCATATCAGCCTTCCTATGATGGAAAGCAACATGATTCCCAATGCTCCAAAGATAACGGCAACCGTATATTCTTTTTGCGATCACTGCATCTAAAACAATCATTAAAGCCGCAAACTGCAATGCTCCAAAAATCGCACCCACAAATGCTGTAAGCACTGCTTTTTTCAGTAATTCCCGCTTCTTTCCTCGCAAAATTAAATATTTTTTTTAATTATTTGAAGCATCTTTTTGTTCCTCCTCTCCCATCCGGTCTTTGATTCCTGATGTGCTTTCCACATGTTTGCGTACAGCGGGCAGTCTGCTAATAATTCTTCCTGCTTTCCGCATCCCGCAACACATCCGTTTTCGATTACTATAATCTGATCTGCATCCACAATTGTGGAAAGCCGGTGTGCGATAACAATCAATGTCTTCCCTGCTGTTAATGCTGACAGTGCTTTTTGTATTTGTGCTTCATTTTCCGGGTCCACACTGGCTGTTGCTTCATCCAGAATAACAATCGGTGCATTTTTTTAACATGGCTCTTGCAATGGAAATTCTCTGTTTTCTCCTCCGGAAAGATGACCTCCGCCACCTCCTGCAACGGTATCATATCCATTGTCTAATGCACGAATGAAACTGTCGCATCCTGACTGACGTGCAGCTTCTTCCACTTCTTCATCCGTTGCATTCGGATTCCCCATACGGATATTATCCCGGATAGAACGGTCAAACAGATAATTTTCCTGTGATACATAAGCAATCTGTCCGTTTAACTGCTCAAACGGTATCTTGCGGATATCCGTTCCTCCCAATGTGATACTTCCTCCGGTTACATTCCAAAAAACCTGCAATCAGTTTTGCAAGTGTTGATTTTCCTGAACCGGATGGTCCTACCAATGCATTGACTGTTCCCGGCTGAATGGAAAGATTGATGCCATGCAGCACTTCGCCCGTCTTTTTCACCATAGGAAAATTCCACCTGATGCAGTTCAATACCGTTTCCTTTTAATTCTGCGATTTCTTTTGGACGCTCTAATTCGTCTGCTTCTAAAATTGCTGCAATTTCTCCTACATTGGTTCCCACTACTGCTAAATCATCCACAAATGTCATTGCTGCCATCAACGGTCCGGTCAGTCCCAATGACAGGATAATAATGGTAAAAAATTCCGCAGCACTTAAACTTCCTGTTCCCCAAAGTCCCGTACCTACCGGAAGTATCGTTACCAGAACTGCCGGCACAATGGACTGCATGGATGCCATATATTTCTGATTATCATGCATCCAGTCTACATAATACTGTGCATTATCATTCACTGCATCCGCATATCTGCGATAAGAACCGGCTGACTGGCTGAACGCCTTCACTACCTGAATACCTCCGACATACTCTACAATTGCGTCTGCCATTCGTTTCCCGGTCTTTACCGCTCCTTCCCAGCGTACTGCATAGGTTTTTCCACTCTGTCCCGCGACAACCATGCCAATTACCAGAGTGACTAAAGATGCCAGCCCCATACGCCAGTCCAGTACAAAGATATAAACCGCAATGACAAGCGGCACCAATACATTTGCTGTCATCTCCGGCAAGAGATGTGCCAGGGTCGGTTCCATACCCTCTACACGGTCTACAATCGTTGTCTTGTATTGCCCGGAAGGTGTCTCTAAAATTGTTCCCATTGGAACTCTCGATAGCTTTGCAATCAGTTGTTTCCTTAAATCCTGAAGCGTAGCATAGGTTGCCCTATGTGAAATTCCCGTAGAAATACAGGAAAAAATCACCTTGCCTGCATAGCCTCCTAGCATTCCTCCAAAAATACGGCAACAATTTTTCTATTTCCTCACATCCTTCTAACAAAGTTTTATGATACCCGCCGCACAAAAGTACGGTATCATACTGCACACAACTCCCAATACCGCAAAGATAACTGCGGCATAAAACGAACCGTGATATGCTCTTGCCCATTCCCATAACATCTGATAGGGCGAACGTTTCTTTTCCTGTTCCATCGTTGCATTTCCTCCTCGCACTAATTTTTGTTAGATTCAACTAACTCATCATCGAAAAATAAGAGAAATGCCTTTTACATTTCTCATTGATTCCTAAAATCTTAAACCATCCTGCCGAATAAAAGGTTCGCAGTGTATCCACATATGCTACCGCCTTCTCCCTTTGGCGTGTCATGGCGTACCGTCTCGAACAGCCCGTTAAAGAGTGCACTTGCTAAAATATGTACCATGTCATCATCCAGTGGAAGGACATTCAAACCCTCCCGCTGCATTTTTTCCATCAACAGATGACTGGCATTGACCTCTATCTCTATCAATGCATCCAGATAATGTTCATATCTGGTACCTGTCGAACAGCAGGCAATCAGTTTAAATGCATCAAAATGGTCATAAACATAATCTACCATCCATACATACTCATGATCAGCCACATCCGGCAGCCCTTCTAACTGTTCTTTTAAAGACATTTCTGCAAATTTCTGCTGACTCGCTCTGTAGCGGTCAGCTAATTCTTTTGCCGGTTCTTCCACCAACGCCTCAAAAATGGCTTCTTTGTCCGTGTAGTAGCGATAAATTGCTCCGGTCGTCACCGCAAGCGATGATGCAATACTACGCATAGACGCTTTCTGGAATCCCTTTTCTAAAAATTCTTTTTTCCCTGCCGACAGAATATCTGCTGCCAGCTTTTCGTTTGTTGGTTTCATGGTGCACCTCGTTTTGCTCTGTAACAAGAATTTTGTATAGGCTCTTCGACTCATCATCTTTCTTCTCATAGAAAAAATAACACTGTTATTTAATAACAGCGTTATCTTATCATCTTTCTTTTATTATGTCAAGATAGGAAAAAAACTACATCTGTAACCGCCTCTTTTACAAATTCCAGCACATTTCCGCAACTGAGACACACCTGACACTTTACCAAAATTGAGGCATCTTGTCTTCCCCTTATAATTTGAATCTCCCATACATAGATTATATAAGCAGTTAGCCTTATTAATTATTATCTCAGCATTTTTTCTACACCATGTAAGCTCATCTATACATAGTTGTTTATAATGTCTTTCAGCTGGAGTATCTTTTTTATTCTCCTTCAAGTCAACTTTTATAAGTTGATTGTCCTCTACCGGAATCATAAGATTATAATTCAGCACTCCCAAAAGTTTTTCCTTTTTGTCTATTATCTTATCAAAATCAGCTCTTGGCTCATTCTCTTGTGTTTTTCAACCGGATGTGATAATGGAATCAGATACTTATGATTATTGCAAACAACTACTGTGCCTACATATATTCGATGTTGCTTCCCAATCTGAGGTGACACCGAAGAAACCCTATCATCTATATTATGCTTCTTGGCTTCAGCAATCTTCTCATGGATATTGGTGTTGCGAGGATAAGGAGCATCTCAGCCCTCTGTGGGTTATTATCCTTCCGTAAACATTAATTGTACTCTGCTGCTTCATCTTCTCCTTTTGTTCGGTGCCGTCCTATATTAACGCATTTCCCTGTAATAATCTTAATCATTCCATTATCTTTTCGTATTTTAAACTGTTCAAGGTATACATCTCTTTTAATTTCCATAGTGTTGCTCCTTGTTTTTGTGCATTGCACGAATTTTAGTAATATCTTTTTTTAGTTCCCAAAAAAGCAATGTCTGTCATTCCGTCATACGAATGAAGATTATCTTGTGTAACTATCACTTCATCTAAACATGTTCGTAGACACTTTTCCATACACCCTTCTGATACAATCACCTTATACAACTTACCAATGATTAGATTATGATACCAATAACACCACTCATCTTCACTATTTATTATCTCAATGGCAGGCTCTTCTTGCAAAACTACATTCGCATTAACTTCCCTTAGTCTTCGCCGTTCCATATTTCGATTATAATTTCCAACCCACATTACATTTCCTGCAATACAATCTTGAAACAATCCCACCTTCCTGACATATAAAAGATAATACTTACTATTATGGTAGACAATATGCTCCGGTACTTTTTTTATTCTCCACTAAACATCGCCGAACACATTCCAGTGATTTTTTATCCACGATAAAAAAATTGTTCTTCATACACCAAATCATATAAACTGCATAATTGATGTGCAGTACGCTCTGTTGTAACCGCATTTTTCTTTTCCATCCGTTCTAGGCTTCTTATAGTATAGCCAATCTTATCAGCCACATATTCTTTGGATATTCCATTAATACGTCTCAATAGTTTTAAATCTGTCTTTGCCTGATATCTGATTTTACGTTTCATAGTATATCGTTACCTTTCGATTATATTACACTTAGCACTAACTGTTAATCTTATTTTAACAAAATCTAATATGCTCATCAACGACATGATTTACTTTGTCAAAATCCATTGTAAAAGCCGTATATTTACTGGATTTCCCCAAAATCAAAAGGTGCTATTTTTTACCCCGGCAAGCAAATTTTTCTCTACCCTCTTTGTATTCGTTACTTTTGCTCTGGTTATATTTTCGATTTTTAATTTTTCCAGTGGATTGGCAAACTGAACATTCTTTCATCCTGCTACCTCTTTACCATCACGAAAACAATTTCGTATACTCTGTCTGCGTATCTGTAATATGATACACATAAACTACTTTTTCCTATCGGTCGATATATAGAAACATACCTTTTAGATATGACCATTCGATACCCCTGCTCGTTCAGCCATCTATCCGGTGTCAGAGAACCAGAATCAGGAAAACTCTCTAATCGTTCAATACTGTCCAAAATCTGTTCTGTAACTTTCATAGCGGATTCCACGCCAAATTGAAGCAGATAATAATCTTCAATCTTTTTCAAATCTTCCCATGCTGTCGGAAGTATCTCAACTTTATATTGTTCCCGCACGTTTCCTCAATTCCTTTCTTGCTTCGAGATACTTTTTGTCTTTGCTCCGCTTAACCGTTCCTCTTCTGCTGCATGATTTTTGCACGAAGTTCTAATGCCCGCTCTCTTTTCTCAAAAGCATCAATACTCATAAATACTCCGTCTCCCTCCCCATTTTTTTGTTATATAAATCGGTTCTCTTGTTTTTTTCGCAAGATCAGAAATAGAAGCATAATCGTTCCGAAGTGTTGCTGAAGCCTTAATAATCATTTTCTTCATCCTTTCCTATCATCTTATAGATATATCATTTTATCGATATAATTATATCTCTTTTTTGTATATTATCAATGTCTTTCAAATTACCCCGGCAAGCTCTCCGCCACACACAGCGTCCCCACCCAATCTCCGGATTCGGATATTCCGCCACCGCTTCAATGCGTCTTGCTCCTTTGATGAAATATGCCTTTACTTTTTCACCGTATAAAAAACGGGTCATTACCATCGGTGATACCCCATTGCATCAGGAGTGCCGCTCCTCCGGTTACAAACGGTGTTGCCATGGATGTTCCCGATGCCGTGACATATCCTCCGCCCGGTGCACAGGAGGTAATATTAACACCCGGAGCTGCAAGATCCGGTTTGATCTGATTTGTTTCTCTGGTATAGCCGCGCCCGGAAAAATCAGCAAGCTGCATGGAATAGGCATCATAGGCACTTACGGTAATGACTCTGGAGGCTGTAGATGGAATGGTCAGCGTAATCTCTTCTGACGGATATAAAAACCGGTTCCCGAACTTAATACTGCCTGACTTGGCAGCCACAGATTATAATTTCCCTGTACGATCCTGTGCGGTATTAATTCAAATCTCCAGACACCGCTATCGATATAATCTGCGACCGGCAAAAATGAAATATAGATTTCCTGATACGGGCTATATGGACTCGGTTCTCCATAGTAAAGCAAAATTTCTGTTCCATCCAGTGTAAAACGCTGTGCACCTAAAATCTGCTGAAGTGGTCCAACCCTTTTGCCGGAGGGGGAGATCACGCTGATATCAAAATCATCGGTATAATTTTTCCAGATCTGAACACTTAAGGTCGTCTCATAAGGTGCTACCGCTAACTGGATCTCTTCTGAAAATCCCTCTCTTAAAGTTCCCTGTGCGTGTCCTCTGGCTGCCCCTTCATTTCCACTGCCAACGCAGATTACATTTCTTCCGTAATTAGAAATATCATCGATATAAGTCTCTAACAAAGAAGTTCCACTGTGACCGCCATAAGTATTTCCAATGCTGATATTGATTGCTGCCGGCTTGCGGTATTCCAGCGCTTTTTGCACCACATAATCCAGTGCCGTCATCAATTCCGTAGTTCTTGGAAATGCGTTTTCTCCTGCATATCCCAGCTTTACAACCAAAAGTTCACTCTCCGGTGCCACACCGGTGTAACGCCCCGCAGATGCCCCCGCCGTTTCCCGCTGCAATTCCTCGCCACATGGGTACCGTGTCCGCTGGTATCACGGCTTGGAACAATCTGAAATCCTTCCGCTTCACTTCCAGCTGCCAATGCGCGATCAATGTCTTCCCGATCAAACTCCACACCCCGGCGAAATTCATAGGGCGGCTTTTCTCCCTCTCTCGGTTGTAACGTCTGATCCCACAGTGCAAGAATTCTGGTACTGCCATCCTCGTTTCTAAAATCCGGGTGAAAATAAGCAATTCCCGAATCGATAATGGCTGTGATGACATCCCTTCCCTCTAAAAAGTAAGGACTCACGCGTACCGGAAGAACACAGGACTGTCGGATTCCCTGTACCAGTGAAAAATACAGATTTTTAGGCTTTTCCACAAATTCAATTTCCGGATTTGCCACAAATTCTGCAATTAGATCCTCCGGTATACGGATGATCGCATATTCATTACTCAGTTTTTCAATGATGATTCCCCGCTCTAAATCTTCTAAATGACTGATATCTCCGCTATACTTGACGATCAGCTCCCATGTATTGGTGTTTTTCTCATATCCGATCTCTAATTCCTCTGATTTCTCTCTTTCCCGCTGTGTTGCCTCTAAAGAGAGATTGAGCAGATTTTCTAATTTTTCATTATTCATACAAATATCTTATATAGAACTTTCCATTTTTTATAATTTACGAAACATTTATTAAAAAAAAAGAACCGGTTATATTCTGTTTTTCTATCTCATTATTGTTCTTGCTCATTACCGTTTCTGATATCAGATCATATCTAAACTGGCTTGTGTAATTATTTTAAAACTGGATGTTTTACAACAGCCATCTTCTCTCTATAATGTGCAGTAACAAAAGACAACGAAAAGGAGAATTGGATATGAAAAGCACAAAAAAACTTGTGATTGGTGCATTAATGGCTGCTCTGACCTGCATTGCCACCATGATCATTAAAATCCCAACACCTACCTTAGGCTATATTCATTTAGGAGACGGTCTCGTCCTCTTATGTGGTATCGTTCTTGGACCTTTAGGCGGTGCACTTTCCGCCGGCATCGGTTCTATGTTTGCAGATATTTTTTCAGGATATGCTTCCTGGGCACCTGCCACACTGATCATCAAAGCGCTTACCGCTTTTGTTGCAGGCTTCTTATTCCACCGCATGCAGCATCGTTTTAACGGAAATGGTGCAAAATATTTAAGCATCATTTTGGGTGGTATCATCGGTGAAGCCGTTATGGTATTTGGCTACTTTGTTTATGAAGCAGGACTTGCTGCTCTCGCCAGTGGACATTTTAACTCTGCAACACTTGCTGCCGGTATTGCTTCTAGTGCCTCCGGTATTCCTTTCAACATTTTACAGGGTGTTACCGGAATCGTCATCAGTCTGGTACTGCTTCCGGTACTTATGAAAATTGAAGATGCAAGAGAATGGATCTGTGCTTAAAAGATGAAATACCAAAGCGTGTAACGCTTTATTTTAAAAAATACCCTTCGCCGGTTTCTGACCGGTAAAGGGTATTTTATAAATGATAATTTATTTTCTTATATCTGCAATGACTTTATTTGAAATTACAAATTGTACACATCCCATGGACATCGGTCCCACATCACCTTCATTAAAGCAAATGACAAGTTTTCCATCCTGGTTCAGATAAAATGATGTCTGGTCCGTAATCTTTTCAAAGTTCCATTCCGACACCTCTGGATCATCTAACCAGTATATAACATTCTCATCTTTTTTCATCTGTTCTCTCATCTGCTGTTTAATATTTTCACTGATCGGAGTAATATAATCGGCACCTTCTACAAACAGATCTGCCAGCGCCAGCCGTTTTCCTGTTTTTAAATCGATCGTATAATAATAATCGGTTTCCGCACCACTTCCGGCTGCCTGATAACAGATCAGTTTCAATGTAAAATAATCTTTTGTGGTGCTGAGTACCTTATGCTTTACACTGCATCTCCTGATACCCTTCTTGATCTTTCAGACCACTTTCAAACTCCGTTAAGATCTGATCGGTAAGTTTTTGAATTTCTGCATTTACTTCCTTCGTAGTCTCTTTTTAGATTCTGCTGTGTTTTTGAATCCTCCTGATCTGTCTTACTCTTTTTTCACAGACAGTTTTGGAGTTTCAATATCCGCGGTATGCTTTCCGTTATCATATTTATAATCCCGAAAAAGTAACTGCTTCTACCAGACCTCCTAACACAGGAATCTGATTCATTGCATGTGCCACATTCTCAGATGTATTTGGCAAAACGATAAACGCTGCGACAACCACTGCTGCAGCGGCTGCTATTTTTCTTCCCATATAGGAATTGGCGGCCTTCTTTTTTTTTTCTGCTTTTGCTTCTTCTATCCTTTGTTTCATCTGTTCCACCTGTTCTTGTGTCATACACGGCTTTTTGATACTCTTTTTTTTACCTGTTCTAATGTTGCTGCATTGTTCTTCTTTTTTTCTTCCATAACAATATCTCCTTTCTATTCCCACTGCCACGCATCTGTCAGTTCTAACCGAAGTTTTTTCAGTCCCCGGTAAAGTCTGCTTTTTACGGTATTGACATTTTCATTTAACACCTTTGCAATATCTTCTATCTTCATATCCTCAAAATACCTTAATTCGATCACTGCCTTATCCTGCGGGTTCATCTGATCTAATGCTCTTTTCAGATCAATATTTTCATAGTGATCTTCCTGTCCCTGTTCTGTCGGCAGTTCGTCTAATGAAACCATCTGTTTCTTTTTTGGCACATTGAAAAAATCTCATTCAGCATAATCCGATAGATCCACGTTTGTGCATATTCCACATTTTTCAACGAATCACTATTTCGTATTGCCTTATAGGCTCCATTCTGTACAATATCTGCTGCATCCGCTTCATTGTGTACATAACTGTATGCCAATCGGTAATATCTGTTATAGTTTTCTAACAAAAGTTCTTCTATCTTTTGTTCCTTTACGTCTTTTTTCTTTGAAAAAACATTACCTGCCTGTACCTCCTTTTTTCTTTTCTAATCATTAGATTCCCCTACATAGCAAAAAAGTTTCAATACTTTTATGAAATTTTTAACGCAAAAAGCCCTGATACACAGACTGCATATCAGGGTCTTTCGGTACTTCCTTAATACACCGGATTTTCCGGTATCAGGATAGCTGCCACAATATAAGCCAGCACACCGCTTCCCGTAAATCCTAAAATCACTGCCAGAAGTCGGATCACGGTCGGGTCCACGCCAAGGTATTCACCGATTCCTCCACATACTCCTCGCAAAAAACTCTGTCTTTTTTAGAACGATACAATTTCTTTGTTTCCATCTCAAATTTCCTCCTTCTCTGTAACCAATGTAATATTTCCTACTCCACAATCTAAGCGTATCTCTTTTTTAGCACCATGATCCACGGTTTTATCCTTGCCCAGTGAAGAAAAAATCCTGGTCATTGATTGAAATATTTCCTACTCCGCAGCTTACCTGATAATTGTAATCTTTTTTCAGTGCCCATGAGTTTTACATCAATATTTCCAACTCCACAGGTCAGATCTGCATCACTTGTTTTCAGCTCATCGATGTCTGCATTTCCGGCACCTACCCGCAGCTTTAACTTTTCTGTCTCTAAACGCTCCGCCATAATCTCTCCGGCAGAAACCTTGAAATTGATGTTTTGTGCTTTTAAAGTAGTGTCATGTGCATCCACCGTTCCTGCATCATTATCAATTTTTATTTGGTCGAACTCCATTCCTTTTGGAATCAGTAACAGCACATGGTAATTATGTCCTTTGATCCCTTTTTCTCGCGTATCTTCTATCTTTAATACCCTGTCATTGACCGTAGCCTTGCATTTTTCCTGATCTTTTTCTACTTTTACCGTGACTTCATCCGTATCACTTTCTTCTATATCTAATGTTCCATATTTTAATTCAATTTCTAAAGAATCGATCTCTTCACTTGAAAAACTATCCAGCGTCTTTGACACGTCACTTTCCTTTTCCCAGTCAAAAGATTCCTCTGAACTATCCGAACCGATTTCCCAAATCCAGTCTTTTAATCCACTCTCACGAAATGCCTGCTGCAATTCTCCCGTTCCGGCTCCTAATACCAGTCCGGTCACGCATGCCACACCGCCAAGTACCGCACATACGGCTGCTAAGATCAGACAGCCTTTCACAAATTTTTTCATGACATACGCTCCTTTCTTCTTTGCCATGGTTTTCTACAAAGATTAACGATCCAACGGCAACATATCGGAACTGCCCCGCCACAGATCCATACAACACAGATCAATAAAAGGATTCCGATTGCCATTACGAAAAAAATCCGGCTCCCGTCACAAGGATTCCCGCTGCAATACTTCCGGAGATACATCCACCGATTCCCATGCCAATTAATGCCACTCCTGATATCAGAAGTCCCACTGTTGCGGCAATGCCTCCCGCTGCACATCCGAACAACACGCCAAAAAGCTGCTACGATCAGTCCAAATAATGTTGCTGCCACAGTGATCCAGATTGGAAACGTTAAAACAGCGATCACAATGACCATAGCAATCCTTCCTGACTTATCCTTTTGTTCATATTCTTCGTATTGTTCATGTTTTCAAAAATCTTCTGATGAAAAAAAATCCTCTGACGATTCCTTTTCCATACATTCCGGTGCCTGGATACTGCTCTGCGGTTCCTCAAGCAGATCACGCTTGATGTTCTCTGCTACTTTTTCAGGAGAACCCAGTTCCTCAATGACCTGTGCCTCATTTTCCACACCGGCTTCTTCAAAATAACTCTCATAATATGTAAGTGCATCTTCTCTTTCTTCCGCAGAAATATCTGCTAAACACTCACGCAGTCTCTCCATAAATACTTTTCGGTTCATTTAATCTCCTCTCCAGAAAACAGCAGACTGATTTTAGAAGAATAATCTGCCCATTCCCTGCGATATAATAAAAGCTGTGCTCTTCCGGCATCCGTAATCTTGTAATACCGCCGGTTCCTGCCCGCACATTCCACATCGTATACTTCTAAACACCGGTTCTTTTGCAGCCGCCGGAGTACCGGATAGAGTGTCGATTCCGAAACCTCGATCGTACTGCGTACTTCCTGTGTAATCTTATATCCATATGTGCCTTCTTCCTCTTTGGAAACAACTGCAAGAACGATTGCATCCAAAAAGAGCCGCACCCGTCTGAAAAATCATGGAATCTCTCCTTGCTATTTGATAGTCAATATTATACGGCGTATAATATTGGTTGTCAAAATATGTTGGATATGTTACAGACAAAAGTGTGCTGCACATCTTCGCCTGAAGGGCTTCTTGCTCTATCGAAAACACGAATTTTATACTTTTATGTAACACAATATTTCCTATAGAGATTAGTATCGCAAAAGACGGCTCACAACCTTAGTGGTCGGCAACTTGCACAAAACCGGGACTGCTTGTGTGACTTTGGGAGAAAATTAGTAAATCTTAGTCTGGCTGTTCATGTACAGTGTTTTGCTGCCATGGACGGCAGCAAAAGTCTTAATGCCCCATGGACGGGGCGTTTAAGACGTACACGTCACTCTATTGCAGCCTGACTCAGACAGACTTAGATTTTCTTATTTTCGTACAACGGAACAAAATAGACCCGGATTTGTGCAAGTTGCCAATCAAAATTTCAAACCGTCTTTTGCCCCTAATCCTATAGAGTAAAAAACCGCAATAGCAAACTCTAACATCCATGATGTCCTCGCTACTGCGGCTTATAAAACATCTGTCCGGACAGCATCTGCTTTTAAACCATCCCACGCATCGTCCGATCCAGTAAATGAGTCCTAACACCCAGCTTGTAAAAATTCCATAGAGGATGACCGGCCCTGCGATCGTAAATATCTTACATCCGATTCCAAACACCTGACCCTCTTTTTTGAACTCGATTGCCGGCGAAGCTACGGAATTGGCAAATCCGGTGATTGGCACCAATGCTCCGGCACCTCCCCATTTTGCGAACGTTGGGTAAATATTAAATCCTGTTAGAATAATACTCAACAAGATCAACAACATACTGCACCAGCTTCCCGCCGTCTCTTTGTCAAGTCCAAACCGGTTCATAGCTACGTTTAAGATCACCTGACCGATGACACAGATAACGCCTCCTACGATAAATGCTTTTACCATATTTCCAAAAAAGATTATTCGTCGGAGTCACCTGTTTTACATACTCGTTATACTCTTCATTTTGAATCTGCTTATCTTCTTCCTTCACTCTGTTTTCCTCCTTATTACAGCGTACTCATATACCCTGTCCAAAAATAGAACAATGCACCCGCCATTTTTCCAAATGCCATAAATGCCAGTGCCCATGCCAGTCCGATACTCAATTTATAACGCCGGAACACAATGGGAAATGTATTGATGATCTCTGCTAAAGAAACGGCAATGCAGCCCACAAAAATGCCTGCACAAAAACCGAACAGGATCAACAAAATCCGCCTTTGCCGGCATGGACATATCCGAATAGGTGGAGATTATATTTCCAACAACGCCCCTAACAGGATCATCGTTTCATAAGAAAATACCGCCCTTGCCGTATTCGACTTTCCGATCAGTCTCGGGATAACACCGATGGCAATTAAAAAAGCAAATGTTCCGGCAGATACTGCAATGCCTCGCAAACAACCCCATCAATGCTAAGATCACATGATTAACCCACATCGATATTGCTTCCTCCCCTGCTGCTGTTTTCGATAAATGTTGTATCTATATCATTTTCATACTTACGCATTTCCACCTCGCAGCGGAGTCGGATCCGGTGTGATCTTCTTTCTTCCGACATGGTTAAAAAATACCAGGATTCCAAACGCAATACCGATAGAATAAAAACACTTCCAGTTCCGTAAATCCACTGGACTCTTTTCCCATCACCGCATATAAAATTTTGCAAAAACTTCACTGACGCCGACATCGTTATTGAATGCCATGATTGTAAAGGCGGAACCGAAAAAAAGATCACAATGCACAATAAAATGGTCTTTAAATAAGCAACCCCCATCGGTGGATTCAGTCTTGGCACATATTCCACAATAAAGTCTGCCTCACCCTCATTTTGCACATCTGCATTCGGATAATCCTCATGGATCAGCTGAATGATCTTTAATATGGAAAATACCTGAAACTGATTTTTTTTCGCATGCGTTCCCTGAAAAGAATACACTTTTTTCTGACGGATCTTGCGCAACATCCCGACATCCGTACACTCAATTTTTCGCGATGTCACCCAGCGTAATATTGCGGTTATGCACCAATACATTTTTATCTATCTTAATATAAATCGTCTGACTGCTCATCTATTCCTCCATCACCAGCACGGCACCCGCCATATTCTGTGCCTGTTTTCCTGCACGATCATAACAAAGGAGCCCAACTACCAATACAATGACGATCAGGGAAAACAGACACAGTCTGTATGTCTTCTGTTTCATCTTATCACCTCGTTTTTCCATTTGCCTCTAGTATGTCAGTTTTTTCTAAAAATATTCTTTTCTTTTTTATTGAAATAAAGATTGACAAGCTCCTCTTTTTTTTGCATACTTTATTTATAGATTGCGTGAGGTCATTTCTCACACATCGCTAATTTACAATGATACAAATACACGAGGTCACTATGAATAAAAATCAGGAAATTTTATCTTTGGCAGTGCTTGCCGGAGAAATTCTCATAAAAAACGGAGGCGAAATTTTTTTCGCGTGGAAGATACGATGATGAGGATCATTGAATCCTACGGCATCACAGACTACAATGTCTATGTTCTCTCAAACGGTATTTTTGCCACCATTGATGAACAGGGCAGCCACCCCTACAGTCTGGTCCGTCATGTTGCTTTCAGCAATGTAAATTTAGAACGGATTGCTGCCGTAAACCAGCTCTCCCGCGAAATCTGTGAGTTCCACTATCCTCCGGGAGAAGCTATCAAAAAAATGAAAAGCTGCAGCACCCTTCTCAGTGAAAAACAGTTACTCCGACACCTGGCTTCCGGATTTGGCTGTGCCGCATTTACCCTCGCTTTTTGGTGGAAAATATTTAGACTGCTTTTTTCTCTCTTTTTATTGGAATTGCCCTCGCAGTCCTTTTTTTACCATGCCAGAATACGGCAGTCCTCCCGCTTTTTATACGATTGCCGCAAGTGCTCTCGTAACGGCACTCAGCATTTTACCTTATGCCCCGCATGCACCTGTCATGGTCGATAAAATGGTCATCGGCTGTATCATGCCACTTGTTCCGGGACTGCTTTTAACCAATGCTATTCGGGATTTCTTTAATGTAGATTTTCTTTCCGGTGTCATTCACATGGTAGACGCACTTGTAACAGCCCTTTGCATTGCTGTGGGAGTCGGTGCCGTGATGACCTGTTACCAGTTTTTCGGAGGTACTTTATTATGATCGGACAATTATTATTAGCGTTTATTTCTACCTTTGCTTTTTGCCATACTGTTTTCTGCTCCACGCTCACAGTATTTTGCTCGCGGTCTTTGCGGCTGCTTTACCTGGGGAATGTACCCGCTTTTTCAAAAGTTCGGCAACAGTGTTGTAATCGCTGCCCTTTTTGCTACCTTCTTTGTAACCGTTTTAGCAAGAATACTTTCTATTATAAAAAAAGCTCCCGTTACTATTTATCTGGTAACAGGAATCCTTCCTTTAGTTCCGGGTGCCGGAATCTATTATACTTCTTACCACCTGATCATGAATCACGGCAGAATGGCTGCCTCTATGGGGCTGGAAACTTTCAAGATGGCGGGTGCCATTGCACTGGTATTATCTTCGGTTCTGCGATACCGATGAAATGGATACAGAAATATCGGAAATGCTCGTAGGGGTATTCTTGTTCCCGGCTATCCCCACTGACATGCTGCGTTTCCTGTTCGTCCCACACGCCTTTTTGCTCATGTTTTGTGCAACTCGCCCTACAGGCTCAAACAGGGCACAAAACATGAGCAGCAGTGTGCTCCTCACGACGGAAGCCTCGCAACTGTCTGTGGAGATAGCCGGGGAAACAGCATTGTATCAATATAGAAGATTCTCTAATGATTGTAAAGAAGGTTCAACAAATCGATAAGTTTACATAATAAAATCTATTCACGATACTAAAACCGTTTTATATATCTATGTCTCTTTCGCCACTATCATCCGGCAACACCTTCTCGGAAATCTCAACGTAGAGCTTAACTTACTCTCCCCAACCGCATTAGAAAACATATATCCCAGCGAGCTTCCGACGATTATGAAAAGTTTCTTTTTTGTGCTATGGAGATGAAACTCCTGGAAGCGTGGAGCCCTCTGGCGAACACGGTTCTGCTTTGGAGGAGGTTCATCGGAATGCTCAGCACAAGGAAACTTGGAATAATCATCGGAAACTCGCTGAACAAATACCCTCTCTAACTACATTTCCCTTACTTACATTTTCGACACAAATTCATCTATAGACTCTGACTTAGCCGCCAATTTGTGCCATTTTTTCAAAATCTCAAGATCAATTTCACCTGTTATTTTTTTCACGCACTTCCTCTGGTATTGTGCCAATATCTTCTAGCAGTTCTAAAATATCCTCTGCCTTCCCCACTGCAATGACTCCTTCCTGATGTCCTTTCTCATATTCATCTTTCCGGACAATCTCAAAGACTGCTTCTTCATCATATTCAAAAATACTCATTTCCACCGCCTCTTTCCTGTTTCGAAGCAGAAACTCTGCGCAGGATTCCTTCGTTGATACACTCTGTCACTGCACGGTCTACCGCTTCTTCTACTTTCATGCTCTTTGCATAGGTTCTTACTTTCTTCACATAGATAGCATATTCCTTTAAGGTTTGGCACTGTTCTAATAGCTTTCGGTTCTTTCCCGAGATTGATATTTAGCATGGTTACTACTAATTCTAAATCCGGGGCATCCATCGATTTTTGAAAAGCATCCGACAGACGTAAGTATTTCTTCTCTGCCTGTTCCTCCGAACCATTGTAAAATACTAAAAATCTCGGTGTCGGGATCTTAATCAGGGTATTACGATACAGATCCCTGTGATCAATCTGCCCCCGCAGTTCCT
>VOFI01003073.1_pt1 | contig 21812 bp, 41 predicted proteins | sample 5384131 | NCBI WGS metagenome assembly VOFI01 (sample SAMN12384728, study PRJNA508395) | human gut metagenome | isolation source: healthy gut H | host: Homo sapiens | reverse complement strand
CTCACGATTGCAGGAATTGTTTCCAATCCAGCTCTAACTGCCGCGTGCATTCTTCGATGACCTGAGATCATCTCATATCCATCTTCCCCATCCGCTCTCAACAAAACTGGTGTCAGTACCCCGTTTAACCTTTACACTCTCTACCAGATCTGCCATCTTTTCATCATCTAATACTTTAAAAAGGATGGTCTTTAAACGCGTGGATTCTATTGATTTCTATTTCCATTGCAGACTCTTCATTGACCACTCCCAGCAATTCATCAATGCTTGTCAATTTGATTTTTTCTCCGCTTCTATTTTTCATTTTCCAAAACCTCCTGCGTCAGATTTTCATATGCCATAGATACTTTTCCATTTGGACAATGACAATAAATACTTTTTTTCCTTCCGCACTTGCTTCTGCTACCTTAACTGACAAATGGAATAACATTTTCAAATATATCAATCTTAGAACCATACGTTTCTTTTACTCTGGATGCAATATCTTTGGCATAATTAGTACGGAAATCCACCATTGTCAAAAGTATTCCCTGTATCGTCAGCTTTCCGGTTCAATCTCTTCTTTACCATAGAAATAGTCCTGATCAACTGTTGAAGTCCTTTAACTGGCAAATATGCAGCTTGTACAGGTATCAAAACCATATCAGAAGCCACTAATGCATTGATAGTCATCATGCCCAAACTCGGCATACAATCAATTAAAATATAGTCGTATCGTAATCGCATCGTATCAATATATTCCTTCATGATCAGTTCCCTGCTCATTACATTACTCATAGTTACTTCCAAGGCTGATAATTCAATATTTGCCGGTAAAAGATCGATCTGTTCCTTATGATGTAAAATACCTTCTTCTTCAATTTCTTCATCATTGATAATATTCATCATAATGGTTGCAAGAGTAGTTCCAATATCATCCGGTTCTACATATCCAAGACTTGCAGTCAGGCTTCCTGTGGATCCGCATCGATCAACAATACTTTCTTTCCCTGTCTTGCCAATCCCACTCCAAGATTTAAAGTCGTTGTACTTTTTGCGACTCCGCCTTTCTGGTTTGCTACTGAAATAACTTTACACATACTTTTTTCCTCCATTTAATTCTCCCAATTTTCATTCTGCCAGATTTTCAGCAATGCGATGATCTCTCGTTTCATCATTGCCGGTGTATATCTGCTTGGAAAATATTTGTGAAGCTGCTCATTCGTAAAGGCAACCCTTGTGATTTCTCCTTTTTTTATCTCACTCATAATTTCCTGCATCTTCTCCAATGTCAGTTGATTTTCTTTGCTCAATTTTTAATCCGCTGTGCCTGTGATAAAGACGGAACAGCCTGAGCATAATCCATAGCTTCTAATAGCTGTTTCTGCTCTTCTTCCTTCAAGGCTGAGATTTCAACTGCCGGATTAAATGAGATCAATTCATCATCCAACTTCTGTAAGAGCTCTGGTATCAATCTTGTTAATGAAATATACCGTTGTACCTGTTTCGGACTATCTCCACATTCTTCACTAATAATCTCCACAGTTCGCTTTCTTTTGTGTTTTGTGGTCAATTTGACCTTTTTTCCTGCCTGATTTTCTTTTCAGCACATCATTTTTCATTTTGTAAGCAAAAGACCTTTTCACTGAAACTGATTCTTTCTCTGTGCAGATTGGAATCTACCATATTCAAAATAGATTCATCTTCAGTCATTACACGGATAAGTACCGGCACTTTTCGATACCCTAATAACTCAGCCGCATATTTTCTCCTATGGCCGGATATGATCTCATAGACTCCATCCGGCACTGGTCTGACAATCAATGGATTGAGAATTCCGTACTTCTCTATACTTTCTTTTAGCAAATACATCTCTTTATCATCTTTTACTTGAAAAGGATGATTTTTAAAAGAACGGAGTCTTTCAATCTCAATTTCGATGATCTTCTCATCTTCATTCTTCTGGATAAATCCTTTCATTGCTTCCGTCATCATTTCCTCCTTCTTCGGTCAGACTAAAAAATGCCCGTCTGGATCCGATTATTTTTGAAATCAGTTCCAAACAAGCATCTCGTTTTCTATTAGCTACAGCTAATATATTTCTCTATTGTTTCAGCTAATATAGGTTTGCAAATTATATTCTGCAAACATTCTTTCCTTTAATTTACCGTATTTTACATCCCCAAATCATTGGTAACAACAGGTACTTACCCAGATGTTAGCAGTATCCCTGATAAAGCCTATTTGCAAAATACTGTTTTTTTATTAGCTAGCTAACAATTATTCTATTGTGTTAGCTGGAAATCATCCTCAAAGCAATGAGCTCATGCATTTTTTATCAAAAAGCGCCCCATTATTTGCATTTCTGCTAATAATCGAACGCTTTTGACTGGCCGTCTCGTATAGGAATCGAACCTATAATTTAGTCTTAGGAGGACCATGTTATATCCATTTAACTAACGAGACAAAATGCCATTTTCCCTTGAAAACACGCGTTTTCCGACTTTTAGTTAATGGCAACCTTTATTTAATTATCAGCTCTTTTGAAGCTGTTAATTACAATTATTTTTCATGTTGGTGACATCAAAGCACTCCCCTTTTAGGGGTAACACCTTTGTGTCAATTTTACCCTTCTTAACTGGATTTGAACTCGAAAGTTTTTCAGGAAAAACTCTCTATCTAAATGAGATACAGTTTAAACCAGTAGGTGTCTATGATTTACAAGACCTACAGAAAAAAGTAACCGAACAATGCAATCAGATGATTCCTCAAATCCGCTATTTTTTACAATTACTGAATACGAAGGCGTCAATATTTGTAGTGCAGAAATTCCCTCTATCGATATCACAAATCGCCCCGTGTTACTATGCTGGTTAGGTAAAGTCAAAGGTTCTTATGTGCGAGTTGGAGATGCTGATTTACCAATGACAGATTATGAAATCTATAACTTCGAATCCTTTAAATCACATGTACACGATGATGAAAGGCCCATTGATCGAGCTACTCTTTCTTTATTAAGGGAAAATGACATCAATAATTTTATTCTACAAATGAAATTAAATCGGCCAGGATTTTCAAAATTATCCGAAAATCAAATTTATGAATTACTATCAATCACACGTAATAATATTCCCACACTAGCATCCGTTTTAAATTTTGGAATCTATCCACAAGGACTATTACCGCAATTAGCTATTACCGCAATCGTTGTTCCAGGAGAAACGATTGGCGACATCACTAGCGATGGAATACGTTTTCTAGACAACAAAAAGAATTGAAGGCACTTTATCGAAATGTTGGATGAAGCCATAGCTTTTTGTAAAAGAAATATAAAAAGTTCAAACAATCATCAATCCAAACAATGGTAAAAGAGAAGATAAAACAGAATATCCTATCAACGCTATAAGAAGCCATTTTAAATGCGTTAATTCATCGTGATTACAGCATTTTATACGGAAGGTACCCCTATCCAAATTTGCTTCTTCACAAACCGCTTAGAAATACATAGTCCTGGAAGCCTATACGGAAGAATGACAATTTTTGATTTAAGGCAAAGCCAGACCCGATTTAAGAAATCCTGCACTTGCTACAAATGTCCCCGAATTTTTATTAAAGACTGAAAACAGATATTCTGGTATCCCAACAATACGTAGAAATGAAGGAATATAATTTACCTGAACCTGTATTTGAAAACAAAAGAAATGAATTTGTTGTTACTTTATATAATAATCAACATACCTCAAACGACAATGAAGATATTGACTTAATACGTTTTTGTAAGTCACCAAAATCAAGAAAAGAAATTGCTGAATATTTAGATATTAAAACAACATCTTTTGTGACAAAAGAATATATTCAACCACTAGTTGATGCAGGTAAACTAAAATTGACAATTCCTGACAAGCCAAAAAGTAAAAAATCAAAAAGTATTATTCTGATTAAAAGAGAATACAAAAAGCGTTGAAGTCAAACGATTTCAGCGCTATTTTTAACTCAATATGGCGTCCCAGATAGGAGTCGAACCTACGACCTTTCGCTTAGGAGTTGAACCCATGTTTTGTCCGTTTGATATCGTGAAGTGTTAATTCTGCCGTAAATACGGCATTTTTAGCACTTTTTCAATTCTTCATTTTCGTCCGTTTTGTGCTAATAAATGGGTTCGGATGATGGTTCGGATGACGTCATCCGAACCCCTCTAATTAGCAAAATATTAGCAAAAAGTTCGAATTAGCATAGGTCGGTTGAATACTTTTCCCCATTTTTGGTGCCCCGACGTGCATTCGAACCCTATGGCACAGGGCCCGAAAAATTTGGCGTCCCCGACAGAATCGAACCGTTCGAATGCTCTTTTGGATACCTACTTTTGCCTAAAATACACTCTTCTGTAGTCTAAAACATGGGTTATGGAAAGAAAATTATTACAATTTTGATGAATAAAGCTTTACTATGCTATAGTTTCTTTAAAAAGAAACTCTTTATTAAAAATCATTCAAATATAAAAAGATTGGAGAAAACATGAACAATGAAATTATTAAATTTGTAAATGGTGATTTACAGCTGGATGTTACAGTATCACCAGATAATGAAACAGTATGGTTAAATCGTAATCAACTTGCACAATTATTTGACAGAGACGTTAAAACCATTGGTAAACATATTAACAATGCTTTAAAAGAAGAATTAGATGATTCAACTGTCGCAAAATTTGCGACAGTTCAAACTGAAGGAAACAGAAAAATACAAAGATCTATTGAATACTATAATTTGGATATGATTATTTCCGTGGGATATCGTGTGAAATCTCAAAATGGTGTTATCTTTCGAAAATGGGCCACTTCTATATTAAAAGACTACATGATGAAGGGATATGCAATAAATGAAAAAAGGATTGAGGTACTAAATAAAACTGTTTCAATTCAATCCAGAATGTTAGCTTCTACTTTTAGGTATTGAGGAAAAAGAAGTTTTGAATGTCATTGAAGCCTATTCAAATGCACTATCATTACTTGATGATTATGATCATGGGTGTATTTCTAAACCAAAAGGTAAAGACTCTATTTACCAATTAACCTATGAAGAGTGCAGAACTCTTATTGATTCTATGAAATATGGTGGATTTTCTGATGTATTTGGTGTTGAAAAAGAACCAGGCAAATTGAATGGAATTATTGCAGCTGTATATCAAAATGTCTTTGGACAAGAAATCTATCCAAGCATTGAAGAAAAGGCAGCTAATCTACTGTACTTTCTAGTCAAAGATCATCCTTTTTGTAGATGGATGCAAACGAATTGGCGCTTCTATTTTTCTTGAATTTTTGAATAAGAATCAACATTTAATCATTGATGGAAAACAAATCATTTCAGATAGCGCCTTAGTTGCTATCACATTAATGATCGCCGAATCTAGACCAGAGGAAAAAAGAAACAATGGTCAAGCTAGTTATGAATTTCTTAAAAGCTTAATCTATGCTCTTTATTCCCTGCTCCTTTTTACATAGCCAACAAATGGTTGGTTGTGGGAAAGGAGTTTTTTATGCGTAAATGTAAAGTAATCGCAGTCACGAATCAAAAAAGGTGGCGTTGGTAAAAACAACAACGACAGAGAATGTGGCAATTGGTTTATCTCGACAGGGATTTGATGTATTAATTGTAGATTTTGATCCACAGGGTGATTTAACAAGTTGTTTAGGTTGAAAAACAATGATGCACTCGAACATTCCGTTTCTTCTATGCTAGATGATTATATCAATGACAATGATATTGATTATGACGCATTGATTTTGCACCATGCTGAAGATGTGGAACTGATTCCTGCAAACATTGAACTAGCTGATTTTGAAAATGCGTTTAGTCAGTGTCATTAACCGAGAACAGACATTAAGTTGTATTGAACCATTAAGAGATAAATACGATTACATCATGATTGATTGTCCACCTTCTCTTGGCATGCTTACGGTGAATGCATTATCTGCTGCAGATGAAGTACTAATACCAGTACAAACTCAGTATTTACCAGCTAAAGGAATGACGAAATTGTTACAGACGGTCAATAAAGTGCAGCGTAAGATTAATAGTAATTTGAAGATTACAGGAATTGTAATGACACTTGCAGATCTAAACACCAACATCACCAAAAGTACGATTGGTACGATACGAGAAAGCTTTGGAAAGAACATTCATGTATTTGATACGATCATTCCAAAAGCTACAAAAAGCAAGTGAAGCATCTATTTCCGGTAAAAGTATCTATGCGTATGCCAAAGATTCAAAAAGTCGCTGTTGCCTATGATAATCTGACAAAAGAATTGATAAAAAATCAAAAAGTAAAACATAAAGACGAAATGAGTCTTTAGGAGAAGTAGAATGAAAAACAATCATGTGGAATTATTTGGAACTTTGACAAGAGATATTGAAGTATCCAGAAAATGTTAAGGGAAATACTTTTGTAAAGTTCTCTTTAGCTTGTTTACGAGATGGAAAGAAACCATGGACAGATTATATTAACTGTATTGCCTTTTGGTGATATGGCAAATGATATCTGTAAACATGGTGATAAAGATACAGGATTTGTATTGTAGGGCAATCTTCGTACAAGCTCTTATGAAAAAAAAATGGTAATAAACAGTATTCAACCAATGTTGTTGTCGAGTCTTTTGAATTGTTAAATGCCTAGAATTAAAACGATGTCCCTCATTGTCATGGTATCGCAAGCACTTTGTTGATTGACTGGGACAGCAAACGAATCAATGGCTATTATGGTCAATATGTTACATGTACTTTGTGTTCTGCAAGGACACAAACAGAAATGAATGAAGAACTTGCTGTAAAATGAATGGAATCATCAAAAATGAAAAAATTATATTCAACTCACTCTATTTTAAAGGAGGTGGCAACATTGCCAAAATTAGATTTGGAATTGCCAACTTATGACTCTTTGTTTTCTACAGAAGAAGAAAGACAAGAAACCAGTGCAGAAAAAAAGTTACCACAATTCCAATAGATAAAATTACAGATTTTAAAGGACATCCATTCCATGTCACGATGGATGAAGATATGGCAAAACTTATTGATTCCATCAAAGAAAACGATATGCTGATGCCTGCACTTGTACGTCCAAAAAGAAGACGGAACGTATGAAATGATTTCTGGTCACAGGCGTAAATTTGCCTTGTCACAACTAGGAAGAAAAGAAATGAATGTTATTGTCCGTAATCTGGATGATGATCAGGCAACGATCTTAATGGTTGACAGTAACATTCAACGTGAAAACATTTATCCAAGTGAGCGTGGTTATGCCTATAAAATGAGACTGGAAGCCATGAAGCATCAAGGTAAAGTTGTAGATGACAATTTCGATAACATTTCTATCGAATACAGTAAAAATACAACTTGTGCCCAAGTTGGGCACAAGTCAGTTAATAAGAAATCAGTCGAAATATTAGCTGATCAATTAGGCGAAAGTAAAAACCAAGTCAAAAGATTTATTCGTTTAACTTACCTTATCGAACCACTACAGAAAATGGTGGATGGCCGCCATGAAAATGAAATCAAAATCGCATTTAACCCGGCTGTTGAACTTTCGTATTTAACTGAATCCGAACAGTATGATTTAGCCAATGCGATTGTTGAAAACCAACGAACACCATCTTTAGCACAATGTCAGGAATTCAAAAAGATTATCCCATGATGGTGAACTTACTACTGAATTCATTGATGATACTTTATCCGAAGAAAAACCAAACCAGAGAGAAAAGTTATCATTTCAAATGAAAGAAATTGATCAATATTTCCCGAAGGACTTTACACCAGGCAAGAAGAAAGATTTGATGATTCGCTTGCTGGAAAACTGGGCAAAGAAACGAGCACGAGAACAGGAACGATAATCATAAATGTGATTGTCTTTTTGTATGTATGCTTGTAAACCAAACTGTTGGAGGGGCAGTTTGTCTTTGTATCAGGACGTGTAACTGCAACCTCCCCTAAAACCCCTCCTACCTACCGAAGCAATCTTTTATTACCTACCGAAAAAAAAAATGATTGTTATTAGTTAGTAGTAGATATTTGTAGGTTTGTAATAAGAAATATATTTACGTATGTTTAAGTTAAGAGATTATTTTAAACAGATCATTGGAGGTTAAAACGTATGAAAAAATCAGTGATAGGAATTTGTATTTCTTTGTTGTGTGTTGGAACTGGCGTTTATGTAAATCAACAAAACAATGCTTCTAGTCCAGTTGTTTCTACTGTTACTAAGTCAACAAAAGATTCAAAAGTAAACACGAATGATTCAAAATCCAAGGTTAGTAAACATGAAGAGACAGAAAAGTTAGAAGAAGTTGGAAATGCAACGAATTCAGAAATTGAAAAGAAAACAAAAGACGTTTCAAAAGAGACTAATTCAGTAAAAGCTGAAGCTAAGTCTTCTACAAAAAACAGAAATCAAAACCTCTGTTTCTTCGGAAGGTAAAAAACAAACTTCAAGTAATCAAACAAATACTTCTAGTACTTCAAAGAAAGATAATTCAACAGCTAGTTCTTCAAGTTCAAGCACAATTAAAGAGTCTGAAACAAAACCAGTTGAAAAGCCAAGTGCTCCTGTTCAAGGACCAGTTGTTGAACCTACACCAACACCAGAACCAACAAGACCAAGTTATGCTTGTCCTGGTGGAGTGAATCAAGACGTGGCATGTGATGTGATTCTAGATCAAAATCATTACTTTGCGACTTATTCTTCTCAAGCCGAAGCAGATGCTGCAGGAGTCTATTACATGAATGAAGTTATGTACATTGGTGAAACAGAAATCACGAATTATTCTGTACAGGTGGTATATCGAAATGATCATAGTATTGCCTACTATGGATTAAATCTTTGGAGTAATGGAAGTTTGATTCAATAAAGGTGGTGATGAATGAAAAAATGAATCGTTTTAGTTAGGCGAGATCTTCTCGTCTTTTTTGTTGCAACAAAATGAACGAAAGGAAAATGAAGATGAAAAACATTTTAAAGAAAGGAAGTAAGTTCTTTCTGACAGCATTAGTGATTCTCAATTCCATGATGAACACAATACCGGTACATGCTGAAGAACCAACTACCGATGAAAATTTAGATTCTGTTGTAGAACTAGGAAATATCAAAGATATATTTCCAGATTTAGTACCACAGGATAATGGTGTAGTAACACTGGACATGACAGATATTGGTGGTCGATATGCCATGATTCATATCAACAATCAATTTGGTTTTGATTATATTTCCTATTTGACGGTTGGTGATAAAACTGTCTTCTGTATTGAACCGATGCAGTTATTTACAGAAGGTTTAGATTATCATGAAGATACAGCTAAATGGGATGAACTGTCTGAACGAAACTCGTCAGACCATCTGGGAAATCAGTTATTATGGATATTCCTATCCAGGTCATCAGACCGATAAATACTATACAGCCACACAGTGTATGATCTGGCAGGCCGTTACAGGTACATGGTATCAGCCTTACGAAATGGATGGTACAACGATCTATGATGTATCCAATGAAGTAGCAACCATCAATTCTTTAAGAAGTCAGCCTCAGGGAAGACCTTCTTTCAACAACCAGACCATCAAGATGGGATTGAATTCACCTGTTACTTTAACCGATACAAAAGGAACATTAGGCAACTACTCCATCACAAATGCTAATGGTATTAATGCTTCCGTAAACGGAAATAACTTAACGGTTGCCATTACTTCTGAAAACTATGACAAGTCCATTACTTTTCACGTAATTTTAGTGCACGTGATGTGAATGTCATCTATGGATCAGCTGGTTATCAAAGAGTCATCTGGTTGGCATCAAGACGTGATCCTTCTCCGAATTTTAAATTGAATTTTGAATTGCGTTATGCCGATATTGAAGTAGAAAAACAAGACTCAGAAACAGGAAATAAGACACAAGGTGATGCCACATTTAATGGAGCAACATTTGCGATTAAAGATACAAGTGGAAATGTTCTTGAAACAATTACTACCAATGGATCGAAAGCAAAATCTAAAAAGTATCCAGTTGGTACAACACTTCATGTTTGTGAAGTGACTTCACCTGAAGGCTATTTAAAGAATGAATCTTGTAATTCCGTTACCCTAAAAGATTCAGGTGATTCCACTCCTTCTACCTTTGGTACAACCATCAAAGATCAAGTCATTAAAGGACGTATTGAAATTGCGAAAAGCATTGATAAAGATAAATACGGATTATTCCAGTCTAATATTCAAAAGCCTGGTAAAGGATTTAAGTTTGATATTATCTTAAAATCTACAAGTAAAATTGTATCCACACTAGAAACCGATGAAGATGGACGAGCTATCAGTGATTATCTTCCTTATGGAACGTATGTCGTAAAAGAACAAGCTTCTACTGGCTACGATACCTTAAAGCCATTTGAAGTGAAAATTGATCAAAACAATAAAACTTACTTCTATAACATCTATAACGATACAATCAAAGCGGAATTAACCATCTACAAGACGGATTCTGAAACAGGTAAACGTATTCCTGCTGCCGGTGTTGAATTCAAGATCAAAGATGCCGATGGTAAATTTGTCACACAGGAAGTAACCTATCCAAAGAAATATACAACGGATGTATTTAAAACAGATGAAGATGGTTCTGTACACTTACCTTCTCCACTTAAATTTGGTGAATATAAATTAGTTGAAATCAAAGCACCATATGGATATGTTCTAAAAGAAACAGAAATCCCAGTCAATGTGGATGGTTCTTCTACAGAGATCTTTTGTGGAAAAGTCTGGTGAAATGTTAAGTGGTGCTAAAGAAGAAAAAACAGACTATGGAACTTTATATACACCGGAATACAAAGAACAATATCTTTCTGGTGTTACGTATGAAATTACAGCTCGTGAAGATATTGTGACTCCTGAAGGAACGGTATGGTTTAACAAAGGTGATGTGGTAGATACCTTTACTACAGGTGATGGCATTACTACTTCTTCCCTATTACAATTAGGTAAATATACAATCAAAGGAAACAGCTACTAAGACAGGTTATGTACTTGATTCAAACAGTTATGATTTTGATATTGAATATGCTGGTCAGATGATTGATGTTGTTGAAATCAAACAGGCTTATGTCAATGAAAGACAGAAATTAGATTTAGATATCAACAAGACTTTTGAAGAAGATGATAAAGATGCCTATAAAGATGTTGTATTTGGAGTCTATTCTAAAAATGACATTACTTTAGATGATGAAGTATTGATTCCTAGTGATGGATTAGTTGGCATTTTAACATTGGATAAAAATGGAAAGAATAACGAACAGTTGGATCTTCCTGTTGGAGATTATTATGTTAAAAGAACTTGAAACCAATGTTGCCTACAAATTAGATGAAGAAAATCATGATTTTACATTCAGCTATGATGAAGATACGACAAAACCAGCTGTTACTGTATCTATGGATCTTTACAATGAAAAGCGTCGTTTAGAATTGGAAGTGAATAAAGTGGATAAAGAACATCATGATCATTTCTTAAATGGTGCAATTTTTGAAGTATATGACAAAACAACGGGTGAATTTGTGACGAAGCTATGTTCTGGTAATTTGATGATTACTGGTAATGATAAAGATGAAGAATATGAAATTTCAAAAGATGAAGAATTCTCTAAAGTCATTAAAACCGTTAAAACCGATGAAAATAAACAAATTCTTTTAGACTTAGATGATGGTACTTACTATTCTAGAAAAGCTGGGGATGACAAAGTTACAAAACATATCATCAAAGATGGAAAAGCAATATTAGCGGATGCCATCTATGGTCATGAATATGAATTCAAAGAAATCAAAGCACCTACTTCTTATCAGTTAGCTGATAAATCAAAAGCTTACAAAGTAGAAACCGATAAAGAAACAGATACAGTTATTTATTATTTTGAAAATGAACGTATCATTGTTCCAAATACAGGGGTATAAATAGTATGAAACATAAGAAAATAAAAACTGCAGTCCTTGCGATTACAGCAATTGCAGCACTGGGTGGCATTCTCTATAGTCAGTTTGGGGTAAAGAAATCTTATGATTATACGGATTACTATGTAGAAACGAAACCAACTAAAAACAATTCAAGTGACAAGGAAGCTTCTGAAAAGGAGCTTTCTTTGTCTTTATTAAAACAAACCAACAAAGATATTGTCGGAATTTAGTATTTGATGATCGAATCATTTATGAACCGATTGTACAGGCTCCAGATAATGATTTTTATGTACGAAGAAATATTGAAAAACAATATGCCAATGCAGGCATTCCCTTTATATCTGCGGATGGTAATATTGATTCACAAAATGTTGTGATCTATGGTCATTCATCAAAGTGGAGCAATATTATCTTTACTCCCCTTATGAGTTATATCGATTCAACCTATTATGATAAACATCCTACTTTTGAATTTATTACAGAAAATGAAACAAGAACTTACAAGATTTTTGATGTGATGAACATTGATCTAAACAACCTAAATGATTCTTTGTGAATTTACACAAACAGCTTGGGATACAACCAATGAATTCAATGCCTTTATTTCTGATTCCATCAATCGTGGATTATATAAAACAAGTGAAACCGCATCTTATGATGATAAGTTAATGACACTTGTTACTTGTGATACGTGGGATAACAACAAAAGAATTGTAGTACTTGCAAAGCAAATAGATGCAAAGTCATAAATTCATGAAAAGTTAACGAAGTTATGATATTTTAAAATTAGATAATTAACATATTAGTAGGAGATGAATTTACTGATGACAAATTATACTTTTTATTATGATGAATCTGAACATAGCCGGAAAATTAATTATCAAACAATAACAGCTTCTAATTATTATGATAATTTCGTTACTATGATTGTTGGTTGGAATCCAGATAAGAATGAGATTCTACAGAAATACCTAGCCTTTGAAAATAAGTATGCAGATAGAAAAAATAAGAATGGTGAAATTAAAAGCACAATGTTTAAACAAAAACAACTCGAATATGGATTTGCATCTCTAAACAAACCAAATATCATGTTTTTAAATGATTTTCTATCACTGTTTGATGAAAACACTCATATTTATTTTTCTGTTTGTAGCAAGATTGAATATCTTATATTGCAACTATTTAAGGAATATGAAAAACAACATTTTTTATAATGCAGATTTTATAAAGTACAGTGTTACAAAAAAACTTTGATTAAGTATCATCCTCAAAAATTATCAAATGCATTTATGAATCACCGGATGATTTTATTTGTGAAAGATGTGTATTCTTCTGACTCCTTTAAACGATATTTATCTTGTCTTAGCAAATTCCACAATTATTCATTGAACAACACTTTATTGATATTGGCTCAAAAGCCTGATGCAAGTTTAGTTGCAGGATATCGTTCCTGGCAGGCAAACTTTAATCGTCATGTGGACAAAGGTGAAAAAGGATTGATGATTCTTGCTCCTATTACGTATAAAGAAGATCGATTAATGAATAAAGTAGATGAAAATGGAAATGTTGAATTGGGCGAAACTGGTTCACCCATCCAAGAACAACGACAAGTAAATATTACTCGATTTAAGACAACTACTGTATTTGATATATCGCAAACTTCAGGTGAACCTATCCCTTCTTTGATTCACGATTTGACGGGTTCTAATAATGAAGTAAAAGCAATTATTCAATCTGTAAAATTTATCTGTAAAATTCCCATTGAATTTAAAACAGAAACAGAAGATCTGAATCTTATGACAGGAGCTAAGGGATACTATTCTCCTAAAGAAGATAAGATCGTCATTAATAAAGATTTGGAAGATTTACAAATCGCAAAAACATTAATTCATGAGTATGCTCACAGCCTACTTCATAAACAAACAGATAAAAATCAAAGCCAACGAGAAATTGAAGCCGAATCGTTAGCTTTTGTATTATGCGATCATTTTGGGCTTGATACTTCTGAATATTCTTTTGGATATATCGCAAGTTATGCTAATAAAGATTTTGACGAATTGAATTCAATCTTAAACAATATTCAAAGTAGTGCTCATGAAATGATTGAACAACTAGAACCTGTATTTAAGGAGAAACTGCATATGATAGAAATCAAAAATAAATATATAACGCCATTAGAAATGGAACAGATGAATCACGATATTGTAATTCAGGTTTCTTCTTTGATGGAACAATATAAAGAAGCACTAGATGATCCAAATGTATCCACTTCGGATATTCATGAAATAGTAGATCAACAAATCTATGATGTTATCAATAGTAAGCCTGAATTTTCTGATCAGGCTTTTTTGTTCGGAAACAATCATGACTATTACCAAGCCCTTCGGCAGTATGTTTTGAAGCATTCACCAATCCCAATTCTGATTTAAACAAGAACTGGTTTATTGAAAATTCTATTGAACATAGAAACTATGAATTATTTGAACAAATTGCTCAACCATTACTGACCCATGATGCTTACTACATGAAATATACAACTCCAAGATTTATGGATCTGAACGTGGAAATCATTGATGATGATCGTTTTGCGATGGCTCATAACTATGAATTGAATGGTGATTTAATGGCTGATCCTGATATGGAATTTACAGTGGATAAAGAAAACCGACTGCTCTATCCACAATCCTATCAACAGGATAATCTTCAATTCTACCAACGAGTGGATGGTGATCCATTTCGTGCTAATGAATTAAATCGTTTTATGAATCAGTGGATTCACAATATCCAGGAACAAAAATACAAAGTAGAAACGATCTATACAGATGAACTTGAATTATCCACAAAAGAAAATCCATATGGTGTTCGAAAATTCTGTAAAGAAAATGGAATCGCAAAGATGGCACCAAAAAGTAAGGAGTTGGAAAGATGAGTAAACGATTTATACGAAAAGAGGTTCTAGAAAAAGTAAGAACCCTATCTGCATTTGATTATTTAAGGAACTATGCACCAGACCTGTTAGTAAAAAACGGGAGAACAGATTATTATCATCGAGATCATGATTCCTTGCATTTTCAAATGGAAAATGGTATTGGTGGTCACAAGGCAAAGGTGGTACATCCGCACTCGATTATTTAATAATTGTGGAAGGCTATGAATTTAAAGATGCGTGTAATTATCTATCCGATTTAATGAATGTGAGTGCCCCGAGTTACGACTTTCTATCATCCAAAACCAGCTAAACCGTTTGAATTGCCTGTCAAAGATAAAAACAATGATTTAGTGATTCGTTATCTTTGTGAAGTACGAAAAATTGACAAAGATATTGTAGATGATTTCATATCCAAAGGAATGATCTATCAATCCGCCAACTTCAAAAATGCCGTGTTTGTTGGATATGATAAAGATAAACCAGCCTATGCGTTTAAGCGAAGCATCTTTAAGAATTTTAAACTGGATCATGCTGGAAGCAATAAGGCATTTAGCTTTAATTACACAAATCCAAAAAGTGATGTACTCCATGTTTTTGAAGCAGCCATTGATCTATTATCCTATATGACACTTTTGAAAATGGACGAAAGGATTATACGAAATTTGATTATCTATCTCTGGCAGGAGCCAGTGATAAAATAGCTGCTAAATCAGAAGCGGATATTCCAATTGCATTAAAAGCCTATTTAGAAAGAAATCCAAATATCAAAACCATTGTATTTCATTTAGATAATGATGAAGTCGGTATTGGTGCAACATCTAAAATCATTTCTATTCTAAATTCAAAATATCAATGTATTGATGAACGTCCACCTATTTATAAAGATGTAAATGAAAAGCTATGTTTAAAATGAAATATGGAATTAATGACAGAATCATGCCTTTTCTGTAGGTTACAAAATATTTCAATTGCTGCAGGCTAATGAAGAGGTGGCAAAAATGCTAGTAATGATAATGGCAAAATTGATACAGACAACGAATGAAAAAGCTGTTTATATTTATGATGGAAATATGGATCCAAATAATTTAGATTTTGAAAATGCTGGAATCGTTGAATTTGATTATTGTGTATTTAAGAATGCTCCAAATACAATTGATGCAATGTTCTTACTTCAAAATATGGAAGATAAACATATACGAATTATCAAATAAGCTGCCACAAAAGATATTAATGAATATGGAATAGATACTTTACCATTTACTATTTTCAGAGAAATATTGGTGAAATATAATGCGTATAAGTCCATTCCTGATTTTGCTGTACATTTGACTTCTGAATTCTTACAAGAAGCTCTACAAAAGGATGAAATCAAAGAAATGTTTATAGATAACAATATTGCATCTAAAGAAGCAATCAAAGATTTCCTAGAAGATGTGCAAAAGCAACCTGGAAAACATTAAATTCTATATTAGAAATTGCATTGTAAACCCTTTATAATCTTTCACGAGGTGATAAAACAATTGAAAGATTTTGAAGGCATTGTTTTATTAAAACAAGATGGAACTGGATGGAAAGATACACTTTATTTATATGCTGCAGATATCCCATCTTTGAACATTAAACAATGTGGTGCTCTTATTATGAGCAAATACTATGTGCAATCGATTTTAAATTTACAAGCTCCTTTAGACCGGATGATTCCTGTTTATCCAATCGATTATCGAACAGAACAAAATTTTAAAGGAACAGAAATAGAAAAACAAAAATTAGACGATTTACTTCTTCTAGTAGCAAAAGCGATAGGAGTCAAACTGTTTTTGAATCGTGAAATACCAGAAGTATTAGTGCTTCCTTGGGGAAACACTAGAATCAGAATTTGATTGTTAGAATTGGAGTCATAGATGAAACAAAAAAATCTTAAACAATTATCAGAAAAAATTTCTTGAACGATTAGAAAAATCAAGAAAGCAATCTAAAGATGGAAAAGGGAAAGATGCAGATATTGCAATAAAAGAAATTCGAAAGAAAATACAGTTTGTAATTATGATCAAGGGAAAGTTGATGCTTTCTCTTTTTTGTTATTCAAAATTTAGAGAGTGAGGGTGATGCAATTTGAATAAACAATTTGATTTATTTCAGAAAATGAAGATCAAAGAAGTCTGTGAAAATATCAGCCGTATGACCTATGCCTATATTAATCCGGACACAAAACAACCTACTGTTGTTCCTTCTAAACATTACAAAGATATTCTAGATCAGCCTGTTGTTAGGGACCGGTGAAAATCGCCAAAAAGTGTCCAGTGAAAATCGCCATTTTTAGTCCATCAAAAATAACCAATCATAATAAAAGACCATTACCATTTTTCAATAACAGTCCTACACTGATATACGTCAACACATCAGATGAAGGAGGAAATATTGAACATTAATAGTAATGACATGCCCTTGCCACCATAAAGGAAAAAAATGGGTGAAAGTTATTCGATTGAGAAAGTGAATCTGGCAGAACTGCACAGAATTACAGGCATCAGTCGAGCTAAGCTAAGAAGATTAAAGAAAAATGGTTTTGTCGTCAAGCCTAATGGGAATAAAGGAAAAAATTCAAAAAATCTGTTGTTTCAGGATACGAAGGTACAATTGACGATTATCTCCGAAAGAACGTCACGAATTCTGAAGTTATATTTGAAAGACTTCAAGAAATTGGTTATCCAGGAAGCAGAACCTCTATCAAACGGTATATTGCTGCACATAAAGATCTGGTTCCAGCACCACGTGAAATTGTAAGTTCACAAGGAAACAGAGGCAGAAGATATCATACAGGTCCTGGTGAGAATTATCAGATGGACTGGGGATTTGTTAAAGTAAATACTTCTGAAGGTACTTCTTATCAATGTGCATGTTTCGCCATGATCTGTCATCACTGCGGCGAGCGCTACATTGAATTCTTTCCGAATGCCAGACAGGAAAATCTGTTCATTGGTATGATTCATGCGTTTATTTACATGGGCATTCCAGAAAACGTTCTTACAGATAATATGAAAAGCGTGGTAATCGGAAGAGATGTGGAAGGAAATCCAATATGGCAGAAAGATTATGAGATCTTCATGAAAACAATCGGTTTCCATACAAAGCTGTGTAAATGCAGACACCCCTTTACAAAGGGAAAGGTGGAAAGGCTTGTCCGCTTTGTAAAAGAAAATTTTATTGTCGGAAGAACATTTGGAAATATTACAGATCTGAACTGCGATGCATTGATCTGGTGTAACGAACAGAATGGCAGATATCATCGAGCTATGGATTACGTACCTGCAGAAGTACACAGTAATGAATGTATGCATGTGGCTGAAATACTGACAATGACTGCAGAAATTATGAAATATCTATGTCCTGTCAGAAAGATCAGCTTTGATGGATTTGTGAACTATGAAGGTCGAAGATTTGGTGTCCCATATACATATACTCGCAAGACCTGCAGAGTCATGAGAAAAGATTTCTATCTGTATATCTATGATACTGATCTTACACATCAGATTGCGGTGCATAATATCACATGGAGCCGCAAAGACAGCTATGCACATGATCAGTATGCAATTAAGGAACCTGAAGAACTGCCGACTGCACCAGTAAAGGCTGTTATTACCCAAAAGAAAAGAAACAGTACCTGCACGAGGCTTTGAAAAGTTTGATTTTGGAAAGATGGTGAAGTGGAATGGCTGAGTCATCATACGATAAAATTGCAGAAATCGCAGATTATCTGAAACTGAGCATATCGGCCGAAGAAATTGCAGGCTGTTTTACAAAGCTGAATATGAATCAGGAAGAAATTGATAAGACAGTTGAATTTTTTGAAATTCTTGAAGAGAGAAAAAAGGAAGCAGTGGTAAACACCTGTCTGAAATTAAGCAGACTTCCACTGACAGAGCCCAAGACCTTCAGTAATTTTGATTTCTCATATGTGCATTCAAATGATCTGGAGAAGCTGAAGAATCTCAGTACACTGTCCCCGCTGTACGAACACAGAAATCTTGCTTTTATCGGTCCGCCAGGAATCGGGAAGACACACCTGTCTATGGCATTTGGAAGAGCGTGCTGCGAATTGGGGAATAAGGTCTATTTCCTGAAGGCAACAGAACTCAATCAGCGTCTTACCCAGGCCAGAAAGAATGACAGTGTAGGAAGCACAACGAATGGTCTTGTAAAACCAAGCTGCCTGATTATTGATGAAATGGGAAGATGCAAGTTTGACAAGGAAAATACAAGAATCTTCTTTGATGTCATTGACAGACGGGCCTCAAAAGAAGGTCCGAACTGTATGATCTTTACAAGCAATAAATCCCCTTCCCAATGGAAAGAGGACTTTGATGAAGATGACACACTGCTGTGTGCATTGGATCGAATCTTTGACAATGCGATTGTCTACATGATGGATGGAAAAAAAGCTATCGTGGCAGAAAACTTGAAACTGTTGCGGTAAAGGTCGGAAGTACATCGGATCTGTTAGATCCAGTCAAGCAGTAAATGAATTTTTTGAAAGCCATCTGATGTGTTGGCTTTTTTATTGGACTGAAATTGGTCATTTTCACCGGACTCTGAATGGCTAAATTAACCGGACGCTAACACTGTAGAAGTATTGGTTAATGATCAGGTAAAGAAGCAGTTCTTAAATATCATGTTTAAACAAATGAAAGCTTTAAAGGATGAAGAACCAATTCTGTTCAATGAAACATTGTTGTTGATGGATTTAAACAAAACACCAGATAATTTAGAGCTGAATGAAGAAGCTGCATTAAAGATTACAGCTACAGAACTTGTAGAAAATGAAAAAACACAGAAGAAGAAATTCCATCTTATTGATAATGAATATTTGAATGCCTATGAATCCACAAAGAATGATTCAGAATTGATGGCTCAACTTTTGGCGAACAACAAAATGAACGAGTTTATTCTATTGAATTAGATGAAATGGATATGGAAAAGCCAAAGTCAAAAGGAGGAAAGAACAATGACTTGCAACACTAGAATTTACAATTACGCAAACTTACATTCAGAAGATAAACAAATCGTACAGGCGCAATTACTCATGTTGGAATCTGTAGAAGATACCATTACAAATTACACATACGCAAAAGAAAGTTCTACAAATATTTTAGAAACAATTTCCTTTGAAGAAGGAATTCATGCTTTAGAAGAAGCAAAACAAAATATGTATAACGACATTGTAGAATACATGATTTTTGCGATTGATAGTTATGAAGATGAAGTACATGAAATGGATACAGATGATCCATTCTATGGATTGTATGAAGAAATGGAGAATTTAGACAATGAATAATGTAGAAACAATCGAATTTAGTACGGCTAATCTAGAAAGATTGGCTTTTTATTTTAAGAATTTGAAGATGGAGGTTAGTGGAAAATGGTACACAACGACAAAGTTTTAGAGGATGTAAATGCCTTACTTGATTACAATTCTGTTAAAGATTATTTGTTTATGACAGTAATCAATGCAGAAGAACATAAAAATGATTTAGCCACTATGCCTCACACCATTATTGGTGATTTGGCGATTGTTTATAAGGTCATGATCAAAACTACGGATGAACGTTTTTGTGCAGCCAAGGTTACAAATCAGTTGATGGATACTTATGGAATTGATGTAAACAAACTTCATAATGATGCACTTATCTCATCTCCAAATATGATGAAACCAGAAATTCTCCCATTAGAAACTATGTTGATAGGAATTCCAAAAGACATAGCCTTGGAAGAAAAAGAACATCAACTTGTTGTTTTAACAAATGAAAATCATACAGAAGGTGCAGCTACAATGTTCTATGCTGGAGTTTTAAATGACTTGGCTGAAAAATTAGAACATAACTTATATATCATCCCATCATCAACAGATGAGTGTATTGCATTATGTGATTCGCCTTCGTTAAATATTGATCATGTTAAAGAAATGCTTCGCTCTGTCAATAAATCAGAGATGGTAGATCCCGATAAAAAGTTATCGGATCATTTGTATCATTACGATAAAGATGAACACATTTTAGAAAAAAGCAGATGACTATGAAAAGCGAATCAACAAACATAAATATTCGCAATTGCTTCATTGAAGATTGGAGATTTTACAATGATAAAATATGAAGATATCGTTAAAAGAATATCCACTATCGAAAAGAAGAAAATTAAAAATGAAGATCGTATCAAATTACTTTCGGAAGAAAACAATGTCTTAATTGCAAATCTAAAAGTATTGAATCAGAAAAAAGAAATGTTCGAAAAGATGGATCAAGATCTTGCCGATTTGATTCCGGATAAGAAAAAAGACTGTAGCCAATTAATGTCTACAGTTGTAACAAGCAACGTCTTTTGGGGACAAAAGACAAGTATTTAGGGAATATCCCTAAGACCCTGAGCTATCACAATTTGTTGATAGCTCTTTTAAGATTGGAGGTACATGAAAATGTTTAATAGTATAACCCTATGTTTTATCAGTTTCCTTGGTGGTGGAATGATTGGAATGGGTACAGTTTTATTTGTTCAGGATGCTTTCTACAATGAAAACAAAATTGAAGAAAAAAGAAATCAAAGTTAGATTAACGAATCAAGACTTTGATCATCTTAACAAATTGGTTAAAGAATCAAATCTATCTCGAGAATCTTATCTTAGAATGTGTATAAACGGTTTAGTGCCTAGAGCTGTACCAAGTAAAGAATTAATCAAGTAATCAAAATTTTAAGAGAGATTGCTGAAAAAGATGAATCAAATCGCGATATCTGTTTATACACAAAAATGCAATGGATAAATCCTTTTACATGGAAAACTATGAAAAGCTGCAAGATCAAATTAATGAGATTATGATTTTGATTCGACAACCAATCAATATGGAGGAAGTATGGCAATTACCAAAATATGGGCAGTAAAAGATGATT